>ERZ772932.200-NODE-200-length-35335-cov-32.161593_pt1 | contig 35335 bp, 32 predicted proteins | sample MGYA00511684_ERZ772932 | MGnify/ENA primary metagenome ERZ772932 (study PRJEB29015, sample SAMEA2738078) | human oral metagenome | biome: human oral; feature: human-associated habitat; material: saliva | place: China | collected 2210 ...
CAGCCACAACGAACTCCTTCACCAAGAACCGTTGCAACCACCACTAGAACCTAGACTCACGCGGGGAAAACGTCGCGGACATCCGCGTCGCCCGCAGCACAGAAGGCTCATCCCCGCTCACGCGGGGAAAACCCATTGGTAAAATCGCCGACAATGGCGCGGACCGGCTCATCCCCGCTCACGCGGGGAAAACATTGGCGACTATCAGTTGATCAGTTCTCAGAACGGCTCATCCCCGCTCACGCGGGGAAAACCTTGGTCAGGACCCACGTGACAATGCGCGAGTCGGCTCATCCCCGCTCACGCGGGGAAAACCTCGTCACGGGCCTGATGCCGGAGGAGCGTGAGGGCTCATCCCCGCTCACGCGGGGAAAACTCCCAAAATCCGGACAGGCCTCTGATCGGCTGAGGCTCATCCCCGCTCACGCGGGGAAAACTCGATTCCAATTGACGCTTCCTGGAAAAGCGTCGGCTCATCCCCGCTCACGCGGGGAAAACCCTTGCCTTTTCGGTCGGCAAGGCCCCCTTCACGGCTCATCCCCGCTCACGCGGGGAAAACCAAGCCATTCAGTGCGTTCATTCCTGACCGAATGGGCTCATCCCCGCTCACGCGGGGAAAACCCCTTAGAGAACGCCGTCGATGCCTGACCGGTGGGCTCATCCCCGCTCACGCGGGGAAAACGACTGGCCGCTGGTATCGTTCCACATGTAGTACGGCTCATCCCCGCTCACGCGGGGAAAACCATCTGCACGGGTTGCCCGTCGGTCAGCGTTAGGGCTCATCCCCGCTCACGCGGGGAAAACTTCATCGTCCAGGATGTACCAAAATGATGCGCGGGGCTCATCCCCGCTCACGCGGGGAAAACGTATCACTGGTATCGCCCCGCCATCCACCCAGCGGCTCATCCCCGCTCACGCGGGGAAAACATCTTTGTCAGGTCAAACATGCTTGTCACCCGAGGCTCATCCCCGCTCACGCGGGGAAAACTTGGTCCCCGCGGGCCGTATGGTGATCGGGGGCGGCTCATCCCCGCTCACGCGGGGAAAACTACTCGGAACTGGGCAATACGCCGTCCATGGTGGGCTCATCCCCGCTCACGCGGGGAAAACATCACCATGCGGCCCGCGGGGACCAGCAGGACCGGCTCATCCCCGCTCACGCGGGGAAAACCGATGGGGCGATGGGTCTTGTGCTGGCGTTCGGGGCTCATCCCCGCTCACGCGGGGAAAACGTGATCATATCAGTTCTTGCTGATACGAAGAAGGGCTCATCCCCGCTCACGCGGGGAAAACCGGGGAGAGTGGGCGTAAAGTCGTCATCGCCCGGGCTCATCCCCGCTCACGCGGGGAAAACTCCTGCGGGTGCCCGTTGAAAGCGGCGTCGAGCGGCTCATCCCCGCTCACGCGGGGAAAACGATAGGTTCGTCCTCCTGGCCGCAACACAGCGGGGCTCATCCCCGCTCACGCGGGGAAAACTCATGCGGCGTGAGGGTTTGCGGCCTGTCCGTGGGCTCATCCCCGCTCACGCGGGGAAAACCACGAAAACGTGGGACTGGACAAGATCGTCGGCGGCTCATCCCCGCTCACGCGGGGAAAACCCGTCAATGATGGCTTTGACGGTGGGTTCGGCGGGCTCATCCCCGCTCACGCGGGGAAAACGCACTCCCAAGAAGCAGGTCAACGGCTTCGCCCGGCTCATCCCCGCTCACGCGGGGAAAACACCCTGCAGCAGGCGGCAGGGCCGATCATGACGGGCTCATCCCCGCTCACGCGGGGAAAACGCAGGCACAGTCGTCTCCGAGTCCAACCCGATCGGCTCATCCCCGCTCACGCGGGGAAAACTCCGAGGACGTCTGGCGTGAGGCTGACGTGGCCGGCTCATCCCCGCTCACGCGGGGAAAACGTACTCCTTGATGATATGCCGTTGTTCGGCGACGGCTCATCCCCGCTCACGCGGGGAAAACGCCCTGCGCAACCTATCAGAGGACGACAGCGGAGGCTCATCCCCGCTCACGCGGGGAAAACCTGGTCCCGGCGGGCCGTATGGTGATCGGTGGGGGCTCATCCCCGCTCACGCGGGGAAAACGTGATCGTATCAGTCCTTGCCGATACGAAGCGCGGCTCATCCCCGCTCACGCGGGGAAAACACAGGTCTACAGGCAGCGTCGTCCCGGCTGTCAGGCTCATCCCCGCTCACGCGGGGAAAACCACTTGTCAGCCAGCGCCTTCACTTCGGCAAAGGGCTCATCCCCGCTCACGCGGGGAAAACGCCCTGACTCAGCAGCCGGCATTCCTCAAGGACGGCTCATCCCCGCTCACGCGGGGAAAACTCGTCGCATCTCGTGCCCGTCAGCTCGCACCCGGGCTCATCCCCGCTCACGCGGGGAAAACCCGCATTGATCCGGGTAGCGTCGGATCACATGCGGCTCATCCCCGCTCACGCGGGGAAAACGAGCGCTCATCGGCGTCAAGGGCCTGCAGGGCCGGCTCATCCCCGCTCACGCGGGGAAAACCACCCCCTCCAGGCCGGTACCAGGCGGTACCACGGCTCATCCCCGCTCACGCGGGGAAAACCAGTCCAGGACGACAGCGCAGCGGTCAATGACGGGCTCATCCCCGCTCACGCGGGGAAAACAATCACCTGGATAGCCCAGCTCATCACGAGCTGGGCTCATCCCCGCTCACGCGGGGAAAACTCGTTGATCTTGACAGGCAGGTTGGGCGGCTGCGGCTCATCCCCGCTCACGCGGGGAAAACGAACTGATCGGAATTTCCGATCAGTTCATTCAGGGCTCATCCCCGCTCACGCGGGGAAAACTCATCGCTCGCCCACTCGGTCAGTTCCCCGTCAGGCTCATCCCCGCTCACGCGGGGAAAACGTGCAGGTCACGGGCGCGGCCCTGGACCCGAAGGGCTCATCCCCGCTCACGCGGGGAAAACTCGAATGCTGCCGACAGGTCGACGCCCGCCGGCGGCTCATCCCCGCTCACGCGGGGAAAACCGGGGGGGAGACGCGCACCACACGTTCCAACGGCTCATCCCCGCTCACGCGGGGAAAACTCCAGGTGAGCTTCTATAGTGAGGATTGCCACCGGCTCATCCCCGCTCACGCGGGGAAAACGTCGCCCTCCACCGCCTCGGCTTCGCCGACGCCGGCTCATCCCCGCTCACGCGGGGAAAACCGGAGGTGATGAGCGAGCTCATGGCTTCGGTCCGGCTCATCCCCGCTCACGCGGGGAAAACCCCATCACCTCGGCTGCCACGTGGGCGACGCGGGGCTCATCCCCGCTCACGCGGGGAAAACACAAGGCGATCATGGACCTCGGCCTCACTGACGGGCTCATCCCCGCTCACGCGGGGAAAACCGCTCGCGCTGCACGGCAATGCATTCTGGCAGGGGCTCATCCCCGCTCACGCGGGGAAAACCGGCGCTTCCGGTCTCGCTTGGCGACATGGCCCTGGCTCATCCCCGCTCACGCGGGGAAAACATGATGGTCTTGTAGCGGAGCGAGCCGCCCGGCGGCTCATCCCCGCTCACGCGGGGAAAACCCACGTGACCATGCTGAGGTGGGCCATGAGGGCGGCTCATCCCCGCTCACGCGGGGAAAACCTCCCGATCACCGTCGCGACAGATCCCAGTAGAGGCTCATCCCCGCTCACGCGGGGAAAACGGTAAATGTCACACCAGCACATCAAGGGGCCGAGGCTCATCCCCGCTCACGCGGGGAAAACGTGCCCAGTCCCCCGCTAACCGGTGGGGAGATAGGCTCATCCCCGCTCACGCGGGGAAAACAGGATGGATGCCAGGTCGAGGGTGTCCCCGTCCGGCTCATCCCCGCTCACGCGGGGAAAACGTCGGTGAAGCGGGCGGCTACCCGTTTGGCGGCGGCTCATCCCCGCTCACGCGGGGAAAACTTGCCCTGGGAGCCGCCGGTGCCGGGCGCGGTGGGCTCATCCCCGCTCACGCGGGGAAAACTGGCAGCCCAGGACCCGTACGGGCGGGAGACCCGGCTCATCCCCGCTCACGCGGGGAAAACAAATCCAAGACGGGAGGTAGGCGCTGTGGATAGGGCTCATCCCCGCTCACGCGGGGAAAACAAACCCCCATAGCAGAATCGCCGATGGGGGTAGGGCTCATCCCCGCTCACGCGGGGAAAACACGTCCGCGTCGGGAACGCGCGGGTCTTGTTTCGGCTCATCCCCGCTCACGCGGGGAAAACGGCGGCGATATCTGCGCTGCGCCAGAATTCGGGGGCTCGTCCCCGCTCACGCGGGGAAAACGACAGTCACCGTATTGTCGGAGACCTCCAAGAAGGCTCATCCCCGCTCACGCGGGGAAAACTTGATCGGGGCGGTGCGGACCTTCGTGGCGACCGGCTCATCCCCGCTCACGCGGGGAAAACGCCCCGACGCCGACGGCGGCGGTTGTGCCGAGCGGCTCATCCCCGCTCACGCGGGGAAAACGTTTCGAGCTGCAAGAATCGCGCGAAGATACCGGGCTCATCCCCGCTCACGCGGGGAAAACGCGTCCCTGGATGCCCACAGCTCGGAGCCGACCGGCTCATCCCCGCTCACGCGGGGAAAACCACTTGTCGGCGAGCGCCTTAAGCTCGGCAAAGGGCTCATCCCCGCTCACGCGGGGAAAACCACCTCCTCAGGCCGGTACCAGGCCGGTACCGCGGCTCATCCCCGCTCACGCGGGGAAAACCTCTCAGCCGCCGAAACCCCGCCCCCACCTGCCGGCTCATCCCCGCTCACGCGGGGAAAACCTCCCCGAGGATCCCTGAGACAGACTCGGGATAGGCTCATCCCCGCTCACGCGGGGAAAACGCGGCGTCACGCGTCTGTATCGTCATGAGTCTCGGCTCATCCCCGCTCACGCGGGGAAAACGATTGTGAGAGAATCGAAGTTCATGCTAGTTCCGGCTCATCCCCGCTCACGCGGGGAAAACATGAGCGTTTCGCTCATTCTCAGTGCCTTCGCCGGCTCATCCCCGCTCACGCGGGGAAAACGCGTCGCGGGACGCCCATAGCTCCGAGCCGACCGGCTCATCCCCGCTCACGCGGGGAAAACATCATTGAGGTGGCCGATCCTATCTCTCCCCTGGGCTCATCCCCGCTCACGCGGGGAAAACCGATTCTCGCCGCCGGACTGGCCAGATGTGTCGGGCTCATCCCCGCTCACGCGGGGAAAACGCATGCTGCCCTCGTGGAAGGGGCCGGAGGATCGGCTCATCCCCGCTCACGCGGGGAAAACCTGGTCGACGCACATGTGCGCCGACGCGACGACGGCTCATCCCCGCTCACGCGGGGAAAACTGTGTGGCTGGGTAATATCGACGCGTTGGCCGGGGCTCATCCCCGCTCACGCGGGGAAAACCTCTTCGGTGGTGACCTTTTGATTGTTTGCCACGGCTCATCCCCGCTCACGCGGGGAAAACATCTGCTCACCCTGCATGCCGAGCGCCTTGAGCGGCTCATCCCCGCTCACGCGGGGAAAACACCGGCATTTCAAGGTCGAACGAGGAGACCTCGGGCTCATCCCCGCTCACGCGGGGAAAACGGCCTACCGCTCCAAGGGCAGCGAGTGTCTGACGGCTCATCCCCGCTCACGCGGGGAAAACCAATTCCTCCCTTACCTGGGCGCGAAGCCCAACGGCTCATCCCCGCTCACGCGGGGAAAACACTTCCTGACCTGCGCTTTTACTGCGCAGATCGATCAGATCTTGGAAACCCTTGAGCTTGCCGTCTCCTTTGGAAGTTACTCAGTTTGGGTCGCTTGCGCAACTGACGCGCCGCAGGATCAGGTTCGGAGTATTGGCCTCGTCCTTCCGAGTAGTAGGGGCGCATCATGAGTGTGAGTCCATCGAAGTCAACGGGCTTCCAGGGATCGCCCCACGTCAGGAAGGCGAGTCCTTGCTCGTTGCGCGCACGAAAGACCATGACAGCCCGACCCGTTTTCATGTTCTCAGTGACGATGTCCCACAGGCGCTCGCGTACACGGGCGCTGAGCGTCCCCACGAAGACCCCCGGGGAAATCTCCATGAGCCACCGCGTCACGTGACCTCTCAGCCCCTCGGGCACCGCGGACAGGACCAGGACGATCACCAGGAGTCACTCTCCTCGTAGGAAACACCCGCAGCAACAGTCCCCTCGTGGTCATCCCACAGGCGCAGGTCGTCCACGATCAGGTCGTCATCGTCATCAACAGCCAAGGCTCCAGACACTGACAGAAGCTGTTTAATATCCGCGACGCACCTCTCCAGGAGACGAAACTCGCGAACAGCGTCACGGACAGCCTTTCGCGCGGCGGTTCCCACGGCCTCGTCCGTCGGCGATGCAGCAACGTCGAACGCGATTGGGATCGTCAGGTCGGCCTTGTACAGGTCCGCGATATCATACACAAAAGAACGGTAGGTTCCGTTGTGCACGAATCCCAGCCCCGGGCTACACCCCAGCGCAACGATCACCGCATGAACAACGCCATAGATCGCGGAATTCGCCGCCGACAATGCTTGATTGACCACCGAACCGTCGTCGAAGTTGTCGGGGTCATACTCTCGCCGATCCCAGGGCACCCCTGTGCGCTGTGAGTGCTCACGATACAGGCGACGCACCCGAGCACCCTCGCGTCCCCTCAACTGCTGGAGACTCAGCTTCGACACGTCCTCGCCCGCAAAACGCATCAAGTACATGTTGCGGGCGACAGTTAGCCGCATCGACGGATCGCTCACCGCGTGAGCCTGCGCCTCCAGCAACCGTGAGGAGCGCGAGGGCGGGGTGCCGTGCGCGTAGTACCGCACCCCGTTCTCGCCCACCCACACGATGGTCGATCCACTCTCGGACAGCACCGATACCGCCGAGTGTGTGATCCGAACCCCGGGTCCCAGCAGCAGCACCGACAGCGCCGCTGCTGGGACGTGGGCGACTCCGTGTCCGTCGGCCACAGTAATCGCGTTCGAGTCGCGATTGATCGTGCACCGCTCGACATACAGGAATGTCAAACGGTCCCGAACGCGCACCAAGTCTTTCGGTTCTGGCGGCCTCGCCCCGGGGATCGGTCTCATGGCCGAGCCAGGGTCATCAGACCGCAGCCGTATGCTTTTCCTCGTCCTATCCCATGGACGAGGCCGTGGCGCAGTGCATCCGGATCCGTTACCTCGAGCACGCCCTCGAAAGTAGCAAGCGCAAGAGTCACGCGAGAACTCCCGCGTTTAAACTCAGCGATGCCCCGTTCGACGCCGTTGATCAACAGATTTGCCCCGTCGACACGTTGTCCGTTCTGGTCCTCCAAAACTGGCAAATCACCGCCGTACTCGGCAGAAGTCAGCACACGGAACCCGAGCCGCTCCACACGGTCCAGGACCCACTGTGTCTGTTGATCCTGGGTGACGTGAGCGAGAATCTTCTTCCGTCCCCTCGCATTGACCTGATTGCTCTCCTGGAACGTCGGATTCACACAGAGGCGGAAACCCCACCTCTGTCCAGCCGACAACCCATCGAGGAAGGTACTCATGTCGCGGACGACTACCCCACCCTCGGTCGCGTAACCAGCCTCCTCCACGATATGCGAGGGGTCCGGAGCGACCGGGCTCGAGATGTAGAGCGCACACGAGGGACTCCCCTGACGAGGAGTCGTTCCCCGAACAACCGACGGACGATCCAGGCGCCACAGCACCCGAGGCATTCCAACATCCTCCAAGGCACCCGGCGGGAAACAATTCATGACAGCCGCATGGAGGACCTGTCGACTCCGCATGAGCTGCTTCGCCCCACGACGGTGCGGGTTGAGGTAGATGCGTGTCAGATACATCAGAGCACCTCCATCGGGTCATGCACGAGGCTGGAGTGGGCCTGCGGCTTCACCTCCACGTACTGCGGATTCTCCAGGTTGATATAGGTCTCCTCGACCGTACGCAGGGTGTACTTGCGATGCTCCGAGTCGAAACTGATCGGCATATCCTGAAGTGTCTGCTGGGAGGATTTCTCCACTTCAGGCGGAATAATCCCCAGATCCGCGATGACTCGCGTCCGAACGAAATGGTCGTAACGCTGCTTCTTCTGGTAGTACGCCGAGGCCATCCACGGGGTGTCGCGCACTGCTTCCCACGCGCTTCCTTGGTGAACAGCGAGACGCAGTGGCAGGGTCGGAGGGCATGAGCGGCGGCCGAGGTAGAGCGGAAATGCCGGGCGAACGATTGCCTGCGCAAGCGCATCAATCATGTCGTCAGGCCCTTCGACGAAGGCTCCGAAAGCGGCGTCTTCCCGGTAGAAACGGTGGGACAGAGGCATCGACGTATCACCCCGGTGCGCCGTATGAAAGTCGCGGAGCAACTGCCCCGGCTGGTCCACCCGCACGGCGAAACGAAGCTCGGCCAGATCCTCGATCGGATCACTGCGCCTGCGTCCCTGCGCCGCCGCGAGCAGACCGACCAGTGCGCTTTTCGTGGGAAAAGCCTCCGTCGATCTGCGCGTGAATCGACTGGATGAGCCCCACGACTGCATGGGGCCAGCCAGTCGCAAGACGAGTACCGAACTCATTGCTCGCCTCGCACAGCATCCACCGTCGCACTGCCCAGATCGACCAGGCGAACCTGGGTACCCAGTGCGGAGAAGGCCTCGCCCCGAGGCGTGGTCCACGTGGCGAGAGAGCCGACAGGTTCGAGGCCGGTGAGGTCACGAAGCTTGGACTCGAACTCGACGAAACGCTTGACGGCAGGCTCGGCAAAACCGTGCTGCCCCGCGATGATCGGGTCTTCGAAGGCACCCGCCATGTTGATCGGCTGATCGTTGCGCACCTGAACCAGGACAGCGTCGGGCAGGGTACGGTTCGCGAACGTCGTGATCTTACCGGTCGGCATCGAGCGAACGAAACTATCCACGAAAAGCTCAATGGCACGATCCGCGACGGAATCATCCCCGAGATTCTCACGCAGCATGTCGACGTTGATCGTCGCATAGCGGTACAACGTCGCGGATGCGAACTCGATCGTACCGATCATTCCCGCACCCTCATCAGCCTCGTCGTTGCGCTTCTTCTCGTCGTCGACAGCCGTGTAGTAGTCGTACTCATGCTCGACCGCACCAACACCAATAGCGTGGGCGACCTGGCACGCCGCATCGACGTTCAGCGCATTCGGTTCGGCGACCATACGACCGAACAGAGCAATATCGATAGAGTGATCCGTATTCATGAGGCTACGCGGCTTCAGCTCCTTGAACGCTGCCGCAGGATCTCCCTCGGCTGCAACCGAGATCAGAGCATCTGCGACATGCTCGATCTGCTTAGCCGACAGGAACACGAGGAATCCGGCTTCCTCCAGCTCCTTGACACTCTTATTCCCACGCGGCTGAGAAAGCTTGAAGCCGATGGCCTTCAGCCCCATCTCGGCGAGGTCGACAGACTGTGAGTCGAGGTCCGGACGCTTATCGACGATTGAACGCGCAACTAGCTCAGCGATCTTCTTCGTGCGCACACCGTAATTTCCATCTGCGATCTTTCCCTCGAAGTCCTCACGCGTCGCACGCTTGATGGCCTGCGACGAAATGCGCATACGCTGGACTCCGCCGAAGGTGGCGGTCTTCGGAGCACCCGTATCATCACGGTTCGGGTTCGAGGGCGGGAGGGTCTGCAGGACGTGGATATCAACGAAGACGGACATTGTCTTTCCTTTCACACATGAAGTTTGTTTGATTGCGTTGCCTCGACGTCACTCGTCAGAGGCAGAGTCGGCGTGGATAGTTTCAGCGGGACGAGCAAACTGACGCCCCCAGTTGCGCATGACGGACGCGCGACGACGCGGGTCCTGCCACGTGAAGAGGTCGGCTGCAAGCCCCGCGTAGTCACAGGGAATCTCGGCGGCTTCGAGCTGAGAGACAAGCGAACGCAGATGCACGAGAAGTCCCTCGAACGTGGGGGCCTGAACGGCAGCGGAAAAACGCCTATAGATCGGCGTCTCCTCGGCGCGCTTATCTCCTCGTTGTCCCTCCGCGACCACTCGTATGGCTGAGGCAAAGCTTCGGGGGCGCTCCGAGCTGTCGTGCATGGGCCTTGTGTTCGATCCCTGGTGCAGCGCCCACAGCGTGAGCGCCCCATGGACAGCCTTCTCGCCTCTGGTCGGCTCATCGCCCAGATAGCCGGGGCGACCATCGAGCGTGAGGTCCCACAGCTCGGGCACCGATCCGGCCTCTCGTGAAAGCGCTCCCCTCAGCTGCGCGCAAAGAGCGCGTGCCGAAGGAGTCTCCTTCCAGAGCCGGTTTACGATCAACCCACCGACGCGGCTATACACCGCGCCGTGCGTCGACAGACCTGTCGCACCGTCGTCCGGAGGAGTCTCCGGAGCAGCATCATTGCTGGTCATTTCGTTCCTTCCTGATTGGTTTTCTGTAACGGAAGATGTTTGTTGAGCGCTGCCCGGAAGTAGTTTTCGGCGATACCAACGCTCATGTAGCCCCTGCCGGTATCTCGGCCGATGATCGCCGACGACGAGGCACCCCTCACGAGTTCAGCCTGGATGTCAACAGCGTGCTGACGCAGGGAACGTTCCCACCGACGCCCAACATCCCGGGCGCTTTCGTGCCCATCGACCTGGGTCAGCCAAGCCCTGAAGTCCGTGTCAACTGCGGAGAAGAAGAGTTCCTTTGCACGATCTCGAGCCCCATCACCGGCACCGTCTCCGCTCTCGCCGGCGGCACGCGCAACGTTCGCCGCAAGAGTTCCCACATCCCTGGCGACCTCTTCTGTCAGGCGAACCTGCCGGTCGATCTCGGCGGACAGATCCTCGTGTTCAACTCGCATGACAGCGACCGATAGCGTCAGCTCATCCGAGTAGATGTCTTCGAATGTCGCTTCCTGCGGCCCGTAGGTGACGCCAACGGCCTGAATCCGCATCACCTTGGGATAGGTGGTTTGGATCGAGGCATTGTCGAGCTGGTAGTGGAAGGACAGCGTCGCGGAGGGGAGGAACTCCTGCTTGGGCTGCTTGTCCGCGCCCTGCACAGTCGTCACGGTGGGCAAGGTACCGGGGAGGCTGCGCCAGAGCGCGCGGCCCGCCTCGTATTTACGAGGCATGTAGACGTCGGTCTTGAACTTTTTGGATTGCGGTGTCGAGTACCTCCACAGGCTCTGAGGCTCGTAGAGTCGCATCTCCTGGGGAGCAAGTTTGTCGCCCTGCGCTAAGACAACGCCCGTCACGCCTGACGAATCCCCAACCAGCCTGATGCGTCGCGAATGCCACGTGAGTAGACGCGGGATGCTGACGTCTCGGGGGGTGCCTGACGGATCGAGGAGCGAGTAGTCTCCTCGCACCGCGTTCTCCGGTTCGGAGGCCTCCCAGCTGCATGCTCCCCATTCGGTTGAGCTTTCAACGCCACGCAATCCTGCGGCATCGGCGGGAATCAAATTCAGGACCAGCGTCTCGTCCAGATCCTTACCCTTAAGCCACACGAGTCCGAGGTGCCCACACCACGATGGGCCGGTGGGATAGCCTTTCCCTCCCTTGACCTGAGAATCACCGACTGCTCCTGAGCGGATGCCCGACGGATCATATGCCTGCGCATGAACCAGCCATCGGGCAGCTTCCGACGGGGGAATACACGCGAGGGCACGCCCATGTCGAGTGGTGAAGAACTGTTCGCCGTTGGGAACGTCAGCGATCAGCTTTTCAAGCCCGGATATCGAGTCCTTCGCAGTACGCAAATCCGCGACCTGCATGAAAGGGAATCGGCCCCCGAACAGGAAGAAGCGGTCTCTCCATCGTTCGAGGTACTCGATCATCCGCTCTGTTGGAGCACCATCGTCCCACTGCCTGGCCCAGTCGCGCGCATCGCCCGGTGGCGCGACGCGATACGCAATAGCCAAAACGAGTCGCTGGATCGCAATGCTCTGCGTCGGTAGCTCACACGCAAGGTCTGCAATGTCTGTCGTGCGCCGGAGTAGCTCCAGCAGCCCGACGTCGGCGATGGTCCCGTCGAGGAGCCGAACGGGTATCCACGGCTCATCGAGCAGGTTAAATTCAGGGTTCTTCATTGACCCTGCACCTCCATTCCTCTTTCTGTGGAGTATGTGATTGTGTGTCCGCACAGGTCACGCGTCAGGCGTTCACTGCCGGGGGTTTTGTACATCGCGAGGACCAGTTCTCCCGCCAGAAACGGGTGTTCGCGACACGCCCATTCCGCCGTAATGGGATCATCCCAGATGGCACCTGCAACTGCGTCCACCACCTGGTCGACGCTCTGCCCGCGAGCGCGGAAAGCCCACGGAGGCAGGGAGATGCTCCACGAGCAGATGTCGGCGATGCGCCCTCGAGCGTTGTATTCACTGACCTCGAGTTTTTCATCGTCGGTAGCCCGTCCGGTGAGGGGCGGCGGCACCGGTACATTGCCCAGTTCGGGATCGATGGCGACGACGAGGACGGGTATCTGGTCTTCGCCGTCTCGTACTGCGGCTCGTGCTGCGGCAACTCCCGGCCCCTTAGTGTCCTCCCCCGTGGCGGCGTTTCCTTGAAATTTTTCTTCCAACTTAGGAGCTTTCCATCGGTATACGTTCATACCGTCGAGGCACCACGTGCTCGCCCGCATCCGCGATTGCGCGGTGCTACGTTCTCGTTCGTCGAGCGCGGTGTCGAAAGCATCGGCCCATTGAGCGGGTCCGACGGTTTCTACGTCGGAGTAGGCCAGCGCGGTGAGCCGCGCGTAGTCGATGGGTTCACGGACGGTGATCTCGCCACGATCCGAGAGGATTCCGAGGGTTCGCAGGACCGCATGTCGCGGGTAGACATGGTCTGTCCCGGTGGAGTAGGCCCACGGCACAGCAAAGAGGTCTTCGACCACCACCAGGCATCGGGCTTCGCGCAACCTCACAGGACGATCAGCTCGCTCGTGGCGGTGCAGTCGCCCGATCCGTTGCAGGATCAGGTCCATGGGCGCAGGGTCGGTGAGCATGAGATCGAAGTCGACGTCGAGGCTCTGCTCGATGACCTGAGTTGCGACGACGACGTGACGCTGGGGACGGCGCGTGGCCCCCTTCCCGAAAAGTTCGAGCATGCGTCGATCACGAGAGGTCCGTTCGGCTGCAAGGAAACGCGAGTGCAGCAGGGTCGTCTGCTCGCGCCCAAAAACGGCCTTCACTGCGTCGTAGGTTTCCTGCGCTTCACGAACGGTATTACGAATAACGACGGCACATCCACCATCAACTAGCTCACAGTCCAGTAGTTCCGCGATCTCATCAGGCGAGCCGAGCGAGGTCGGGATGATCCGCTTGGGGGCCTCTGCCTCGCCGGTAATCTCGTGGACGTGCACGCCCGCAGCTGACAGCGTCGAGATGACCGGATACCCGATCACGCCCTCAACTGACTCAGCGCCTTCGCCCGACGAACCACGGCCTCGTCGATAGGCGTCCAGGAGCGCGCGGCGACGCGCGGGCGGCAGGGTTGCAGACAGCAGGACAACGGCGATCCCGTACATACCGAGCCACGTGAGGGCGGCTTCCAGGTAGGTCTCCATGTACTCGTCGGCGGCGTGCACCTCGTCGATGACGACGACCTTGCCCATGAGTCCCAGGTGGCGCACCAGCACGTGGCGCGACTTGAGGGCTGCGAGCAGCACCTGATCAATCGTGCCAACCACAACGGGCGACAGCGTCGAGCGCCAGCGCTGCCCCATCCAGCGGCTCGCGTGCAGGCCCAGGTCCCCCTCATCGTCGTACACTTCGAGGGGACTCTTGCCACTGTCGAGGAGCTTCATAAAGCTCTCGTTGAGACTGTTCTTCCCATGGGCCAGCTGGATGCCAAGCTTCTGCGGCTCATCGCCCAGGATGCTCGTCAGCCATGCGGTGACGCGCTCGAACATCGCGTTCGTCGTGGCCTGAGTGGGCAGCGCGACGAACACGCCCTGCAGCCCCCGGGTGCGCATCAGCACCTCTGCGGCGGCAAAGGCCAGCTCGGTCTTCCCGGACCCGGGAGGTGCCTCAACGATCATGAGATCCGGGTCCTCAGTAGAGGCGATCTCTACAGCCTCACGCTGGGCACAGGTCGGCCGGTACGAGGCCGGCCACCCAAAGCGGTGACGGTAGAAGTCAGTGATCTCGTCGGTCGGCGCTTCAGGCAGGCGCATGGGCGAGGGGAAGGCAGCTCGCTTCCAGGCGCGCTCGACACGAGCTCGCTGCTGCTCCGCAGTCAGCTCGGGATAGCCCTCAATCGACAGCTTCCCGTCCCCATTGATCGGACGCGGACGAAGTGGAAAATATTCCTCGTTCGAGGCAAGCCAGTCAGCGATGACGAGTGCCGAGGCGTAGGCGGATGCCACCGCGATGGGCAGCTCCGGCAGAGTGGTCCCCGGGGCGATTAGCGGGAATCCACTGCGCGCCGCCATCCACCGGAGAATCTCAGCGCGCGCCTGCCCCCACCGCGGCTCGTCCGTCACGGATCCTTCTTGATACTTGTACTGCTGATGCGCGACACGCACGGCATCTGAATCCGGATAGCGTCCATGATGGATACCGACGAGGATCGCCCACTGGCGGGCACACCTCGTGTCCCCTCCCCCGGCAGCTACCACTTCCTGGAGTGCAAACTGACTGACGAGGCCGTGGGGAAGGAACGCTCGCTCTGCGTAGTCCTTCTTTCGCATCACGACGAGGCCTTGGTGCCGAATCAGCTCGGCAAGGTCTTGGCGCTGACATGCGAACTGGGGGCTTACTTTGCCCACGTCGTGTACCCCTGCTAGAAACACAAACGAGGCCCGCGCCTTCGCCTGGTCCCCATCCCACACGGAGGCCATGAGACGACGATGATGCTCACTCACATATTCATCAAAAAGATGCCCCGCAACGTCAGCGGCATCCATCAGGTGCTGAACGACGGAGAGCCAGTTGTCAGCGTTGCCGCTCTTTGCCCAAAAGCTTCGGGCGAGATCTGACAACTCCGACGCGTCGAGATCAGAACGTGCAGCGGGGAAGACCGGCGCAGTCGCCACTGCGGGAACCGAAGGCGTTTCAACGCTTACCTTCTTCCGGGCCATCATCTCTACCTCGAGTCTTTTTCGCTTCCTACGCAACCAAGACACGCTACGATGAGCGAGTCTGATTACTTTGAAATTGTTGAGCCCAACAGCCCTATCAGGGCAACCACCCCGAAGGGTTGACAGGTACACGATAACATTAAAAACTTTCTAATGCAATGCATATTCATTAATATTGTACAAAAGCGTGCACAACTTCATCACCCACGCAGAATAATCCCTGCTTTCGCGGGGAAAACGTCCTCCTAATGCACTGCATGGGACCATCCCCATCCGGGGAACACGGCAGCCACAGCCGCCTCACTCGCTGGCAGGACATCACAAACGTATCACCCACCCCTCTCCCGCGCGCCATTACGGCACAAACGACACGATCCTGAAACAATAGGGGCATGTCGAACGACTCGCGTAAAAACCTGCAGGGTACGGATGGCCAGGACGTGGCTGACTTGACGGCTGCCGCCGGGCAGGCCGTCTCGGAGCCGACCGCCGCTGCTGCGGTCGACACTGCCGTCGAGGGGGCCACGGCCTCGTCGGCGACGGGCGCGCAGGACGAGGCCGTCCTGACTGACGCTCAGCAGCCCCAGAACTCCCCGTACGCGCACAGCCCCCAGAGCGGTGCACAGGCCCCCCACTACCCTCCGCGGCAACCGGCTCTTCGCCGGACGCAGAGTAAGGTCATGGTCGCGCCGGTGCCTGCGCACGTGCCCGCGACTGAGCCGCGCCCGTGGTACCGTTCACGCCGTTCGTTTGCGGCGAAGGGCGGCGGCGGCAAGGTCCTGGTCGCCGGCCTGGGCCTGACCTACACGGATCACGTGACGGGCACGGTCCTCCTGGCGAACGTGGACCTGGGTTTCCGCGCGCGCACGCTGAGCGCGATTCTGGATCCGACAGGCCGCCGTGCTCGCGCCCTGTTCCTGATCCTTGCGGGCCTCGAAGAGCCGCAGGCTGGCCGCATTGTCGCTGCGCCGTCGCGTTCGTGGGTGGCACGCCTGGCGGGACGCATCGGCTCGGTGGCGCTGATCCGTATGGATTCTCCGCTGGATGAGACGCTGACGATCCGCCAGAACATCCTTGAGCCCCTGTCGGCGACGGGTTCGATCGCGGACTGGGATAACCTGGTGGGGTCGCTCCAGGTGACGGGTCTGGCGCAGTACGTTGATCGGTATCCCTCGGAGCTGACGCCGTGGGAGCGCTTCAAGGCGCTGATCGCTCGCGCAATCGTGTCCGGTGCAGAGGTGTTCCTCATTGAGGATCCAATTTCCCTGCCCGATGAGGCGCGCGCCGAGTTCGAGCCGCTCCTGAGGTCGCTGACCAACGCGGGCTGCGCGGTCGTCGTCTCAACGCCGTCCCCGGAGCTAGCCGCCTCGACGGACCGTGCGATTCTGCTCACGAACGGTCGAGTGTCGCTCGACGCGCCGAACCCCACGCCCGTGATCATCGCGACGTCCCTGGAGGCCAACCCCGAGGATCAGAGCACCCTCCGCGCATCGCTCCCCTCCCCCTTTGACGAGGTCGTGGCTGGCACCTCCGATTCCCTTCCCTCGTCGGCTCCCGTCCGCCGCTCGATTGGCGCGGCGACGAACGCTCAGGATCTGTCTTTTGACGAGGCCCCTGTGGACGAGACGGTGCTCATTTCGCCGGTTGAAACGAACGCTGGTTCGGCCGACAACGCGCCGCTCCGCGACATCCCCACGGTCGATTCTGAGGACCCAGCACAGGCCGAGAATGAGGTTTCCGAGCTGGTCGTGCGCGCCCGCAAGATCCTGTCGGATCTGCCGGGTCCCATCGCACCGAAGGAGTAACGCGAGGAGTAGCGTACGGGTCACTGCGGGCCGCCTCTCTTCATGAGAGACTAGGCTTATCAGGCGAGCCGTCGCCTCGTTACCCCGCACGCGCAGGAGCCCCTATGACCCAGTCTATCCCCCAGCCCGGGCAGTACCCGCCGCCCGAGGCCCCCACGCAGCACGCACCGCAGCACGCGACTCCCGCCTCCGAGGCACGCCCCAGCATTGGCAGCCTCGTCGCGCTGGTGACCAGCCAACTGTCGGGAATTCTGCGTGACGAGATCGAGCTCAATAAGACGAAGGCGCGCGCTTTCGCCGCCAAGAGTGGTAAGGGTGCGGGCCTGCTCATCACGGCCGCCGTTTTCGCGCTTTTCCTACTGGGTTGGATTCTCCACACGGTCGAGGTCCTCCTGGCCCTCGTGGTTCCGGCGTGGGCGGCGTCGCTGATTGTTGTCGTAATCCTGCTGGCCATCGTGGCGACCCTGGCTCTGGCGGGTAAGAACGCCCTCCAGAGCGCGCAGAAGCACCGTCCGGATCCGGCTGCATCGGTGGCCGCTACCAAGGAAGCTATCGAGAAGGGACTGGGCAAGTGAGCAACTCCGTTGACCCGCGCACCGTGACCGTCGGCGAGCGCGCCGCTCAGCCTTCCGGCACGCGCACCGCAGCTCAGATCGAGGCCGACCTCGAGCGTCAGCGCGCCGAGCTGGCTGCCACGATCGATCAGCTCTACGCGCGCGTGCAGCCCGCCACCCTCGCCCAGGAAGCGAAGGAGGAGGCCACCGTGCGCTTCAAGTCCTTCAAGGAGACCGCGTCTCTGACTCTTCAGGACGCCGTCGGCGGCAACGCGGAGGCCATCAAGAAGGTCGCCGTCGTCGCTCTGTCCACGGTGGGTGCCATCGGTGTCCTCGTCCTGCTGGCCACGCGTAAGCCGCGCCGCGCACGCCGTCAGGCTCGCCGCATCGGCCGCGAGGCCGCCAAGCAGACTCTCGCCGCGCTCGCGAAGGCCGACGAGGCCGTGGACGCCTGACTCGTCCGCCTTTCCGTGTGCTCCCCTCGCCCGGGCATCCCGCTCGTGCGAGGGGATTGCGCATCTGCGACCTTACAGATCAATCCGTAATACCGTTCACATGACGCTGCGCGTCGCACATGTTTTCGGCGTGTTGCCGGGGATTCACCCCCTTCGAGTCAATCCGCTCTGCGCGCAAAAACCGATCCAAGGTGAGGTCAAGCCGTTCCATTAGCTATGATGGTCCCACGAAACATTTTGAACACCCAGGGAACCGCTTGATGCGGACCCGAACGACGCGGAGGGGGTCGACGCCATGGGGCGCGGCCGTCAAAAGGCTAAGCAGATGAAAGTCGCTCGGAAGCTGAAGTACTTCAGCCCCGACACCGACCTACACGCACTTCAGCGAGAGCTGGCGGATGAGGACTCGTACACGACGAACAGTGCCGTGGACGAGCCTGAAGAGGACGATGCAATCGACGACGACCTCTACTCGAAATACGCCGACTTCGCGGATATTCCGGCAGAGGACGACGACATCGATCCGAAGCAGCTCGATGAGTCCTTCTGGACGGGTGGTTCCTCCACCAAGTAACGGCTGAGCCATTCGGCGGACCGGCCCCGGTCCGCCGTTTTGGCGTACCCGAAGCCCGCCAACAGGCCACAGGTCTGCGCCCGTGCGCATCAGCGCACCGCGCACACGGCTGTGATGCGCACCCGCCGAAGCCTCCCGCTTGGCCGCGCCGAGGCCTCGTCCATCCCCAAGTGCAGCGGGGCCGAGGCTACCCGGCCCCAGCCCCGCACGCTCGTGCTCGGAGAAGCAGAAGAATCAGCCGAGGCGGTACTCGCCGTGCAGCAGCACGGCACCCGCCTGGACGCCCTTCGTGCCGGAAATGAGGCGTACACCGAAGGAGTCCGCGCTCAGATCGGCCACGGACCCGAAACCAGCCACCGTACCGTCGGCGCCTGCCGACGTGACGGAGCCCAGGACCCATGCGGCCACCCCGGCCTCGTTGATCGCGGCCAGGACCTCGGAGGCCACGGACGCGGAGACGACGGCGACCATGCCGACGCCCAGGTTCAGGGAGTCCTCCATGCCGACCCAGGTGACGTCGCCGCCGCGGCGCACCCAGTCGAACACGGCGGGGACGGTCCACGTGGAGCGGTCGACGGTCGCGACCGCGCCGACAGGCAGGACGCGCGACAGGTTCGCGGCCAGGCCGCCGCCGGTCACGTGCGAGTAGGCGTGGATACCGCCGACCCCGAAACGCTCGACCAGGTCGAGGCACAGGCGAGTGTACAGGCGGGTGGGTTCGAGGAGTTCCTCGCCGAGGGTGCGGCCAAACTCGGCTACGTGGGACTCCAGCGACGCGCCGACGCGGGAGACGACTGAGCGCACCAGCGAGTAGCCGTTGGAGTGCAGGCCCGAGGAGGCCATCGCGATAACGACATCCCCATCGCTCACGCGCTCGGGACCCAGCAGCTTCGAGGCGTCCACGACGCCGGTCGCCGCACCCGCAATGTCGTAGTCATCGGGCTCCATGACGCCCGGGTGCTCCGCGGTCTCGCCGCCGATGAGGGGCGTACCCGTGGCCTCACAGGCCCGCGCGATGCCGGTGACGATGGAGGCGATACGCTCGGGGACCACGTGCCCGCAGGCGATGTAGTCGGTCATGAGAACCGGGCGCGCGCCGATCACGACGATGTCGTCGACGACCATGCCGACCAGGTCCTGGCCGATCGTGTCGTGCACATCCATGGCCTGCGCAATCACGATCTTCGTACCCACGCCGTCCGTGGAGGTCGCCAGGAGCGGCTTCTCCATGCCCAGCAGCGCCGACGCGTCAACCATGCCGGCGAATCCGCCGGTCGCTCCGAGCACGGTGGAGTCGTGGGTGGCGGCGACGGCGCTCTTCATCAGCTCGACGGCGCGGTCTCCCGCCGCTGTGTCGACGCCAGCGGTCGCGTAGTCAAGGGGGGTGTCGGTCATGGGTGGTGCCTTTCGCGGGTGGCGCTCGACGAGGCCATGTCTGGGTGATCGGGACAGTAACAAAGCCCGCGACGCGGGGGCGCGTCGCGGGCATGGTGATTAGCAGGGGGTAGCGTCGGGGGTTCCGGGCACGGGCGTCCCGGCGGGGATCGCCTCGGGGTATTCGCCGGTGAAGCAGCCCAAGCACAGGGAGGTCCCCTGCCCGGTGGCCGCGACCATGCCGCCGATGGAGAGGTACGCCAGGGAGTCGGCACCGAGGTGGGCGCGCACCTGCTCGACGTCCATGGAGGAGGCGATCAGCTCAGCGCGCGTCGGGAAGTCGATGCCGAAGAAGCACGGCCACAGGACGGGCGGGGACGAGATGCGCACGTGCACCTCGGCTGCCCCGGCCTCACGCAGCATCTTGACCAGCGCGCGCTGCGTATTACCACGCACGATGGAGTCGTCGATGACGACCAGGCGCTTGCCCTCGATGACTTCGCGCAAAGGGTTGAGCTTGAGGCGGATGCCGAGCTGGCGCAGCGACTGCGTGGGTTCGATGAAGGTGCGCCCCACGTAGGCGTTCTTCACGAGGCCCTGCCCGAAGGGGATGCCGGCCTCCTGCGCGTAGCCGATAGCAGCGGGCGTACCCGAGTCGGGAGTGGGCATCACCAGGTCCGCCTCGATGGGGTTCTCCCGCGCGAGTGCGGCACCCATCTCGTGGCGCGCGGCGACGATGCGGCGTCCACCAATCGTCGTGTCAGGGCGGGCCAGGTACACGTACTCGAAGACGCAGGTGTTGGCTCGGCGCACGGCGAAGCGGCGCGAGTGCACGCCCGACGCGTCGATGGAAATCAGCTCGCCGGGCTCGATCTCGCGTACGACGGTCGCGCCGCACAGGTCCAGGGCAGCTGTCTCGGAGGCGACAACCCAGCCGGAGGCCAGGCGACCGAGCACGAGCGGGCGGTAGCCATGCGGATCACGCGCGGCGTACAGCGTATTCTCGTCCATGAAAACCAGGGAGAACGCTCCCCTGATGCGCGGCAGGACCTTCAGGGCGGCACCGACGAGGGGCGCAGGCTCAGGATCGACCACCGCCGAGGCCGAGGTCGCTTCGTCCCCCTCCGTGTCGCCGGGCGTGACGGCGGGTGTCGCGATGAAGGGGGTCGGACCGGGGATGCGGTCGGCCATGCCGAGGATCGCGGTCACGAGGGAAGTGTCGGTGGAGGCTCCGCGCTCGAAGTCTTCGCCGTCGTCGGCGATTTCGGCGGCCAGCTCACGCAGCTCAACCGTGTTGGTGAGGTTGCCATTGTGGGCCAAGGCGAGCGTGCCCGTGGGGGTGGGACCCAGCGTCGGCTGGGCGTTGCGCCACACGTCCGCGCCGGTCGTCGCGTAGCGAACGTGTCCCAGCGCGATGTGGCCGCGCAGGCCCTGGAGGGACTGCTCGGAAAACACCTTGGAGACGAGTCCCTGGTCCTTGTAGACGAGGATCTGCTTGCCATTCGAGGTGGCGATACCAGCACTCTGTTGGCCTCGGTGCTGGAGAGCATAGAGGGAGAAGTAGGTCAGGCGGGAAACATCCTCGCCCGGGGCCCATACCCCGAAGACACCGCAGTGATCGTGCGGGTGATCGTCTCCGAAGAGTTCCTGGTCGGACAGTGTCATGTCTGGCTGCGAGACGGGAAGCACGATCTCACTCTGACACACTTTTTTACAGCTCGTGGCACATATCCACGTTGTGGCGAGCACATCTGCTCACCTGAGCAGGCGGCTCGACGCGTAATTGCGCACGCTTTGCCGGGGAATTCGGTCGCTCGCGGATCGAGATGACACAATGGAGTGCAGAAAAAATAGAGGAGGAAACGTGGCCAATCCAACGCTGAGCGCCATCATGTGGGGACTCGCCCTGCTGGTGAGCGCTCTGGCCATCTTGTCGTTCGCGCGAGGCCTGACTCACATGTGGCGCACGGTCTCGGCGGGAACGCCGGATCCGGGGCGCCTGCGTCCGGTCGGCAAGCGAGCGTGGGGCGTCATCTCGGCGGCCCTCACCCACCGCGAGTTCAAGGGTCGTCCCTGGATCAAAGCCGCCCACTGGCTCGTCATGGTCTCCTTCCCGATCCTCTTCCTCACCCTGGTCACCGGCTACGCGCAGCTGCGCGTCCAGACCTTCACCCTGCCCTTCCTCGGCCACTTCGCGCCGTGGGAGTGGCTGACCGAGGTTTTCGCGTGGGGCGGCCTGGCCGGCATCATTCTCCTGATGAGCGTGCGCCAGCGCGCCGGGCGCGGCACAGCCGCCGAGGCGGCACTGTCCAACGATGACCCCGACGGTGCTGCCGCCGCGGCCGACCCGAACGGCACCCCGCCCTCGTCCCTGGCCAAGCCCCACCCGCGCGACTCCTCACCGCGCGGCCTGGCCTCCCGCTTCCTGGGTTCGACCCGCTGGCAAGCGCTCTTCGTTGAGTGGGTCATCCTCATCGTGTGCGCGTGCGTCGTGGCCCTGCGCGGCCTCGAATACGCGCTCTTCAGCGTCACACCGGGCCTCGAGGCCCACGCGAACGCGCTGCACTTCCCGCTCACCGCCTGGCTCGGCGCGCTCTTCGTTGCCGCAGCCTCCTCCTCGGCCGCGTCGCTCGCGAACGCAATCGTCCTGGTCAGCGCGCTCAAGGTCATCACCTCCATGACCTGGCTGACGGTCGTCGGCATTCAGACCGGCATGGGCGTCGCGTGGCACCGCTTCGTCGCGATCCTCAACCTGTACACGCGTCGCAACGCCGACGGTACGAAGTCCCTAGGACCGGCTGACCATATGCTCATTGACGGCAAGCCCGTCACCAGCGAGGACGACTTCGATGATCTCCCCGAGGACACGGTTCTCGGCGTGGGCACGGTCGACGACTTCTCGTGGAAGGCGCGCCTAGACCTGTACTCGTGCACCGAGTGCGGTCGCTGCCAGGAGCTGTGCCCCGCGTGGAACACCCAGAAGCCCCTCTCCCCCAAGCTGCTCATCATGGGCCTGCGTGACCACATGGAGTCCGCCTCCAACGTGCAGATCGTCGAACAGGAGGAGGGTCACCAGAAGCTCAAGGATGGCGAGGTGCTGCTCGACAAGGGCGTACCGGCCTCGCCGCACTCCTTCGACCTCGTCTCCGCCCTGTCCCTGTCGGGCGCGACCGGCCCCGAGGGCGTTTCCGCGGTCACCGCTCCCCTAGTCCCCGAGGTCGTCTCCGAAGAGGTCCTATGGGACTGCACGAACTGCGGCGCCTGCGTCGAGCAGTGCCCCGTCGACATCGAACACATCGACCACATCCTCGATCTGCGCCGCCACCAGGTCCTCATGGAGGGCGCGTTCCCCCGCGAGCTGGGCCGCGCGTTCCGCGGCATGGAATCCAAGGCGAACCCCTACAACCAGGCGGCTCGCAAGCGCATGGATTGGGCGAAGAAGCTGGACTTCGACATCCCCGTCGTCGGCGAGGACATCGAGGACGCCTCGCAGGTCGACTACCTGTTCTGGGTGGGCTGCGCGGGCGCCTACGACGACACAGCGAAGAAGACCAGCGCCGCCGTCGCCGAGCTGCTGCACACGGCGGGCGTATCCTTCGCGGTCCTCGGATCGGGCGAGTCCTGCACGGGCGACCCGGCCCGCCGCGCTGGCAACGAAGCGCTCTTCCAGATGCTGGCTGCCCAGGCGATCGACACGCTCACGGAAGCCAAGCCCCAAAAGATTGTTGTCTCCTGCGCGCACTGCTTCAACACAATCGCAGGCGAGTACCCGGAGCTAGGCGGGCACTTCGACGTCGTCCACCACACGCAGCTCCTCAACCGCCTCGTGCGAGACGGCCTGCTCACGCCGGTGCCCCCCACGGCCTCGACTGCGTCCACTGCCTCCGCGAGCGAGGACGCCACGGACGAGGCCGGGGCCGGGACCGCGGGCACGGCTCCCTCCGTCGGCACACCCCTGAAGGTCACCTACCACGACGCGTGCTTCCTGGGACGCCACAACCGTATCTACGAGCCGCCGCGCGAGCTCGTGGGTTCCCTGCCGAACGTGGAACTCGTCGAGATGCCGCGCAACCGCGACCGCGCGATGTGCTGCGGCGCGGGCGGCGCGCACGCCTGGTTCGAAGAGACGCGTGGGACCCGTATCGCAGACGCTCGTATCGTCGAGGCCGCGTCCACGGGCGCGGACGTCGTCGCGACGGCCTGCCCCTTCTGCTCCCAGATGCTCGGCTCCGCGTCGGGCACGTCGGCTGGTTTCGTTTCCTCCGACGCCACCGACCGAGACACCGAGGGCACCTCGACACCGGCACGCGGGAAGCTCCCGGAGGTACGCGACGTCGCCATCATGCTGCTCGAGGCCGTCAAGCGCGGACAGTAACCGACGCACACACGCTGATGGCGAAAGGGCGGCCCCGCAGAAAACCTGCGGGGCCGCCCTCACGCTCACCTGTTGAAAAGCCGAAGCTATGTACGCGACCTACTCCTCACCTTCGTCGGAAACATCTGCCAAACCGACCAGGAAGCCGTCTTCGTCGATCACATTGCCGCCCACAAGCGTCGCAATCAAGCCCGCCGCTTTCTCGACTTCCTGCGTCGAACGCAGACGCTCGCGCCGCGCGGTGCGGCTCATCGTGCTCGTGCCGGGCGTGGGAGCCAGGCCGGAGAGCCAGCGAACCTGATACTCGATGATTGCGCCCGCCGTCCACGGCTCCCAGCGCAGGACGCGCGGAGGCGAGGGGACCGCGTGGACCTCGATCATCATGTCGGAGTGGTGGCCGATCGGGCACATGAGCGCGTAACCATCGACGACCTGCGGCTCGTTACGCTGGGCCTCCAGCTCCTCGCGGGCCTTCGCGATCTTCGAGGCGATATCCTCGCGGACAGGACCCAGCTCGGCCTTCAGCTTCTCGATCTGCGCGGCCTGTGCGGGGGTCAGCGCCGGGGCTTCGGGGACGATGTCGCGCGCGTCCTTCATCTGCTCAAACCCAGCGCGCTCGCGCATCGCGGACAGCAGGTCCTCCGGGTTGATCCAACGCGGCGCGTACACCGTCAGGTTCACGGCCGAGTCCGCGTCGGGAACCATGACGTAGCCGCTGCCGGCCAGGCGCAAACCGCCCGCCAGGCGACGCGCCATGCGGCCCAACGCCTCGAGCACGCGGTACTCCAGACCAACGGGCATGCCGTCGGGGAAGGCCTGCGCCCACTCCCCCATGACCGCGCTGGGTTTCTCCTCGGCGCGCGAGACCGGGCAGCGCAGGATCCACGCATGCGTCAGCAGGGACGGGGTGCCCAGCTGCGCGCGCGTCGGCTGATCCAGGGACCACGGGCCTTCAAGCTCAGCATCCGACGACAAGTGCAGGCGACCGGGCGCGAGCCAACCGGCGTCGTCCCACATGGAGATCGCGAGAGCCTCCAGCTCAGCCGGATCCACGGCCTCCGACACGAGGAACAGGTGGTGACCCAGGGCTTCCTGCATGTCGATGACGCCCGCAGGTTCGCTGACCTCAATGGCAGCGGCGATCGGCACGGCGGCCTCAGCGCTGGTGATCTCGCCGTCGGCGGCGATCTGGAACGCCGGCTCCTGGGTGGTACTCAGACCGATCAAGGACACGTTCGTCTGCATGATCGGGCTGCCCGTCGCGGACGTAAGGACCGAGTCCGCCAGGCTGGAGTGGGCACTCGCCATGCGTTCCTTGAAGGAACGCCTGACCGGCGAAGGCGGGGGCGGCGCATCGTTCCGGTTCGTGACCTGGCCGCGCGGGGCCATGCCGGGCAGCACGACACCCGTTATGACGCCCGTGCGCGTCGTGGTGCCCTGCTGACCGGCGGGCGGGGGCGGTAGCGTCGGGGTCGGATCCGCAGGTTCGGGCGGGGGCAGCGGGGTCGAGCCTGCGGGTTCAGGCGGAGGCGGTACCACCGACGGCAGGTCCGCCGATTCCAGTGCGAGAGGCGCGTCCTGTTCGGCCGCATCAGCTGCGGCCGCGCGCGCCGCACGCTCGGCGCGCCTGCGCGCGAGCCGGGACGGAAAGGGAGGGTGGGGGGACTCCATCATGTCACCGATCAATGCGTGTGCGGGTGAAGCGCTGGTGCGTCCGGGACGGCGTGGGGCCTCGCTGACCCTGGTAGTGGGAGCCAGCGCCCTGTGAGCCGTAGGGATGCTCGGCCGGGGAAGACAGGTCGAAGAAGCACAGCTGCCCGATCTTCATGCCCGGGTAGAGCAGGATCGGCATCGTCGCCGCGTTGGACAGCTCGAGGGTCACATGACCGGAGAAACCGGGGTCAATGAAGCCCGCGGTGGAGTGAGTGAGGAGGCCGAGGCGCCCTAGCGACGACTTGCCCTCAAGGCGCGCGGCAATGTCGTCGCCGAGGGTGACCAGCTCGTAGGTGGCACCCAAGACGAACTCACCGGGGTGCAGGACGAAAGGCTGATCCGGACCCACGTCGATGCGTCGCGTCAGATCCGACTGGTCCGCCGCAGGGTCGATCACCGGGTAGCGGTGATTATCGAAGAGACAAAACAGGCGATCCAGCCGCACGTCAATACTGGCCGGCTGAACCAGGCCACGGTCCAGAGGATCGAGACGAATCCGGCCGGAATCCAGAGAAGCGTTGATGTCGCGGTCACTGAGCAGCATGACTCGATTGTCGCACACTCAGCGCCGCGACAACAGCCTCAGCGGATCACTCCAGGGGGCGACCCTGCGCATCGCAGCCGTAGGCACCGTAACGCATGATGATCATGATGAACTCAACGAAGGCCCAGATAGCGGCGACGGGCGCACCGATGAAGGTGATCGCTAGGACCAGCTGGATGATGCCTCGGGTCGTGTACCCCAGGTAGAAGTTGTGGATACCGAAGACGCCGACGAAGAACGCCAGGAGCAGCGCGACGATCCACTGCTTGGGCGGGGTCGCGTAGGCACCCTGACCAAAGGCGGGCTGGCCAAAGGAAGGCTGGCCGTAAGCGGGCTGGCCATAGACGGGCTGCTGAGCACCCGGGGCGGCGTTGGCTTGGTCGTAACCGGGGGTCGAGGCCTGGGGGAAGCTGGGAGCATCCGGCGCGGGCACCGAGTTCTGATCCTCCGAGTTGAAGGGGTTGGGCGTCGTCATAACTAAGCCTTTCGATTGTCGTGGGAAGTGACGGCTGCGGGCCGCACCCGCATAGCCTAACGTGTCGACGCCGCTTTTCGTCACCCACAGCGACCCCGAAAGACCCCCGATCACTCCCCCGAGCGTGCCCGCAAACGCGTTCCGACAAGCATTTTGGGACCGAGGGCCGCTCGTCCGCACCACGCGCTATACACCACAAAACAGCTCGGACACGCAGTGAGACGCTCGCGCTCGGGGCGTCGCTACGCCCGGACAGCGAAACGAGGGGAGCACTAGATACACGTGTGGGACCCGGCATCAGCCGAGTCCCACACGATGCTCACTTACGCGCCTGTTCGGACGCGCGCGAGTAGGTCAGACGGTCGGAACGCCGTTCGCGTCCCGTGCGTAGATCCACTTGCCCATGAAGGTCATAATCATGCAGGCAACCAAGAACCCCCAATAAATGAGGCCAAGGAAGACAACAAAAAGGTTCGCCTCGCCCGTTTCCCAGTCGAACGTCGCCAAGTAAAGCACGTTCAGGACCACGGTCACGGCGACCTTGATGAAACCGATCTGCTTGTGGCCAAGGAAGAAGTCACCGGCACCAATAGCGCCGAGGAAAAAGTTGAGAAGGCCCGCAGTCTTACGAGGCTTACCCAGCATGGGGGCGTTGAATCCGGGCTGGCCGTAGCCGGGCTGACTGTAAGGCTGCTGGCCATAGCCGGCCTGCTGACCGTAAGGCTGCTGACCATAGCCGGCCTGCTGACCGTAAGGCTGCTGCCCATAAGGCTGCTGACCGTAACCGGCCTGCTGACCATAGCCGGGCTGCTGGCCGTAACCAGCCTGCTGGCCATAGTCAGGCTGCTGCCCATAACCAGGCTGCTGCCCGTAAGGCTGCTGAGGAGTAGACATGACGTCTCCTGATAGTGAGGGAACCCTCGATAAAATGGGGGTAATTGAAAACAGGATCAGACTAGCGAACCTGTACTGTTTATACAACAGTCGCCATTTTTATGCTCCACACCACACTTCGCATATGTTAGAACGCGCTCATGGGGACTTTTTACCTACACTGACAGGGTGTTCACAAATCCAACGGCTGAGGCCTCGCAGGTACTCCTCCATGACCTTCCCCGCTGGTTCGCATCCAACAAACGCGACCTGCCCATGCGCGGCGATGACGTGTCCGATTGGGGAACACTCGTCTTCGAGATCATGAGCCAACAGACGCCCGTCGCGCGCGTCCAACCGATCTGGTTGGAGTGGATGGAGCGATGGCCAACACCCGGCGACCTAGCCGAGGCCTCCTCCGCGGATATCATTGTGGCCTGGGCTAATCTGGGCTATCCCTCACGCGCACTGCGCCTCAAAAATTGTGCGGGCACCATCGTCGAGAAACACGACGGTCAGGTGCCCCTCACTATGAAAGAGCTAACTCTCCTGCCCGGCGTGGGCACCTACACGGCCAGCGCCCTCCTGGCGTTCAGACACGGAATCCGGATCCCGGTCCTGGACACAAACGTTCGACGAGTGCTGGTCAGATTTCTCGATGGCCGGGAGTTTCCACCCCACTCAACCCCCTCGAAGGCAGAAACGCAGCGCGCGGACGCGCTCCTCCCGACAGATGGGCGCCTCGCCGCCGACGTCAGCTTGTCGCTCATGGAGTTCGGAGCCCTCGTGTGCACCCAACTTTCCCCAGACTGCGACACGTGCATCATGCGCACGCACTGCGCCTGGGCACACGCCGGATTCCCGAAGGACGAGAAGCGCCCCACCCCCCAGCCCTACGCGGGCACCGACCGCCAGGCCCGCGGACGCATCATGAAGGCCCTGCGCTCCGCCCACTTCGAAGGCACCGAAGGCCTCACGAAACGTCGCGTCCTCGACGCCGCACGCCTCGACGGCGGCGACCGCTACCAACCCGCCCGCGTCTACCGAGCCCTCCTCAAGGAAGGCATGATCATCTACAACGAAGACACGAAGCGCGTGACGCTGCCCCGCTGATTCTGGCACGAGGCCGACTCCCCACCGCGAACGCGCGCGGCCCCAGCGAGGAAGCCACGGCCTCGTCACTGAACTCTCAGTAGCGGATCGCGTCAATCGGCTTGATACGCACGGCCGCGAGCGCCGGGATGATGCCGCATACAGCGCCGATGCTCGTGGAGATGGCGACGCCCGCGATGGCTGCGCCTGCTGGGAACGCCGGCGTTTCGCTGAGCGCGATTCCTATTGTTTCGAGCGGCAAGAAACGTACGACGACGACCGCGATCCCCACGCCGATGATGCCGGCGACGAAGGTTGCGACCACCGACTCCATGAAGACGGCGAAGAAGACGCGCGCGGCGGAGGCACCGACGGCGCGGCGGATACCGATTTCGCGCACGCGCTGACGTACGGTCACGATGGCGACGTTGAGCAGGCCGAGCGCGCCGAGGAAGATGATGATGCCGCCGATAATCATGATGACGCGGGAGATTGTCCCCAGCTGTTCTTCGCCCGTGTCCTGGTGTTCGCCGCCGGTGACGCTCACGTGCCATCCGTCGCCGAGGATCGACGCTAGGGCTTGCGGCAGCACCGTTCGCGCCTGCTCGGCGTCCTCGGGACCGACCCACGCGATCATTGTAGGCTGCCCCATCTGCGGCAGGGCGGCGCGCGCCGCGTCGTAGTGCACGTAGAGGGTCGGCATGTCGAAGCGGCTCTTCGCTTTCGTGACGCCGACGACGCGCAGCGCGGTGCCGTCGGTGGTGTGCAGGACGATGGGGACCTGGTCGATGGGTGCGCGGCCCAGCTGATTCCACAGGATCTCGGAGATGACGACGGGGGTCAGGCGCTGGTCCGCGTCGCTGTCGGTCACCCAGCGTCCGGCGAGCATGCGGGTCCGGAAAATCACCTCGAAGGAGGGGTCGACGGCCTGAATCGTGACGTCGTTGAACATGTCCTGTGTTTGCACCACCGGGTAGCCGCGGAATAGTCCGGTGCTGCGCGCCTGGCGGACCTCGACGATCTCGCCGCCCGAACTGGATAGGCGCGACCAGTAGCGGATGTCGTGGCGGCCCGCGAGCGTCGCCATCGCGTCGCTCACCGGATCCTTCTCATCGGGTCGCGCGACGGTGGACGAGGCCTGGGTCGCTTCACTGTTCCCGGCTTCCTGGGTGGGGCCGTCGTTCGAGGGCCCTCCTTGGCTTGCTGATGATTTTTCCGGCGCGAGGCGCAGCGTCACCGAGCGTCCCTCGTAGAGTTCGGCCAATTCGCGCGAGGATTGCAGGATCAGGTCACCCAGCGCGATAACGACCGTCATGGCGGCCACCGCAGCGACTACTCCCACGAGGGAGAGGACCACGCGGGCTTTCTGGACTTTCACCTCGCCCCACGCCTCGATGAGGGCACCCACGATCTGGCTCAGTGCGTTCACTGCTCACTCTCCCTTTTTCGAGCCGCTGCCCTACCGACGGCTCTCATCGTCTGACGTGCCGTCACACCCGTATCGTCAGGCCATTCCCCCGACGGCGGTGCCGGGACCTGCGCGGGAAGCGGCGGCGGGGGTTGCGGACCAGCGGAGGCGGCGGAGGCCTCGCCCCAGGGGATCCCGGTGCTTCCACCGGTCCCGGCGTTGTCGGCATCGAAGTTCCCCGCCTCCGCGCGCTGCGTCAGGGTTCCAGGGTCCGCGACCTCGTGGAGGACGCCGTCGTAGAGTTCGTAGGCGCGCAAGGCGCGAGCGGCAACCGCCATGTCATGCGTGATGACGATGAGCGCCGAGTCGGATTCGCGGGCGACCTCCTCCAGGAGAGCCATGACCGCTCGGCCCGTGTCCGGGTCGAGCGCGCCCGTCGGCTCGTCGGCGAGGATCACGCGCGGGCGGCGCACGAGGGCGCGGGCGATCGCGATGCGCTGCTGCTCGCCGCCGCTCATCTCCCCCGGGTGCGAATCGGCGCGATCCGCCAGGCCCACGCGTTCAAGCATGTCGAGGGCAATTGAGCGCCTGCACAGCAGTTGCATGCCGGAGGCATACAGGAGGGGCACCTCGACGTTTTCGGCGGCCGTACGGGCGGCGAAAATGTTAAATTGCTGGAAGACGAAGCCGAAGTCCTCGCCGCGCATACGAGCGCGACGCCCCTCGCCCAGGCGCGTCGTATCCACGCCGTCCAGCTCGTAGGTGCCTGACGTGGGAGCGTCCAGCAGGCCAATGATGTTGAGCATCGTCGATTTGCCGGTACCCGAGCGGCCCACGATGGACACGTGCTCGCCCGCCGCAACGTCCAGGTTAACGCCACGCAGGATGTGCAGATCCTCGCCGTCAGGCAGGGCGACCGTGCGGGTCACGTCCCGCAGGTGCACGAGGCTCATCGCGCGCTCGTCCCATCGGACGCGTCAGCGGCCCCATCCTTGGCCCCGCCGCCCGTGTCACCCGAGCCGTAGGGGTCGTCCTGGTTATCCTTCGTCGCGGTCGGGGTGAATTCGAGGATTTCCTCGCCTTCCTCGAGTCCCTCCTTGACCTCGACCATCTTTCCGTCGGTCAAGCCCAGGGTGACCGAACGCTTCTCCGGGTTGGCCGGGTCGGAGGTTGGCAGGTAGACGGTGCCGGTCTGGTAGCGACCCTCGACCGCAGAGACAGGCACAGCGAGCACGCCCGTCGCCGATCCCGTCGTCATCTCGAGGCTCACCTGCAGGCCCGCGAACACGGTCTGGTCGGAGGGAATCGCGCAGCGGGCCTTCAGGTCCGTCGAGGCCGCAGCCGAGTTCTCGGAGGCACCCGAGTTTTTCGCGTCCCGCGTCTTGCTCGTGGGGCTAACGAGCGTGACGTCTGTGCACTCGAAGGGGGCCGGGCCGTTCTTAATGGTGACGGTCGCGGTGGAGGGTGCCTCCTGGAGGCGGTACATCTGGTCGGCGCTCAGGGCGGCGACGGCCGAGAACGTGGAGGGGGCGACCGAGGCGACCGTGTCGCCAATCGCGAACTGCTGTCCCACCAGGACACTCGTGGACACCTTGCCGTCACCGGGGGCGGCGACCGTCTCGTATTTGAAGGTAGGCTTCCCGGTCTCCATGGTGACGTTGCCGTCCTCATCGGTGACTTGGCGGGTTTCGCCCGGGATTTCCTTGCGGATCTGGATGAGGGCGTCACCCTTGGCGACTGTGTCACCGTCGTTGACATAGACGCGCGCGACCTCGCCGTCAAGCGTCGCGCGAGCATTCACCGACTCATCCGCCTGGATCGTGCCCGTCACGCTCACAGTGTTCGTAATGTCCGAGCGGCCCACAGAAATCGTCATCTGCCCGAAGGTTCCACCCGGGTCCATGCCGTCGCCCGTCTGTTCCTCCTGCGCGGCGGGGAAAAACGCGAACTTGACCAGGGACACCGCGACGATGACCCACGCGAGTGCCTTAACAATATTGAGCACCTGCGCGGTGCGGGTCTTACGTGCCACGTCCGTCTCCTTTAATGTTCGTTAATCGCCTTATTGTAAGGCGCACGTCATAGCCAGAGCAATGGTTGATACTCATTCTCAGGTTGCTCTTGGGGTTCTCTGGGGCCGCCCGGCGCGTCGTCCCAGCTCTGCCTACGATTGAGAACACACTGACCGAAAGGACGCCATGATTCGCCGCGCCACACCCGCCGACGCCGACGCGCTATCCGCGCTCGCCCGCGAGTGCTTCACCCAGACCTTCGAGCACCTCTACGCGCCGGGCGATTTAGCTATCTTTCTCGACCAAGCTTACTCCCCCGCCATCCTACGCTCCGAACTTCAAGATCCGCAGCGCGCGACCTGGCTCCTCTTCGAGGACGCAGTCGGTGGCCCGTCATCACCGGACGAGGCCTCCTGCACCCCCAGCGATCTCGTTTCCTCCCCCCGGCCCCACCGTTCATATCCCAGGCGAGCACCCCAGCATCCCCTATTCCGGGGAGGAAGCCCCGGCCTCGTTCCCCGACGGACTCATCGGCTACGTGACCGCCTGCCCCGCACACCTGCCCCACCCCGACGTCGCACCCGGCGACGGCGAGGTCCAGCGCCTCTACATCCTGCGCGGACACCAGGGTGGGGGCCACGGGACCACGCTGCTGCGCACCGCGCTTGAGTGGCTCGAACGTGACGGGCCGCGCACCCTCTGGATCGGCGTGTGGAGCGAAAACTACGGGGCACAACGCTTCTACGCGCGCCACGGCTTCGAGATCGTCGGCGAGTACTCCTTCATGGTCGGCGACCACGCCGACCGCGAGTTCATCACCCGCCGCCCGGCGAGCGTCTCACGCCGACCGTCCTGCGTCTAAGGGGAGACAACCTGCAGATGCTAATGCCCCCAGGGAAGACTGGGGGGCTGGCCGGAAGAAAGGAGATGCGATGATCGTTCGCATCATCAGCACTCTGAATGCCCTTCCAGCTTCTACGGTAGCAGCATGTAAGAATGGGTCCCGAGGTTCTCACCTCGGGACCCATCGACGTCTGCTGGGACGCGGTCACTCAGCCTTGTCGGCCTCGGCGATCTTCGCGCGAACGTCATCCATGTCCAGGTTCTGGATCTGAGAGATCAGGTCCTCCAGGGCGGACAGCGGAAGCGCACCCGACTGGCGGAACACCGCGATGCCATCGCGGAAAGCCATCAGCGTCGGGATCGACGTGATCTGAGCCGCCATCGCGAGCTGCTGCTGATCATCCGTGTCGATCTTGCCGAACACGACGTCGGGATGCTTCTCGGAGGCCTCCTCGAAAACGGGGCCAAACTGGCGGCACGGGCCGCACCAGGTCGCCCAGAAATCAACCAGGACGATGCCGCCGGCAGACACAGTCTGCTCGAAGTTCTCCTGCGTCAGAGTAACGGTAGCCATGTTTCTCCTTGTGTCGCCGACACTCTGGTCGGCAGGTCAGTCGGGGCCGGACGACCCCTGTGTTATGTCTGAATCAACGGACGCGGCGCGCCCACTATTCCCCGGAAGGGAGAGGCGAAGCGGTGACATGACGCACGTTCTCCTCGGAGGCACCCAGGCCTCGCAAAATAAAGGTCTCCACCAGCGCCAGCGCCGACTCACGGTGCGCCGCATCCGCCGGGAGACGCTGGCCCGCCAGCGTCGCATGAATGAGATGAACCGCGCCCAGCGTATTCTGCTGCGCGATCAAGTTCCGTTCCATGGCCTCGTCGAGGATCCCAATGAGAACCTCGCCCACCATACCCGCGTGATCATGCAGGTGCGAGGCACCCCGGCCCGACATCTGCCGACGCAGGCCCATGCCCGCCTTCACGTGATAGCGGCTAATCATCTGCAGATGCGCGCGAATGTAGAGGCGCAGGCGCATGAGCGGGTCAGGCTCGGCCTCGAGGCGCGCGGTGAGCACCCTCGTGAACTCCTCGGTGACCTGGCGCATGTAGGCGAGCAGCAGCACTTCCTTGTCCGCGAAGTGGTTGTACACCGCCGTGCGCCCCACGCCGGCGCGCTCGGCGATCTGGCTCATCGTGATGGATTCGAAGGCTTGTTCGGCCATGAGAGACCCGAGTGCATCGAACAGGCGGGTGCGGGTCAACTCGCGGTGGGAGGCGAGGGACTCGCCAATAATCTTCGGCATGCGCTTATTCTGACATCCGGTCCCCATGTGTCGTCAAATGCTGGCGGGGCTGTTCCCGCGCCGCGGAAGCAACGCAAGCTTTATCACTCACCCTCTCAGCGCGCCCGACACAGCTCACGCGCGCTCACTTCGGCCACCCACTCCCCGGCGACGCGCGACGTGTCACCGGGCGCAGCGCGCAGCCACGGCCTCGACAATAGGAAGGTCCGCAACGATCCAGGGCAGGTCCCCCAACTCGGAGATCGGCACCCAGCGCGCCTCCAGGTGCGAGGCACCCGCGGCAGGGGCCGACGAACCGGGCGCAACCTCCGCGAGCCACACACCCATGACGCGCCCACCCAGAATCGGCCACCACAGGCCGCCGTCCGGGCAGACGCGCTCCCCCACCCGCAGGTGCGCGCCGAGTTCCTCCACAATCTCACGCTCGAGCGCCGCCACCGTGTCCTCGCCCTCTTCGATCTTGCCGCCTGGCAGCTCAAACTGTCCGCGCAGATCCTGCGGGTACGCACGCGAGCACGCGAGCAGCGCGGTCGGACGCTCCAGGGAATCGACGATGGCTGCGGCCACCACGGGACGAGGCATGGGTCCTCCAATCGGTCAAGCGATCCTCAGTGTATCCGCGGTCAGCACGCTCAACAGAACCAGAACTATCTCGGAGCGGAACGCGAGGCGTGAGCTGCGGCAGGAGCGGTGAGCGCTGCCGCCTCCGCGCTGGATCGGCGGGCACGCATTGGCGGATACGGTCTTGTTGTCGAGAGCAGCGCGACAACCGCCATCGCACAGCACCCCGCGCCGCGAGCACAGCACTGTGCGCGAGACGCCGGTTGCGTGCCCGTCCATCGTGACGCTATGATCGACAGGTCGATTCCTTCGGGACGATGAATTGCGGGCGTAGTTCATCGGTAGAATGGAAG
>ERZ772932.207-NODE-207-length-34727-cov-27.226869_pt1 | contig 34727 bp, 24 predicted proteins | sample MGYA00511684_ERZ772932 | MGnify/ENA primary metagenome ERZ772932 (study PRJEB29015, sample SAMEA2738078) | human oral metagenome | biome: human oral; feature: human-associated habitat; material: saliva | place: China | collected 2210 ...
CCAATCGATGTTGTTGCGTGGAAGCGGTCAGTACAACGGTAATACGGACCGCCATGTGTGGTCACCCCCGATGAGGCGACGTCTTATTGTTTGGAGCGAAACGCTCCTATGCGCGACGCCGGACAAGCGACATTAGTCCCCCGCCTACTGTGAGCGAGCACTCACACGTGCGTCACTGCGTCTTAGGGCCATTCGTTCCCCCGCCCATCAGCGAGGACACGTCGGGGTCCTTCGGAGCGGCGACTGCGTCTCCGTACAATGGGACCTCCGGTCTGTTGGTTCCACCGAGGGAAGGCTGAACGAAGCGCGGGTTGAGGATGGCACCGGAATTCTTCTGGGCCTCATCCAGGGCGGCGGATGCTATCTTTCCAACCGTCGGATCGACCTGAACCTGCGCGTTGATAAGCTGGCTGATCGTTTCAGATTCGAAGACGGCGCGGGTCGCGCGCCCCATTGTGGCGGGCACAGCACCTCCAGCCTGTGCGACATCCTGCGCGATCAGCGCGTCAACCTGTTCGTCGGTGACGGTAATGCCCACGCTGGCACCCGCGGCGGCCAGGGCTTCACTATTCATCAGACTCGTACGGATCCCATACTCGGTATCCACCGACTTCGTGAGCTTCATGTCGAACAGCTCCTGGGCGGCTTCCTTGATTTCCGCGTTGGAGTATGTGACTCCCGACGAGGTGATGACGGCAGCGCCGGGATGGGCGGAACACGCCCCCATTCCCAGTCCTGCGGCCACAATCAGGGCGGTGGATGCCAGCTGGCGTGTGTAGCGCACGAGTGTTCCTTCCTCAGATGTGTTGCGACGCAATAGGACCAGTGTATTCCACCACAGGCACTACTCGCCAAAAGGCACAAGAATCTTGGTCACCAGCGTCTCCACCCACTCCAGAAGCTGGCCATCGGTGAGCGGCGACCCGCCAACGCGCGAGGTGAGCGGTAGGGGCACGAGGACCTGGCGGACAGCGGCCTTGATGACCGTGCCCGGATGCAGGCGTTTGAGGCGCATAACCTGGGAGTCCCGCAGCTCGACGGGCGAGACGCGCAAGTACTTGCCCTGAGTGACAATCTCCGTGATCCCCGCGCGGCGCACGGTCTCGCGCAGACGGGCGACCGCGAAGAGCAGGTCGACCTGGGGAGGAATCGGGCCGTAGCGGTCGACGAGTTCCTCGCGCACGTCCTTCTCCTGCTCGGGGGTGGTCGTGGCCGCGATCTTGGCGTAGACCTCGAGGCGCAGGCGTTCGCCGCGCACGTAGCCCTCAGGAATGTGCGCATCCACCTGCAAGTCCATACGCACGTCCGTCTTCTCCGCGGGTGCATCGCCACGGTAGGCGGCCACGGCGTCGGAGACCATGCGCACGTACAGGTCGAATCCGACGCCTTCGACGTGGCCGGACTGGGCGCCACCCAGGAGGTTACCGGCACCTCGGATCTCGAGGTCGCGCTGGGCCACGGCCAAGCCCGCGCCCAGCTCGGTGTTCGCCGCGATTGTTTTCAGGCGCTCGTGCGCGGTCTCGGTCAGGGCCTTATCACCCGGGTAGAAGAAGTACGCGTAGGCGCGTTCGCGGCCTCGTCCGACGCGCCCGCGCAGCTGGTGGAGCTGGGAGAGGCCGAAGGTGTCGGCGCGGTCAACGATGAGCGTGTTCGCGTTGGAGATATCCAGGCCAGTTTCGACGATGGTCGTGCACACGAGGACGTCGAACTCGTGGTTCCAGAAGTCCTGGATGACGGCCTCAAGCTGGTGTTCGTTCATCTTGCCGTGGGCGGTGCGCACGCGGGCCTCGGGGACCAGCTCGGAGATGTGAGCGGCGACCGAGGAGATCGAGTCGACACGGTTGTGCACGTAGAACACCTGCCCATCGCGCAGCAGCTCGCGCCGGATTGCGGCGCTGACCTGGGCGTCCGTGTAGGCACCGACGAAGGTCAGGACGGGCTGGCGTTCTTCGGGCGGGGTCTGGAGGATCGACATCTCGCGGATGCCTGAGATCGCCATCTCGAGGGTGCGTGGGATGGGGGTGGCGGACATGGACAGGACGTCCACGTCGGTGCGCAGGGCCTTGAGGGTTTCCTTGTGTTCGACGCCGAAGCGCTGCTCCTCGTCGATGATGACCAGGCCGAGCTTCTTGAAGGAGACGGTGCCGGTCAGCAGGGAGTGCGTGCCGATGACCAGGTCGATTTTGCCCGAGGCCAGCCCCGCCTTGACCTCTTCGGTCTCCTTCGGGGTGGAGAAGCGCGAGAGGGTGCCGATGTGCACGGGGAACCCGGCGTAGCGCTCGGCGAAGGTCTCCGCGTGCTGGGTGACCAGCAGGGTCGTGGGCACGAGGACCGCAACCTGGTAGCCGTCCTGGATTGCCTTAAAGGCGGCGCGCACGGCGATTTCGGTCTTTCCGTAGCCGACGTCGCCGGTGAGCAGACGGTCCATGGGAACGGGTTTTTCCATGTCGGTCTTGACCTCGTCGATGGTGACGAGCTGGTCGGGTGTTTCGACATAGGGGAAGGCGTCCTCGAGTTCGCGCTGCCAGGGCGTGTCGGGTCCGAAGGCGTGACCCTTGGTCTGCTGGCGCACGGCGTACAGGCGGATGAGTTCCTTGGCGACCTCGTTGACGGCCTTCTTCGCGCGGGCCTTGGTCTTCGCCCAGTCAGCCCCGCCCATCTTGGTGAGGGAGGGTTCGTCGGATCCCGTGTACTTGGAGATCTGGTCCAGCGCGTCGGTGGGCACGAAGAGCCGGTCGGCGGGCTGGCCACGCTTGGAGGGCGCGTATTCGATGACCAGGTAGTCGCGCGTGGAGGCCGCGTCCCCACGCCCGATCGTGCGGGAGACCAGCTCGATGAAACGCCCGATGCCGTGCTGGTCGTGGACAATGTAGTCCCCGGGGTGCAGGGTCAGGGGGTCGACGCCCTTGCGCCTGCGCGAGGGCATGCGCCGCATGTCGCGCGTGGTGGCTCCGACGCGACCGGTCAGGTCGCCCTCGGTGAGGATCGCGAGTTTCAGGTGGGGCGCGACGAAGCCGACGCCGGCCTGCGCGGTCGTGATGGTGACGAGGCCGGGGTCGGGCTGCTCTTTCACGCTGTCCGCGAGCGCAGCCGGGCACGAGGCGTCGGTGAGGATGGAGCGGATGCGCCTGCCCGGGCCGGGGCCTTCGGTGGTGACGACGATGCGCCAGTCGTCTCTGGCCAGGTCGGTCAGGTCGGCGGCGGCGCGGGCGAAGTCTCCGCGGTAGGGGTGCACGTCGCGGGCTCCCACGCGCATGAGGGTGGGTGAGACGACGACCGGGGCAGGGCCGTCCGCTGACGGGGAGTCGGCCTCGGCCTCGTCGATGGCGGAGGCAAGGTCGGCGGGCGGTAGGTCGGTGAGCTCCCACCAGGGGCGCGTCCCGCTCCCCCACAGGTCTCCCAGGTCGAGGAACGAGGCCTTGGATGCCTCGAGGGGGGTGTCGGCTCCCCCGGCTGCGGCACTCCACGCGGCGGCGAGGAATTCCTCGGTCGTGGCCACGAGGTCGGCGGCGCGGGCGCGGATGCGCTCGGGGTCGGAGGCGAGGATCGGCGAGCCTGCGGGCAGTAGGTCGAGGAGGGATTCCATGCCGCTGACAAGGATGGGGGCCAGCGATTCGATGCCGGGAGCGGCGATTCCCTCGGCGGCGAGGCTGAGCATCTCGGCGGCACCGGGCAGGCGGTCGGCGGCCTCGCGGGCGCGGGCGCGCACGGCCTGCGTCAGGAGCAGTTCGCGGCAGGGTACGGCCCACACTCCGTCGGCGGCCTCGCCAAGGGTTCGCTGGTCGGAGACGGAGAAGGCACGGATGTCGTCGACTTCGTCGCCCCACAGCTCGACGCGCAGGGGGTGGGGTTCCTGGGGTGGGAAGACATCGAGGATGCCACCGCGCACGCTCATCTGGCCGCGTCCTTCGACCATGTCGACACGCTCGTAGCCGAGCTCGGCCAGTCGGTTCGTGACGTCCGTGAGGTCCAGGATGTCGCCGGTGCGCACGCGCACGGGTTCAAGGTCTGCCAGGCCGGAGATAATCGGCTGGAGGAACGCGCGAATGGGGACGACGAGGACCGAGATCGGACCCGCACTCTCGTCTCCGGCCACCGGGTGAACGAGGCGGCGCAGGACGGCGATGCGGCGAGCCATCGTGTCAACCTGGGGTGAGAGACGCTCGTGGGGCAGGGTCTCCCACGCGGGCAGCATCGCGACACCCGGGATCCACGAGGCCAGGGCGTTGGTCAGCGTCTCGGCGTCGCGCCCGGTGGCGGTGAGGACCACGAGCGGCGTTGCCGCGCGCGTGGCGACGGCTGCGAGGAGGGGCGGCCGGATACCGACGGGGGCGACGATTGTGCCCGAGCGGCCCGCCTCGATGGAGTCGGTGGCCGTCTCGATCGCGGGATCGGTGGAGATGTCCGGGAGGAGTCCGGTAAGTAGCACGCGCTGCCTTTCGCGGTGAGGGTACACAGTAGTGCCCAACGTGGGGCACCACCTTGTTCAGGACCCGGTGTGCAGGATCATCTGGGTGGGGGCAAAACCCTTGGTCACGATGTCTTCGACGACGTCGGCGGCCTGCTCGAAGGTCACGTCCCAGTCGGGGCGTTCTTTGGAGGGCAGGGTAGCCAGCACGTAGTCGGCGGGGTCCATGCGCCCCGGCGGGCGGCCCACGCCGATGCGCAGGCGCGCGTAATCACGGGTATGCAGGTGCTGGCTGAGGGACTTCAGGCCGTTGTGGCCACCCTCTCCCCCACCGACCTTCAGGCGTAGGGTGTGCGCGGGCAGGTCCATGTCGTCGTGAATGACAAGAATACGAGCCGGGGGAACCTTCAGGAAGGAGGCGAGCGCACTGATCGGGCCGCCCGAGGTGTTCATGTAGCTGTCCGAGCGCGCGAGAATCACGCGGGGGCCGGGCACGCCACCCGGGCCGATCCCAAGGCGCACGTCGGCAGTGTGCGTACGCGAGCGGTGCGATGTCAAGGTCGCACCGCCGCGCGCGGCCAGCACGTCGAGGGTCAAATATCCGACGTTGTGTCGAGTGGAGGCATACTGCGCGCCGGGGTTACCCAACCCGACGACGAGCCACGGTCCGTCAGTCGTCATACTCCGATTGTGCCACCCGCGCCGAGAGCATGTCCCACTGGGGAGCGTCCTCAACGACGGGGGCTGGCTCACGTCGGGACTCGGCCCACGCGTCGGCGAAGAGCTGCGCCCACTTGGCGTAGGCGGCCGAATTAGGGTGGAAGAAGTCCGCCGCGTGGTAGGCGAACGTGTACGTCGGCAGCGAGTATTCCTGGGTGAGAGAACGCAGGTCGACCAGGTGTGCGTCGGAGTCCTCGACAGCGGCGCGGATGCGGTCAGACATGTCCTGCGCGCGGCTCTCCTGCGGCATGATGCCAAACGACGGGATCGTGGAGACGAGGGCACCGGACGGCAGCGCAGCCAGGATCCGACGCAGACGCTCCTCGAACTGGCCGGGGGCCATATCCTCGGCCATCACGTCGTTACCACCGATAGTCAGCGTCACCAGGTCGGGGCGGTAGGGGCCGTCCAGCAGACCCAAGCCTCGCATCTGCGGGAGCTGAGTGAGTTCCACGGACTCGATGGTGGCACCCGACAGGGACAGGTTAAGCAGCAGAACCTCGCGATCCATCTGCTGCGTAATCGCCGAGGCCAGGCGCGCCGGGTAGGACTCGGTGACGCGCGAGGCACCCATCCCCTGCACGGAAGAATCGCCGAGGGAGACGATCAGGTAGGGGCGCTCCCCCTCGGGGTGCTCGTCAAGCTGACGCAGGCGCTCAAGCGTGGCCAGATTGTGATTCTCCCAGGACCGGCGGTAGTCACCGCGCTGGGAATCGAGGCGCAGCAGACGCCCAATCGCCACGCCGCCGCCGAAGAGACTCGCGCCGCCAGCCGCCGCGCCCGCCACCTGCCATGCTCGTTTGCCGATCCCCATGTTGCATCCTTCCCGCATTTTCGTTGCTCCCTCAAGTGTAACGAGGCCGGGGCCGGTGCTTCAAATGCTGAAGCACCGGCCCCTCGGATCGTCTCAGGATTCTTTAGCTCAGCCGCCCCGCTGGCGCACCCGGCAGAGCCCGGATGAAGTGAGGAGCCTGCCAACCACGCGCCTCATAGGCGTCCGCAACAGCCTGGGCCACGCCGAGCACAGCATCCGCACTGACAAGCGCAATCGCACTGCCGCCAAAACCGCCGCCCGTCATACGAGCACCGTACGCGCCCGCAGCTCGCGCCGCCTCCACGGCCACATCCAACTCCTCGCACGACACCTCATAGTCGTCGCGCAGCGAGTCATGCGAATCATTCATGAGGGCACCCGCAACCGCCACGCGCACACCCTCCAGCGGCCCCTCATCGAGAAGCTCAATGAACGCGCGCGTACGCGCAATCTCAGACACAACATGGCGGGTGCGCGCAGCCAAACGCTCACCACCCAACGCAGCCGAGGCCTCGTCCACATCCTCCACCTCAACCAGCTGACCCACACCCAGGATCCGAGCCGACTCCTCACAATCCGCGCGACGCGACCCGTACTGACCATCCTGCAGCGAATGCTTCGCGCGCGTATCAATGACGAGCAGCTCCAGCCCGACCGCCCCCAAATCGAAAGGAACCTGACGCGTCGACATATCCCGGCAATCCAACGCCAACGCATACCCCGCACGACAGCGCAGCGATGCCGTCTGATCCAGCCCACCCGTATTCGCCCCTGCAATCTGATTCTCCGCCGCCTGAGCAGCCTCAACCAACACCTTGCGTCCCTCATCATTCGGAGCCTCAACCGTGCCCGCCAGACCCAGCGAGCACACCTCATCGAGAGCAACCGCCGTCGCACACTCCAACGCGGCACTCGACGACAGGCCAGCACCCAGCGGCACACACGACCACAAGGCCGCATCAAAGCCGCGCAACGGCCCATACCCAGCCCGATCCAGCGCCCACGCCACACCCGCCAGATACGCCGTCCAATGGTTCGTCACCTCACCCGGCGTACCCTTCGGACCCAACGTGTCCAAGTCCAACACGTCGACCGCCGCACGCGTCTGCGTCGACACGAGACGCACCATCCGATCCGAGCGCGGCGACAAGGCAACAAACGCACGATGCGGCAACGCAATCGGCAGACACGGCCCCCCGTTATAATCCACATGCTCGCCAATAATGTTGACGCGACCAGGCGCACTCCACACGCCCCTCGGCTCATAGTCAAACGTTTCACGAAACAGAGCCGCAGCCTGCTCGGCCCCCTCCTCCGAGGTAGCAGCATCGGCCCACACGAGAGCGGTCATCAGATCCTCCTTGGTCTCACTCGCCACAAGACTACGTGAACGCCCTCACAACCTTCAAGCGCTATCCAACCCCACCACACCGGTACAGTGGGAAGCCCACCCCGCGACACAGGCAGGCCACATGTTCCTCCCCCAACGACTCCCCGGCCAAGACTGGCTCGGCGTCGTCGTCGCCATCCCCGAACCCTGGGTCTCACACCTGACAGACCTGCGCCTACGCCTCGGAGACCTCGCCGGATCACGCATCCCCGCACACATCACCCTCATGCCACCCACACCCATCGCCCGCGACGCACGCGCCGACGTCATCGACCACCTACGCGCCATCGCTGCCCGACACGCCCCCTTCCGCATCACCCTATCCGGCACCGACTCCTTCCGACCCATCTCCAACGTCGCCTTCATGACCCTCACCGAAGGAGCGAACGCCTGCACCGACATCGCCGAGGAAATCCGCTCCGGTCCCCTCGACCACGAAGCACGCTTCCCCTACCACCCACACGTCACACTCGCCCAGGACGTCGACGACGTCGCCCTCGACCTGGCCCTCGACATCGGCGCAACCGTCGAAGCCTCCTGGATCGTTCCCGGCTTCCGCTTGGACCGCATCTACCCATCCGGGATCTATTCCTCAATCGCCCTCTTCGACTTCGACGCCTCCGGACGCTGAACTCCTGCCTACCTCGCTCCCGCGCGACATCTTCGCACCGCACTTCCGGGCGGCGCGAGGCCTGCCCACTTGATCCGGCCGGTTGCGCCTGTGGGCGGCGGCCCGCCCGCTCGCAGTCCGCGCCACGAGCTTCGCTCGGCACCTTCGCCACCTCGCTCCCGCGCGACATCTTCGCCACCACACTTCCGGGCGGCGCGAGGCCTGCCCACTTGATCCGGCCGGTTGTGCCTGTGGGCGGCGGCCCGCCCGCGAGATCGCCACACACGAGCTTCGCTCGGAGTGATCGATCTCGAAGCCCGGCCAGGCCCCGCCGCCGCCCACAGGCACCGCAACCAGACCCCGCAGGCCTCGCGCCGCCCTCTCGTCACCGGGAGTGGACCCATCAGGCCCCGCAGGCCTCGCGCCGCCCACAGGCACCACAGCCAGGCATACCTCCACGCGCATACGCGAAAGGCCGTGGCCGCCCAGGACACCTCTACTCCCAGGCCAGCCACGGCCTCGTCGATGAAACGTCAGATGTCGTAGGTCACCGAGACGGGCGCGTGATCCGAGAAGCGCTCCGCATACTCGTCGGCGCGGCCAATCTCGAAGGAACGCGCACGCTCACCCAGGGCGGGCGTCGCGTACTGATAGTCGATGCGCCAGCCCGCGTTATTGACGAAGGCCTGACCGCGCCACGACCACCACGAGTAGGGCCCCTGCACGTCGCCAGCCAGGTCGCGCACAGTGTCGCGCCAGCCCTCGTCCACCCACTGGTTGAGGAAGGCGATCTCCTCATCGAGGACACCGGCACGCTTGTTGTGGTTCGGCTTCCAGTTCTTGATGTCGGCCTGCGAGCGCACAACGTTGAAGTCACCACACACGAGCGATGACATGCCTCCATCCGCTTCCTCGGCGAGCAGCTCGGCCATGCGCGCCCCGATGCGCGGCAGGTGCGCCATCTTCGCCTCCTGCTTGGGGGTATCCTTCTCGCCCGAATGGAAGTAAGCGGAGACGACACGAACCGGGGTCTCGCCGCCCTCGGGTCGCACGACAGCCTCGAGCCAACGCCCCGAATCCACGTCCGACTCAGCATCATCGAGGATCAGGCGAGGCTCACCCTCCAGGACCGCGCGCCCGCGTCGCACGGCCACACCCACGCCCGCGCGCCCCTTGATGCGGCAGGGAACCCACACGCTGTCCCAGGCCTCGCCCATGATCTCGCGGGAGATCTCCTCGGGCGCTCGCACCTCCTGCATGAGCAGCACATCCGTGTCAGACGCCCCCAGCCAGTCGAGGAAGCCGCGCTTGTGGGCGGCGCGAATGCCGTTGAGGTTCACGGTGGTCACCGTCAGGGTCATCGTTTTCTCCTTACGCGAGTTTTCTTCAGTTTAGAGGAACGAGGAGACGCGGCGAGGAGTTGGATTCCTCGCCGCGCCTCCCGCGTGTTATCAGGTGTCTACCGATTGTCACCGGCAGGGTCCGCTTACTGGGGGCCGAGGCCCGCCTGGCGTTCCGCTGCCTCGACGACGTTCGTGACGAGCAGGGCACGCGTCATCGGCCCGACTCCACCCGGGTTCGGGCTGAGCCAGCTGGCGACCCGATCAACGCCGTCCGCGACGTCACCCTTGAGGCGGGCCTTACCGTCAGCGTCCATCACGCGGCTCACGCCGACATCCAGGACGACTGCACCGGGGGCCACCATCTCGGGAGTAATGATTCCAGCAGAACCCGCCGCAGCCACGATCACGTCCGCGCGGCGCACGTGATCGGCCAGGTCAATCGTGCCCGTGTGACACACATCGACCGTCGCGTTCACCTCCTTGCGCATGAGCAGCAGACCGATCGAACGACCCACGGTCACGCCGCGCCCAACCACGCACACGTTCTTACCGGCTAGGTCGATCCCGTGGCGCTCCACGAGCTCGATGACCGCGCGCGGCGTACAGGGCAGCGGCGAGTCGATAGGACCCGAACCGCGCAGGACCAGGCGACCAAGGTTCATCGGGTGCAGCCCATCCGCGTCCTTGGCCGGATCGATGCGTTCCAGGACCGCGTTGGTGTCGATGCCACGAGGAAGCGGCAGCTGCACGATGTATCCCGTGCACGCCGGATCAGCGTTGAGCTGATCGATGGCAGCCTCCACCTGCTCCTGCGTCGCGTCGGCGGGCAGATCCACGCGGATCGACTCCGCGCCGATCTGGGCACAGTCGCGGTGCTTGCCGGCGACGTAGGCAACGGACCCGGGGTCCTCGCCCACAAGAATCGTGCCGAGGCCCGGGACGACCCCGACCTCGCGCAGGCGATCCACGCGTTCCTTGAGTTCGGCCTTGATAGCTGCGGCGGTCGCCGTGCCATCAAGAACCCGCGCGGATCCCTCCCAGGGAGCCCTCACTGCTCGAGTCCCGCGTACAGGGGGTGCTTGTCCGTAAGCTTCTTGACGCGGGCACGCAGGGCATCCACCTCAACATTGCTGCCAGACGCGCCCTGCGCCAACGTCGTACCGATGATGTCCGCGACCTCCGCGAAGTCCTCGGCGTCGAAACCGCGCGTCGCAAGGGCGGGGGTACCGATGCGCAGGCCCGAGGTGACGGCCGGCGGACGCGGGTCAAAGGGCACCGCGTTGCGGTTGACGGTGATGCCGACTTCGTGCAGCAGGTCTTCGGCCTGCTGGCCGTTAAGTTCGGACTCGACGAGGTCGACGAGGACCAGGTGCACGTCAGTGCCGCCGGTGACCAGCTTGATGCCCGCGTTCTTGGCGTCGTCCGCGCCCAGGCGTTCTGCAAGAATCTGCGCGCCCTCGAGGGTACGACGCTGGCGATCTTTGAACTCCTCGGTCTGCGCGACCTTCATGGCAATGGCCTTCGCGGCGATCACGTGCATGAGGGGGCCGCCCTGCTGGCCGGGGAACACGGCGGTATTGAGCTTCTTGCCCCACTGCTCGCCGCGCGAGGACAGGATCATGCCGGAACGAGGCCCACCCAGGGTCTTGTGAACCGTCGTCGTGACGACGTCGGCGAAGGGGACGGGGTTCGGATGCAGGCCTGCGGCCACGAGGCCAGCGAAGTGAGCCATATCCACCCAGAGGGCGGCACCGACCTCGTCCGCGATGTCGCGGAAGGCCTGGAAGTCGAGGTGACGCGGGTAGGCCGACCAGCCGGCGATGATCACGCGCGGGCGCTCGGTGAGGGCAGCCTCGCGAACCTCCTCGGGTTCAATGCGCATGGTCTCGCGGTCGACCTCATAGGCGACCGCCCTGTAGTGCTTGCCCGAGAAGTTCAGACGCATGCCGTGAGTCAGGTGGCCGCCGTGGGCCAGGGACAGGCCCAGGATCGGGTCACCGACGTTTGCCATTGCCATGAGGGCGGCAGCATTAGCCTGCGCGCCCGCGTGGGGTTGCACGTTGACGTAGTCGCCACCGAAGACCTGCTTGGCGCGCTCAATGGCGAGCGATTCAGCAACATCGACAAACTCGCAGCCGCCGTAGTAGCGACGACCCGGGTAGCCCTCTGCGTACTTGTTTGTCAGGACGGAGCCCTGGGCCTGAAGGACAGCACGCGGAACGAAGTTCTCGGATGCGATCATCTCGAGGGTGTCTCGCTGACGTCCCAGTTCGGCGTCCAGCACTGCCTGAATTTCGGGATCCAGCTGCGCCAGTGTCATGTCGTTGAGGGAGTCCATATGGTTCTCCTGTTGATCAGTCGAATGTGATGTCGGCAACTTCAAGCCCAGGCGGGCGGCTCTCGATGCAGGCACGCCGCTCCCCGGTGGTACCCCACCTATTTCGCCAGTCACGACGCATGCACAAGTCTATCTCCCCCCGTCAACCCGCGCATTCTGCCAAAATGTCAGGAATCGACCGATCGGTCACCCAACATGACACCGCGACTCGTCAGACAGTCTCAATACGTGAAATCACAGCCCATTTTCGCTTGTACTTAACCCTTTGGTTAGCAAATAAGTTAACCGTATGGATAGACTAGGGTTAACACCTAACGGTGACTGAGGCGCTCAGGGATTACTTACTCAGTAAGTGTCCTGATCATCGGGGGATTCGCTCCTCTAACCGACCTACAGTATTTGAGTTTGAAGAAGTAGAAGGAAGACGCACAGATGACAACTTTGATGAAGCCAACTGCACGCGCCGCCTCGACGGCTCTCACATTCGAGCATGCGTCGGATTTCGCCGCATCCGCCGACAACGCCATCAAGCGCATGTGCGACATTATCGCCTCGCTTATCGGCATCATCCTGCTGACACCGGTGTGGATCATCGTTGCAGCGATGGTGCGCCTGCACGACGGCGGTCCCGCTTTCTTCAAGCAGGAGCGCGTGGGCCTCGACGGCACGAGTTTTACCATGTTTAAGTTCCGCACCATGCACGTTGATGCGGAAGCCATGAAGGCCTCGCTCGCCGAGGCTAACGAGGCCGACGCCAGCGCCGGTAACTCCGTCATGTTCAAGATGGCGAACGACCCCCGCATCACCCGCATCGGCGCCTTCCTGCGTAAGACCTCGATCGACGAGCTCCCCCAGCTCTTCAACGTTCTTCGCGGCGATATGTCTCTCGTCGGCCCGCGCCCCCCGCTCCCCAGCGAGGTTGCGCAGTACGAGCCGCGCGTCTTGGGCAAGTTCGCGGTCCGCCCGGGTATTACCGGCCTGTGGCAGATCTCCGGGCGCTCCAACCTTTCCTGGGACGAGACAGTCCACCTGGACCTGTCCTACGCCCAGCACCGTTCCCTCACGCTCGATGCGTGGATCATGCTGCAGACCATTCCCGCTCTGCTGCGCCATGAGGGAGCCTACTGATTCTTTCTGCGTGTGTGTGAAATAGGGTGAGGCCCGAGCCAAACGGCTCGGGCCTCACCCTTTGACGCGCACAATGAGTCGCACACCCGCATAGATAGGGGCACGCTATAGAAAGGTCACCACAGCGCCTTGAGGACGCTTCAAACCCCCGGAACAACGGGCAGACGCTAGTGCAATCAGAGTCAGCCAAGAGCGCCAGCAGCACCCTCACAAACATCACATGCGCCGACGGCACATAACGGACTCCACGATGACATACGCACTGACAGACTCGAGGGACCAGCAGGACAACCAGCTCTCCTATCAGCACCATCACAGCAAGAGCGGTGGTAGCACATGCTAGATTGGAAACAGGTAACGCCCACGAGGGTTTGACACCGTCGCCACTGAACCCGTCACTGAGACTGTTTTGCACCCGTGTCAAAACCTCGATAACGGTTATTGCGCACCTAACAACTCACATATTCAACAGCTGTATGACCAACAATCGCCTACCGGCTCACAAGACGTCATGACCACTTGGAATCAACTCTGAAGGCCGCGTATTACGCTCGACACCCAACTTGACAGAAGTCGTCACAGCGTCGCACTTCGCATGTCGGACACCCTAGAGGCCCACAGACTTCGAACGCCTGGTAATCCTTTCCCGCATCACCTCACGCCTCAACCAGCCGACTCTCTATCCGGGGGCAAACGCCCCAGTCTCATTCCGGGGAGAACGCTTACAGTAGCACGAAATACCCCTCTAACAGCCAAGACAGACAGCGAGGCGGGCCGAACCCGTGGGTTCGGCCCGCCTCAGCGAGCATCACTTACGCCGCGCGTATCACGCCTGCAACGCGTTCTTTTCCACGACGAGGCCCAGCTCGTCGAAGGTGCCCATGGCCTCAAGGCGACGAATCAACTCAGGCCAGTGAGCAATGAAGTCCAGAGCCTCCACCGTGTAGCGCTTCGTCAGGCGCTTGGGCTCGTGCGCGATGCGCCACGCCCAGCCCAGGCGAGCGTTGTGGACCCAGTCGGGGAAGTAATCCTCCGCAGCCTTCGCGTACTGGTCGATCCAGCCACCGGCCACACAGACGGACACGTCAGGGACCTGCTCGAGGACCCAGGATGCGACGACGTCCTGAAGCCCCGCACCGAGTCCAACGATCGCTAGGCGCGGATGAAAGTCCGTCAGGATGGACGGGTTGGCCTTGAGGCGGCGCAGGCCGTCGTAGCCGTCAATGTGCTGGACGTTGAAACGGCTCAAACGCTGTGCGACGGCCTGCCCGGCCTCCGTGGTCGTGCCGATCACCGTGATGCGCGTGCCGTCTTCGAGACGGTCGAACACGTAGGGAAGCACGAGATCCGTGGACGTACGACTGACGTTGTACCCTGCGGCCCGCAGGCGCATCTGAAGGAATGTTCCGTCGAACCCGATGGTGCTCATGCGCGACAGGGCTGGGAAGTCCGCGTGCAGGAGGGACCAATGGTTCAGCCATGAGGTCGCGTGCCCGGGAGTGAGCAGGCGCGTCGCCATCGCTTCGAAGACGGGATCGGCATCAGATGCGCCGACGGAAGGGGACTTGTCAGTCATGGGTTCACCTCAGCAGGCTTCCTTTGAGATCGAAGGAAACGGACACAGCTCCAGCGTAGTTGGCGTGCTCTTCCACCGCGATGCGGTTGACACCGTCCTTGAGCACATCACGCGGAACAGACACAGTGGCAAGATTCTTCTTGGCTGCGCCGAGGGACACATTGGACTTGGCGTTGGTGTTGTTCGTGACGGCACCTTCCGGCATGTTCACGCGCTTTACTTCGGTTCCGTTGACGTAGATGACAGCACCGTCGTCGACGCGAACGTCGAGGGTAAGCTCGAAGTCAGCGCTGATGGTGCCCAGGTTCACGTCACGGGCGAAGTAGGTCGTGATGGGTCGCTCGGAGGCGGCGAGCACGAAGGGGGTAGCGGCGTCGCGGTCGCCCCAGCCCAGCGGGCTGGCTCCGTGCTTCCACTGTGACAGGTCGGCAGTGGAGTTCCACGCGGCGTCGGGAGCGTCCTTGGAGTTCCAGTAGTTCCAGTACTGTCCGGTGGGCAGGAACTCACCGAAGTTCACGCCGGACACGTCGAGTACCTCGAGGGGCTGATCGGGATCCGGGGTGATCGGTTTGTCCGGGTCGGGCTGCGGCGCGGGTTCCGGCTCGGGTTCGGGTTGCGGCTCGGGTTCGGGTACATCAGCCTTTGCGACGACCTGGACGGTGCCGTCGATGGTCATCGAGGAGCTGGACCGGTAGTTGAGGTGTGTCTCGACGGCCAGGGTGTTGGTTCCAGCGACGAGCTGGGACGCGGGGACGAAGACCAGCTGACGGTCGGCGCGCGCGGAGGCGGTCGTCACGGAGGCAGACGCGTAGGTTCCTGCGGTGACGGCACCATCGTTCATGCGCTGGCGTACAACCTCGGTGCCGTTGACGTAGACCACGGCGCCGTCGTCAGCCGTCACGGAGACGTTCACGCCGCCGATGGCGGTGGGGTCAGCGACCGTGAAGGTGGTGCGCGCGTAGGTGGTCAGCGGGCGGGTCTTGGGCGTGCCGGGCTTGAGCGTGGTACCCAGGTCGGCTGCGCCATATCCGATGGGGGCGGTGCCGCGGCTCCACGAGGAGTCGTCGTACGAGGTCTGGGTCCAGTCTGCGGACACAGCATCGGTCGACCAGTGGTACGCCCAGGTGGCGTCGTCATCAACGAGGATAGTCGAGTCATCGGGCTGGGTCGGCTGGCCGTTGGCGTCGACCGTGTACGCGTGAGTCGAGGCACCTCGCAGGCCGTCGGAGGCGACGGCGCGCACGAAGAAGCGGTTGTTGCCTCCCAGTGGCACAGTGATGGAGGTCGAGGTCGTGGTGGCGATTGTGCGATCATCGCGCAGAATGTCGTAGGACTCGGCACCGGGCACGGACGACCACTTGAGGGTCACCTCCTTCGCGTTGCCGTCAGCGGCGCGCAGGTTGGCGGGCACGGCGGGGGCGGTGGCGCTGCGTGCGGGCATGCGCACCCAGCCACCGGACCACTGGCCGTCCGTCTTGGAAGTGTAGGAGAAGTTGAAGTCACCGCCGGCCCACAGGGCACCGTCATCACCCATTTCGAGGGCCCAGGCACCGGTGGAACGCAGGGAGGACAGACGGTAGGGGGTCCAGCCGATCTGACGACCGGTGGCCTGATCCCATCCACCGACCCACTGGATCTCGTCGGCGCGCGTCCAAGTGTCGCCGAGGGCGAGGTACTGGTAGGCGTCCTGGAAAGCGTAGTCGGAGCAGTGGCAGGAGCCGTAGACGACGCCGGTCGCAGAGGCAGTGGTCGCCTGCAGGTCGCCGCCGTTTTGCATGGTGATGGACCCGGAGGTGCGGCTCATGTCGGAGGTGTTGTAGCCGAACAGCGAGTGCTGCGAGCCGCCGAAGTAGGCGCGCCCGTTACCAACGGTGACGGCCTGCTGGTACTTGCCGATGAAGTAGGAGTGGCGGAAGGACCAGGACTGGTCGAGCTCGGCTCCGGCACCGGTGCCCAGGCGGGCGGCATTTTCGGCAACGAGGTCGTGTGCGCGAGTGAAGTGGCCTGCAGCGTAGAGGTAGGAGTCGTTCTCGTCCACGTCGATGTCGATGACGGCACCGTTGAACTCGGGGTTCCACGAGCGATCGGGCTTGCCGGACAGGTCCAGGCGGGCACCGTTACGGGCGTACACGGAGGAGGAGCCGTTACCCGTCAGGTGGGTGAAGGCACCGGCCAGGTAGATGTGTTCGCCGACGACCTTCGCGGCTTTAACGGTCACAACGGATGCGTTGCCGTTGCGGATCTGCAGGTCCCACGAGGGATCAATCTGGCCGGTGGCAGCGTCGATCAGGACGGTTCCGACGTGGGTTTCACCGTTGACCTTGGTGAAGTCACCGACTGCCAGCAACTTACCGCCGGGCAGCTCGACGAGGTCCTTCACCTGGTTGTTAAAATCGAAGGTCTGGCCGGTCCAGTCACCGGTGGTGGCATCGAAGGCTGCCAGGCCACGGCTGGTGGTCTCCGAGCCGTTCTTGCCCTTCTGCACGCCGGTGAAGTTACCGCCGACGTACATGGTGGAGCCGACCTGTTCGAAGGCCTGGACCTGGATACTTCCCTCTTGGATCGAGCCGTTGAGGTTACCGGTCACGCCCCACGTCGTGGGGGTCGCAAATTCGGAGACCGATGCCTTCTGGGTCTCAGCGGCAGTGCCGCCGTCACCGATGGCGCGGAAAGAGGAGTCCGTGGAACTCAGCTCGGGACGGATGTAGACCTCCGCGTAGGGATTGATGATGGAGCCGTTGCGGTGGAAGAACGACGTCGAGGAGGAGGTGTCGTACCAGGAGGACGCGAGGGGACCATAGCCGAAGCCCATCGTGTACTCGTTCTGCGCAGAGGCAATCAGGTTGACGTAGCCCCAGCTGGTGTTCGTACCAAAGCCGGACCACACGATGCCGCCGTTGACCCACCACTCGCGGTTGAATTTAACGTTGACGGGGTGGGCGCTCTTGAAGGGCCAGATGAAGTCGCGCATCTTGGGGAACTGCATGCGCACGGTCTGGTAGGCGCTACCCCGGTGGTTCCAGGCACGCTGGACCATGACTCCGTCCGGGAGGTCAGAAACTTTGGTGCCTCCGAGCAGTCCGTTCACGGTCTCGTGGGATGCCTGGACGACCTCGAAGTCGCCGGGAGTGCGCGGGCGGGTCTGGAGGCGAGTCTGGTCTCCCTTGCCCTGGCTCCAGGTCTCCCAGCCTTCACGGCCGCGACCGATCATGACCCAGCCGCCACCGTCCGTCGTCTGGTCGCAGAAGAACTGGCCGGGGGCATCCATTGTGGCCGTCTGGAGCCAGTAGGTGCCGTCCGACGAGCGCGGGTTGTTCTGTTTAATCTCCCAGCATGAGGCCGCAGCAGTCGCTTCGGAGAGGCCATCGTGGAGGGGGTCAACCGCCGCCTGAGCTGCGACGGGGCTGAGTGCAAGCACTCCGAAACCGGTTATTGATGCCAGGCCGAGGGCCAAGCAGCGGCGGATAGTCTTCATCGGATCCTCACTGGTATCGCATTAATGGTTACCCCTATAGTGTCACGAAAACCCATCACGCTCAACCATGTGGTTAGCCAAAAACGAGAGTGTTCTACCACATACGAAGGAGCCCTCGCCAGAACGGCGAGGGCTCCCCCTGTCAACAGGAATATATGAGGTCGGTCAAACTGCCCAAACTAGTCATGACGTCACCTCAACCTGCATGAAGCGACATGATATTCGCTCTATTTGGCCATTGTTGCGGACAAATCAAAGGACATGGACGGCGTGCCCTTGTAGTTGACATGTTCCTCAACGCCGATGCGATTCACCCCAGATGTCAAGTAACTGGCGGGAATCTTCACCTCGAGCAGATCGGAGGCCGCCTTGGGGGCAGTAACCGCCACATTCGCGTACGTGTCGTGGCTAATGTTGCCATGCGACATACGCTTCGTGTCCACAACCTGTCCGTTGATGCGCAGGACGACGCCGTCGTCCGCACGCACCTTAACGGTGAGGGTGGTATTGGGGGTGACGGTGCCCAGGTCGATGTCACGCGCGAAGTAGTACGTGACGGGGCGATCCTTCTTGGCGATGTCCAGGCGAGTGACCGCGTCCGAGTCTCCCCATCCGATGGGGCCTGCGCCGCGCGACCAGTCCGCCAGGGATGCGGTCGTTGCCCAGTCAGAGGCGGGAGCTGCCATGGCGGTCCAGTAGTTCCACTGGGTGGTTGCCGAGGGGATGATCTCGCCGTTCGTCATGGCGCTCACGTCGATGGGCTTGGTGGCGTCCTCGAGGTTTGCGGGCACCGAGGGTTCAGTGTAGGGAACCGGGACCGGGTTCGGATCGGGCTGGGGTTCCGGCTCCGGCTTCACATCGTCGTCCCCGGAAGTTGAATCGGGCGTTCCGTCGACACGGATCACGGAGGCCCACATGCCCACGGTTGCACTGCGCGTGTAGTTCACGTGCGTTTCGACTGCGATGACGTTGTCGCCGGTGGTGAGCAGGGAGGCCGGCACGAAGACCTCGGACGGGGAGCTCGTGGCCGCACTGTAGCTCGGCGCGGCGTTGGCTCGCGTCGTGTAGCTCACGGCACCTGCGTCGATGCGTGTACGGTCGACCTCGGTGCCATTGACATAGACCACTGCGCCGTCATCGGCCAGGTACTTCACGGTGACGCCCTTGAGTGCCTTGGCATCGGCGACTGTGAAGTGCGAGCGGAAGTAGGAGGTCACGGGGCGCGTGATGTTCGACTGCAGGACGGTCGCGATGCTCGGGTCGCCGTAGCCGAGCGGGGCGGCACCGGTGGCCCACTGGGAGTCATCGAACGAGGTCTGGGTCCAGTTCTCGGGGGCGGCGCTGTTGAGCGCGCGGTAGCTCCAGGTGGCACCAGTGTCCAGCAGGACGGGGTTAGCGGGGTCAACCTCGCCGTCGGCCGGGGGCACGTAGACGGCGGTGGTGGCGGAGCGGTTGCCCGCAGCGTCGACTGCGCGCACGAAGAAGCGGTTGTCGCCGCCGCGCGGGACCTCAACGCTGGCCGAGGTCGTGGAGGCGATCGGTCGATCGTCGCGCAGGATCTCGTAGGAAACGGCATCGGAGACGCCTTCCCAAGCCAGGGTGACGGACGAGGCCGTGGAAGCGGTCGTACGCACCAGCGTCGGGGTCTCGGGGGCTACGTTGTCACGGTTATCGTAGCGAGCGAAGCCACCGTTCCACTGAGTGCGCGAAGCGTCGATGTGCGACAAATCGAAGTCGCCGCCGACCCACAGGTTGCCGTTGGTATCGGTCGTGAGCGCCCACGCACCGGTCTTGCGCCTGGAGGAGAGCTCGAAGGGGGTCCAATGCAGGTTCTCGCCGGTGGTTGCGTCCCATGCGCCCACCCACTTGATCTCGTCGATACGAGACCAGCGGTCAGACACGGCCCAGTCGTACTTGTCCTGGTAGGCACCGTCAGAGCAGTGGCAGGAGCCGTAAATAACGTTCTTGGAGGAGATGGTGCTGGCCTGCATGTCGCCGCCCATGCTCATGGTGAGGGTGCCGGAGGTGCGCGAGTTCGTGCCAGTGTCGTAGCCGAACAGGGAGTGCTCGGAGCCGCCGATGAAGACGCGGTTGCCTCCGGTGGCGATGGTCTGCTGGTACTTGCCGGCGCTCACGGTCGAGGGCTCGAAGTTGAAGGCGAAGTCCTGAGCAGCACCGGACTGGGTCGAGAACTTCGCGGCGTACCAAGCACGCTCGGAGCCGTGTGCGCGGGTGAAGTGTCCGCCGGCGTAGAAGGCACCGTTGTCCTCACTGACGCCCACGGCCTGCACGGAGCCGTTGAGTTCGGGGTTCCAGCTGCGGTCGGGACGACCATCGAGGGACACACGAGCCACATTGCGGGCGTAGACGTTGGAGCTGCTGCCGCCACTCAGGTGCGTGAAGACACCACCCAGGTAGACGTTGCCGTCGTAGTAGTCGAGAGCGCGCACGCTCACCATGCCACCGCCCACGGCGTTGCGGATGCTGAGGTCCCATGACGGGTCGACCTGGCCGGTGGAGGGATTGATAACGACGGTGCCGACATGAGTCTCGCCGTTGACGCGCGTGAAGTCGCCGGCCACGAGGAGGCGACCGTCGGGCAGGGGCAGGAGGGCCTTGACCTGATTGTTGAAGTCGAAGGCTTGGCCGGTCCAATCGCCCGTATTGACGTCGAAGGCCGCCAGGCCGCGCGACGGGTTCTCAGAACCGTTCTCGCCCTGCTTGACGCCGGTGAAGTTACCGCCGACGTACATGGTGGAGCCGACCTGCTTGAGGGCCTGGACCTGAATGGATCCTTCCGCGTAGGAGCCGTTGATATTACCGGTTACGCCCCACGAGGTTGTGGCCGCGTAGTTCGAGACGGCGCGGGTCACGGTGGAGCCAGCCTCGCCCTCGTCCGGGATGCGGGTGAAGGCCGAGGAGTCGGAGACGATGCGCGGACGCACGTAGGCCTCAGAGTAGGGGAAGACCGTCTGGCCGTTCTTGTGGAAGAAGGAAGAGGCAGAACTCAGGTCGCCACCCCAGTTTCCGGCACCGATGCCGTATCCCCAACCGACAGTCCAGCCGGTGCGTGCCGACGGGTAGAGCTGGAGGGCGTTCCAGCCCTGGTCGTAGCCGAGGGTATTCCACAGGAGGCCGGAGACAGGGCTGGCACCGTCCATCGAAACGCTCACCGGGTGAGCCATCTTGAAGGGCCATACGAAGTCCGTCATCTTGGAGAATTTCAGGTCCAGCTTCTGGTAGGAGCGGCCCGAGGCACTCCACGAGCGCAGGACGCGCACGCCGTCCGGCTGGTCCTTGATGTCTTCATTGTTGAGCAGGCCGTTGACAGCGTCGTTGGAGAGCTGAACGACATCGAAGGCCGACTGGTTACGCTCGCGCGTTGTGAGCTTCGCCGGATCGCCCTTGCCGCCGCTCCACGGCTCCCAGCCTTCGCGGCCACGGCCGATCATGACCCAGCCGCCGCCATCTGTGGTCTGATCACAGAAGAACTGGGCGGGGGCGTCCATCGCGGGGGTCTGGAGCCAGTAGGTGCCGTCCTGAGAGTTGGGATCGCGCTGCTTGATGTCCCAGCACGAGGCCGCTGCGGTGGCGGCGCTCAAACCGTCATGAAGGGCGGTTTGACCGGGGGAAACGGGAGGTGGATTGCCATCATCTGCGTGCGCCATCGGGGCGAAGGCAAGCGATGCACACGCGATAATCGGCGCAGATGCAAGGGTTACAAGGCGCGAAAGTGCGGAAGCCATGACACGGCCTTTCAGCGGGACAATAATCTTGTTGCACTAAGGATTACACAACAAGGGAAAGTCCATCAACCGGCCGGTCAAGTCAAACCTTCACAGGTACCTCATACACCCCTCCCTTACCCCCGCTTTTTCTTCGCCAAGGACCCAAGTCCCGAGAGATGGAGCCGATCCCGAAAAGCCCAACAAACACAAGCGAAAACGAGGACCGAGAGGGCCGACCCAGCGACCATCCCAACGAAAGAATCGCGTCCGCACAACCATGCTATACAACCACCAGGAATTGCGGCAGATACGCCCACAACAAGGATTGGCTTGACCACTTCAGAGATTTTCGGTGTCACACCGATGAAGCGCGACACCTGAACGGTCGCCATCGCAGCGTCAAGTACCATACACACCGCCCAAACCGTCGCAGCTGCGACCATACCTCCACGAGGAATGAAAATGACGTTGCCCACAACGTTCAGCGTCAGCACCACAACCTTGTTGACGGCCGCCCACCCCGAGCGCCCACTCATGATGAGCAGCGAGTGAATGTTGCCCGCCATGAAGGTCACGATAGAGCCGATGCACAGGACAACGAGCACGTTCGCGCCCGGCGCGAAACCATCACCGAGGATCCTCATGAGAGCCGGAGCGTAGATCGCCATGAGCGCGTAGATCGGCGCGGCGAAAAGCACCAGCCAGATGGAGGCCGTGCCGTAGAGGTCGCGCAGCTCCTTGATGCGCCCCTGGTGCAGGAGCTTGGAGAACTGCGGAGAGACGACGACGCGCAGGGCCGTATCGACGACCATGCCCGCCTGAATGAAACGGATCGCACCGCCGTAGATACCCGAGGCAGCATCGCCCGCGAGCAGGCCGACCAGCAGGACGTCCAGCCACTGCAGGGCCTGCTCGAGACCGGCAGTCAGGGTGCGAGGCAGGGCGAAGGAGACGACCTGGCGACGACGCTGCGCACTCGGCCAGCGCCCCTCAGAGTCCGCCACCGACGGCATGTGCCGCAGCAGCAGCCACCAAGACGCCACCAGCACCACGACGAAGGGCAGTGCCCACGCGATTGAGACGAGCGCCAGAGAACCCGTCAGCGCGGCCGCCAGGGCCACCAGAAGGGGACGCAGGCCCGGCAGCAGCAGGTTCTGGACGAGCACGTACTCACGCATGTTACCCAGCGCCCGCAGCGCGGCGGACGCCACGAGCGTGAGTGCACCGATCGGGACGAACCAGAGAACAGCACGGGTCGCACCCGACACCTCGGCATTCCAGATCAACGGGGCCACGGCCTCGAGAATGAGGACGCACACGGTGGACACGCCCACCGTCATCGTCGCCATAAACGACAGGGTTGCGCGGATCTCCTGGGGCGCATCCAGGGAGAGGCGAGGCATCAGGTAGATGGCCGTGGAGTCCAGGCCAACCTTCGCCAAAGCCATGACGATGGCGAACACGCCTGTCGCCTGTGTGACGACGCCCGCGCCGGTCGCGCCCAACATGCGCGAGAGAATGATCGTGAAAGCGAAACCCAGGATGGCCGAGGCCATGGCTCCGACGAACCCGACGATGCCCCCGCGAGCGAGGGACCGCCTGGCTTGATTTGTCTCACTCATGAGTAACCTTCCCGCTACCACGTACCACGCGGTAGCCTTTCCCTATAATCGATCGATGGGAAACACATGAACTTCATCAACTCTCTCTCCCCCACCCGCAAGAAGGGCCTCGTCGCAGCAGCGATCCTCCTGGTCATCGCGCTCGTCATCGTCGTGGTACTGCGCCTGACGGGTTCTTCCGACACTGAGACCACTGCAGCCTCCGGCGTGCAGAGCGTGGGTCCCGGCCAATCCGACGCCCCGCAATCCATCGCCAAGACCATCACGCCGCAGTCGGCGGGTCCCGCCAACGCAACCGGCGCGATGGACACGGCCACCGAAGCTGGCGACCAGGCCTCGTACATCCTGACAACCCTGTACGATGCGTACACCGATCCCGAGCAGGCCCAGGCAACCGACCTGTCGTCCGTGCTCACGGAGTCCGCGCTCGAAGAATTCGATGCGCAGGCTGTCGAATGGGCGAAGGAAGGCCTGCACTCCGAGGGCACGCCAACCGTCGAAAACCCGCAGGTCATCGCCGATGACGGTGCCGGAAACCTCACCGTGTCGGCCTGTGTGGACTCCTCCTCCGTGCGCGTCCTCAACGACGCGGGGACGTCTTTCACGGACGACACGAGCATGACCCGCGCCCTCACATATTTTCAGTTTGTGAAGGATGGTCAGAACTGGAAGCTCTCCGGTGTTTCCTTCCCCGACGACCCGACCTGTTGAGTCGCTCGAGCATCCGAGTGGAGAAAGCCCCGTCGTTCGCGGCGGGGCTTCCCCATTCGCCCAGACGCACGGGGGCCGCGACGCGGACCGTACCGGCGACGGAACCGGGCGTAGGTGTACCGGCTTGGGCGGCGGCCAGGCGCAGCGGGTGGTTCTCTTCTTCCAGGTGACGCGACAGCAGAGCGGCGGCGACGACCGAGAGCATCAGGCCCGTGTTCATGCCGTAGTAGAACTGCTCGACCAGGGTGGCCAGCATGATGCCGCCCAGGATCGAACCGTAGACGTCCTTGGCCCGCCAGATGCGCGGGAACATGCGCAGGAAGAACAGGATGAACAGGAAAATGCCGACGAGGCCGTAGGAGAAGAGGACGGTCCAGAACTGGCCCTGGGTACCCAAAGCCGGCAGCCAGGACGACGCCGAGGGGCGAGGAGCACCAAATCCCAGGAACGGCGATTCGGCAAGCTCGTTGAGAGTTTCCAGGTAGTTCGACGCACGGTCTGCGGTTGAGGAGGATTCCTGGAGACGGTCGAACAGGGACTTCGAAGCGGGTGTGGACAGCCAGGCCACCACACTGACGATGAGGGCAGCGATGATGCCCAGTACGGTGCGCCACGCCCCGGCGCGCAGGCGCTGGAAACCGACCCACGTCACGATGACGATGAGGCCGATATACATGCCGCGGTTGAGCGTTGCCGCCGCCGGAATGATCGACAGCGCGCACACGCCGACAACGATGAAACGATATGTCGAGCGCTCACGCCACAGCACGTACGCAAAAATCAGCGCGAGCGGGAAGATCATCGAGTACACGTTGCCATACGTGTTCGAGTAGATGAACGGCGCGGAGGGACGCGGGTCGGACAGAATCCACGACGACGGGTTCCACTGGGTGGTGGCGCGCTTCGTGAAGTCCTTGACGAAGTCGTTCGCGTGCAGCGGCTTCGGCACCAGGTAGTACATGAGCGTCTTGAAGCGCAGCTCGGGCCACGCCATGGCGATGAAGCCACCAATCGTGGTCGACAGGAGAAAACCCCACATCGTGCCCACGATGACGCGCACGCTCAGCGTCTTACGCGCGTTATACGCGTAGACCGCGAAGATACCGGGAGCGAGCTGGAGCAGGAAGCGGTAGAACGCGCCAATGACGCGCCCGCCCGAATCGAGCATCGACATAGACGCCAACACCCACGCCAGGAAAAACATCCAGATGATCGTTCCGGGCGGGAAACGCAGACCGCTTCGGCCAAGCATCAGCACGAGCATGATGATTCCGAAGAACGGCCACATCAGGTCGCCGGAGCCCATGACCCACCAGAGCAGGTACATCGAGTAGGCCGCGACGAAGGGCCACGCCGGCAGGTCCTGCGCGTCCTCCCGCAGCGGCCCGATGCGCGCCGGTGGCGGCTTCCTCCAGATTCCGCGGCCCCAGCTCACGCGCTCGTGTTCCCTTCAGGAGTGCCACGTTCCTCGGACGAGGCCGGGGCTGCGTCAGCGCTGTTCTGCGCGGTCGCGTCGGCCTCTGGTTCGTCAGCCGGGTGGAGCGGGGCGAGCCTGTTGCTCCTGCGCGAAGACAGGTAGAGGAAGGGCCCCTCCAGGAAGCCCTTGATTTCGGACCTGGTGAGCGAACCGGGCGTATCGTCATCACGGCCGGCCACGCGGGCACCGCCGGGCTTGATGCGCTTGAGGATTCCGGGGATGCGTCCCACGAGGGTGCACAGGACCGAGGGCTTCTCGATGATGGCCTTCGTCAGCAGAGCGGCCATGCCGGAGCCGTTGCCGCGGATCTGCTTATCCAGGCCGGCCTCGTCGACGCGGTGACGATGGTGCACGAGGGCGTCAGGCGTGTGGATGATGACGTCGCCTGTGGCCAGGATGCGCGCGAACATGTCGAGGTCCTCGCCGCCTCGCGTCGAGGTGCCAGCGCCGAGCGCGGGGTCGAAGGGACCGACCTCCATGAGGACATCGCGACGCATGGCCATGCAGACGCCGGCCCCCACGCGAGCCGTCGTGATCGGGAAGAGCGGGCCTCCTTCACCCTTCTCACCCAGCACCTCCAGGCCCTCGGGCATGTCGCCCGCGCACCACACGCGGGGCTTCATGTCCTTGGGGAAGCCACCGCGCGATTCGAACCAACGCTGAGGCTTGTAGCGTTCCTCCAGCGGCAGGGCAACGCCGGTGGTGGCAGCTACGTACGGCGAAGCCGTGAAGGGATCGATCATCGCGGTCAGCCAGTTGGGGTCGACAATCGCGTCGTCGTCGGTGAAGACGATAACCTCGCCGCGGGCGGCCAGCACGCCGCGGTTGCGGGCGCGCGACAGGCCGGGACGCGAGGCGGACACGATGGTCATGCGTGTGTCGTCGATACTCGCGAGCTTCTCGCGTGTCTGGCCGGTCTCGGGGGCGTTATCCACGACGACCAGCGTGAAGCGATGATGCTTTTGGGCCAGAATCGCGCGCACCGCAGCCTCGAGCATGTCGCAGGAGCCGACCGTGCACATGATGACCGTGGCGTCGACCTTCGCGCCGGCACCTTCTTCCCATCCGCGCGGGGACGCAACTTCGGCTGCTGCGACGCGCGCCGAGTACTCGGGGTGAGCCGTCCCCTCGATCTCGATAAAGTCGGAGTTACGCCCATTGTCGCGCACGAGAACGAGCGCGCGGGGGTCCTTCGGGTCACCCGAAATCAGCTGGGTGACGCGGGCGGTGCGGTCAACGTGCCAGATGGACGCTGCCTGATCGTCGACCACCAGGGTCTCCTCGGCACTCATTTCTTATCCTTCGAATCGGTGGAGTCGTTCTTCTTGGACGCCTTGTTGTCCGACGTCTTCTTGGGGGTCGGCTCGGAGCTGACTTCTACCTTGGGCAGGATAGTCGTCTCGTCCGGGGACGGGCCCGCCACGACCTCGTCCCCGGGTTCGATCACCTGAGCGACGGGCACAGGCTCAGCCAGGTCCTCGGCCCCGGCCGTCACCGTGCCATCCAGGTAGAGCATGCCGTTCACCTCGCGGTTGATGATGGCCAGCTCGTTGAGGAGAGCGTGCAGCTCCTTGAGGTCGTGGCCCTTACGCACGGCGATGAGCACATGGCGGGAAGGACGAACCTCGTCAAGCAAGGAGGCCAGGGGCTGATAGATATCGATCAGGCGAGGCGTCGGCACACGAGTCTCGGCGAGCGACCGTGACAGAACGCGGTGCAGCTGACGGGACTCCGCGTCGGAGGCGTCAGTAATAAGGTCAACCCAGTGGTCGCGATCAATCGCCATCGCGAGCATACGGGTGGGAGCGAGCCACGGTTCGGGCGCGCCTTCCTCGGCGCTCCACACGGGCAAAGCCGTCAAGTCAGCCAGCTGCGTGGGCGAATCGAGGGTACGAGCGCGCGTCTCGCGCAGAAGCATCAACACCAGGCCAGCGAACAGACCGACGACCGTGAAAATGAGGATCAGGCGGGACTTCGCGGGCTCAACCGTGTCAATCGAAGCATCGCCACTCGTGATGACGAGGCCGGCGGTGGCGTGGTAGGGCTCCAGCGTCGCGGCCTGCTCCTTCAGCTTGTTGATGTCTTCGGTCAGCTCCTTGGCGCGCGGGTTAGTGCTCACGACGTCGCCGTCCTCATCCACGACGGGGTTCAGGCTTTTGAGTTCGGCCTCCAAGGTGGCAATCTGCTCGTTCACGGCGGAGGCCATCTCGTTCGCGCGCTGCTCGACGAGGGCCGTACGCTCCTTGAGATAGGCGTCCGAGATCGCGTCAGCGGCCTTGACGGCATCGGCGCGGGTAGGCGCGGAGTACTCGATCTTGACGATCGTGCCATTCGTGTCGCCCGACACCTCCATGTTCTCGCGCAGCTCGGCAGCGGTCGCCCCGCCGCCGATGGTCGCGGCCGCAGCGTCCAGGACGGCGGCGGACTTCGCGATTCCCTGCTCAGTCACCATGTCCGTCGTGTTCGACAGCGACGCACGAATCGCGGGCGCAGGCGTGAGCGTCGGCGACGTCACAGTCATCGATACCGTCGCGGAATGCGTGACGGGTATCACGAAGGCAGCGCCAACACCAAGAAGCATGCCAACCACAGTCCCCGCAGCGATCGTCCTCCAGCGACGCCCCAGGGCGTGACGCAGGATCTGCTGGCCGCCAGTCGGCGGAGGGGTGAGGATCATGAGTGTTCTCCTTGAAGGTTCGAGCGCACCCACGCGGCGCGCGCATTCAGCCGACGTTCGAGGACGCGGCGGGACGTTGCGGGTCGAGATGCAACCCCCTGAGTGTAGACCTGCACGAAGCGCTCAAGCTCACGCTCGGCCTTGTCACGAGGAAGAGAAACGAGGGAGACGAGGCGCGGCAGCTCCTGGCCCGTCAGATGCGCCGACAGCTCGGCGAAAGCCTGTGCCTGATCCGGATTCTTCCACGAGTCCGAGCGCCACGCCTTATTTCCCGTCACCTGCCCCGGATGGATCCGGTACAGCAAGCCCCAAGCGGCCAGGCGACGAATACGACCACCCGCGGACGCAACGCGCATCCACAGGTCATAGTCTTCAGCGGGAACAGCGCGGTAACCACCGACACGGTCAATGATCTCGCGCGTCGCCAGCATCGTCGGGTGGCACACAGGGTTGGTGAGCAGCAGATGCCAGCCCATGTCCTCGGGCGTGATCTCGTAGGGCATGCGCGGCACCGGACGAGAACCACGCAATTCGATCATCTGCGTGAAGACCATGTCGTCGCCACGTTCAATGGCGCACATCGTGCGCTTGAAGCGCCCCTTCAGGGAGACATCATCGGCGTCCATGCGGCCAACCAGGCGCGAATCGGTGCGCTCCATCAGCTGAGTGAGGACGCGCGAGACGCCGCCCTCACCCGGGGTAATGTCTTCGACACGCAGACGAGGATCGACCACTCCCCCGCGCGACGCGCCGCGGATGGCCTCACCGACCGTCGAATCCGACGACGAATCATTGCCGACGACCAACTCCGAGTCCGCCGGCATGGCCGCCAGGGTCGAAGCCACGGCGCGCGCAATCGTACCCGCAGCGTTACGCGCGGGCAGGATGACAGAGAGCTCAGGCACGACCGTCCCCCTGCTTCGCCGCGGCATCCAGGGCGCGCAGGTCGCGGTAACGGCGACGCAGCGACATCGAAGAGTGCGCGACGGCGACCACAGCCAGGAAAGTGTAGAGCACCATGAAAGGCGCGCCGAAGCCCCACAGTGCGAACGTCCAGCACACGACGCCCGGGTCGGTGGGCAGCAGGATGAACGAACGCAGGTTGCCACCACGGGTCTGCTTGCGCCCGGCGGCGCGCACGAACTGCTCGGCGAGGATCTGGCTCATGAACTGACCCGACGTCACCCACCCGTAAACGAGGGCGACAATAGCGAGCCACCAGGACTCGGGGCGATACACCATAACGGCAGCCGCCGTACAAAAGTGAATCGCCGGGGAACGGAACGCATCCGCCACATGGTCCACCCACTCCCCCGTCTTCGACGACGCACCGGTCACGCGCGACACCTGGCCGTCCGCCGAGTCAAACATGAAACCGACCGCCAGGGACGTGCCCACGATCAGACCCGTCCACCACGCAGGTTCAAGCGCGACAAGGACGATGAGACCGAGCGTCGAGAAGCACACGGAGATGAAACTGACGAAATTCGGAGTCCAGCCGAAAGCCGCGCACGCCGCAGCGGCCACGCGCGCAGCCCCACGGTTCACCCAACGCATGTACGCGGGAACACCCGCGCCCGGCTTCTGCGCAGCGGCCAGGGCCGCACGATACGTCGTGAAGCGAGTACCCCACGAAGCACCCGGTTCAAGCACCACGGGGAGGCTCACTGCTGCTCCCCTTCCGTCGCCTTGTCGGACTTGTCAGCTGAGGCCTCGTCACTAAAGTCCTCAGGCGCGATAAAGCGGCGCAGCTTCGTCGACGACGTCGACGGCGTGTACGGCAGATAAACGACGCGTGCGCCGACCTCCGCCATCTCCGCCTCAAGCTGAGCACCCTTGGGAGTGTCCTTCCAATCATCGCCCTTGAAGAGCACATCGAAAGGCTGGAGTCGCCACGCCAGGCGCTTATCCTGATCCAGGTCCACGACCACCGCGTCCACGAAACGCAGCGACGACACGAGGTCACAGCGCTCCTTCAGCGGGATAACGGGTGCACGGCCCTTCATGCGGATCAGCGCCTCATCAGAGGTCACGCCGACGACCAGACGATCGCAGCGCTCGCGGGCGGCGCGCAGGATGTTGAGGTGTCCCTGATGGAACATGTCAAAACCACCGGGAACGTAGCCGGTGACAGGAGCGTGTTGCTGAGTCGTTTCGTCCACGTAACAAGTGTGCCATTTATCAGACGGTCAACGCGACGCTTACCCACTAAATGACCGAAAGATCACGTCTCAGCGTTGCAGGCAAAGTGACAAACACATTCGCGGAAGCGCATGATCATGGGCAAATATGACCGCGTGGCCGCACATTTTCTTGTTACAGGGCGCGACACGCCGGGAGGCCCTCACACGACACTTTCACGGCGCTGCGATTGAAATTCGCGCGGATAGAGCAGATAGAGGGGCGCCCACCGCGAGAGCCAGCCACGGCCTCGTCGGTGGACACAGCACCTCAGCAGAGCGCCGGGCCAGTGTTTGACACCCCGCGCGCCCGACGTCAGCGAGAGAAGACGACCGTGCGGTTGCCGTTCATGAGGACGCGGCGCTCCGCGTGAAAGCGGACGGCCTGGGCGAGGACGCGGCGTTCCACGTCCTGGCCGAGCGCCACCATGTCCGGCGTGGAGTCGGCGTGGGAGACGCGGGTGACGTCCTGCTCGATGATCGGCCCCTCGTCCAGGTCGACGGTCACGTAGTGGGCGGTCGCGCCGATCAGCTTGACGCCGCGATCGTGGGCCTGCGCGTAGGGGCGCGCACCCTTGAAGGACGGCAGGAACGAGTGGTGGATGTTGATGACACGGCCCTGCATGGCGCGGCAGACCTGGTCGGAGAGGATCTGCATGTAGCGGGCCAGGACGACGAGTTCCACCTTTTCGGAGGCGATGAGGTCGAGGAGCTGGCGCTCCGCCTGCGCCTTCGTGTCCTTCGTGACGGGGATGTTCAGGAAGGGGACGCCGTAGAACTGGGCGACGGGCGCCAGGTCCGGGTGGTTGCCAACGACCGCAATCACGTCGATGGGCAGGCCCTGCGTCTGCTGGCGGTAGAGGAGGTCGGTCAGGCAGTGGCCTTCGCGCGAGACCATGATGATGGTGCGCAGCTTGCGGCCCAGGTCGTCGACGCGGTAGGTGGCGTCGAATTCTTCGGCGACGCGAGCCAGCCCCTCGTCGATGGGCGCACGACCCTTCGGGGAGTCAACCTCGACGCGCATGAAGAAGGTACCCGTGTCAGCGTCGCCGAACTGCTGGGACTGAATGACGTTGCCGCCGGCCCCGCCGATCACGCCGGTGACGGCATGCACGATGCCGGGGCGGTCCGGGCAGGACAGGGTCACAACAAGCTGCGCGTTTTCAGTCATGCGTTCCAGTCTAACCAGCTTCATACCCACGAACGAGGCAGGGGCAGGGTTTGCGGGAGATGCCACGGGTTGTGGGGTGGTGCTATTGCTGGACGTGGCGAGGTTGCGTCGTTGCGGACGCGGGGATATTGACGGGCGAGGTTGCGTCGTTGCTGGCGGCGCCACCGTCGTTTCACGCGCGTTTCACGCACCGCGAAGGTCGACAACCTAGTTTCACGCGCGTTTCACGCACACCCTGCCCGCTTCTCCCCCAAATTTCTGCGGCCGCGCACCCGAGCGGGAGCCGCATTACAGCCACCAGCCCGACGGGCGGCAAGCCGACCCGATTGGTAGCACCTTTAACCCTCCAGGTGGCAGCCTTAACCCCTCAATGCGCACGTTAACCCCATGGGTGGCAGCCTGGGCGCACCGCCAGCACTGCCACCAAGCGGGTTAACTCTCCACCTAGTGGACCCACGGCGCCACCCATCGGGCGCAACTGCCACACTCCGCGCTGTAGACCTGCGACGCCGGGAACCGGCCTAATTGTCTGCTTGACACCCAAGTTACCCTTGCTTCCATCACGGGGACCAACTCCCTGGACAGGCTGCTACGATGCGAAGCAGTGAACCAGAGCAAAGGAGCCACCATGGTCCCCGCCGACGATGAGCACAAAAGCGCTAACGAGGCAGAGAAGAACACCTCGACGCAAAAGAACTTCGTCGAGAAACTGAAGTTCTGGGACCGCGACAAAAAGGATGCAGATGAACCTGCACGCCTCAAAACCCTACCGAAATACCTCATGCATTGGCTAACACCAGTATGGATCGCGGCGATTGGCTTCTTCATCGCTCTAGCGTTCGCAGTGAATTGGCGCGGAGAATTTCACTGGCCCTCAGCCGAAGCAATGAAGCTCTGCGCAACGATAGCGGGGGCTGGCTTCGCATTCTCGGCTTGGCAACAGAGGAGCCACGATAACGCTGCCAACGCGAAGCAAGCACAGGCAGCAGTCGAACGCGACGACTACTGGAAGCGCCGCGAGCAGATTTACCAGCTCCTCGGGTCGAAGAATCCTGGCCTACGGCTTAGCGCAGTTGCACTGCTCGCAGAACTGGCAGATTCTGCGGCTCATAGCACTCTTCTCAACGAAACTGAAAAGGAGCAGCTACAGCACCATATTATCGACACGCTATGTCTCCAAGTCCGCCACGAAGGCCTCACCCTAAGCTCCGAGGGAACAGAAGGAGAACACGAATCAATCCAAAAGCAAATTTTTGACACAATCCTCAAAAGGATCAATCATCGCCAGCGTGACCGACAGTACGCAGACTGGACCCGGGAACCAATCACGATAACTGATTGTAGAATCCTGCCGCCGATAGCAATTGCAAATCTCTCCACAAATGCATCTTTAAATTTCAGCAATTCAGACTTTCAACAATCAGTCACCATTCAAAACTCAATCATAGATTCACTCACCTGGAACTCAGCAACATTACACAGCAATTTAACAATTGGCAGTGAGCATGAAAAATGCAAGATTGGAACAAACACTATACCACAGTGCAAAGGTGAAACATCCATCAATTACACAACAATCCATTCTGACCCAAGCGGATTCATCATCTACACCCCCTCAACCTCTTGCGAAAAACGCACCTTCGATCACTGCACTTTTATGTCCTCCAGATGCAGATGCGACATTAACTGCCAATGCAGAGCACAAGATACGGATGGAAACTGCAGATGCATGACGCAAAATTTGATCAATTGCGCCTGCACATCACTTTGCATCCACAACACAGTGACGTTACACACCGCCAACGACACCGGAAATCCAGCCACCAGGACAAGGAATTTTACACTAACAAATTGTCAGATTTCAATACTTGACATATGGCTCAGCAACAACTCAGCTGAAATTTTCATCGAAGAGAACATCATAACTCAACTCTGCATTACATTCTTCTGGCGATTTAAAGAAATAAAGGCACGTAACGAGCAAGACATTGAGGAACCAACATTATTTATCCAATGGAACACCTTCCTCCCCCCAGCACACGGTCAGCCCATCGACATCTATGACAACGACGGACTATCACACCCGCACAGCATTTTCTTCTCAGGCAACAAGCTGATTAATCCTGCCAACTATGACGACAAGCGGCCGCTATTATTCTCCTTCAATGAAGACGAGCCACAACCATACACATTTTCAGAGAAGATAAATCCACTCACACTCGAACCTTTGGTCGGCTCATGGCAAACTGGAGGCTATATCGAGGACGAATATTACGACACTGAAGAATAGGAATCGCTAATGCAGTTAACTCCAAACGCTTCCACACCCATTCCCATCCGAAGCACTTGACCAACAATTTCACAGTTAATTCCTCGATACCACAGACTCGCCAGAACACAGAGGCAGCGGAATTTCAACATTCCGAATGTGATCATTGCGAAGGAGCATCAATCGAATTACGTGCGAGATTTTCAAGACTGCACCCGTTATCGTGCATTACACCCGTTACGGAGCATTACACCCGATCATAACGGGTGCACTGCTCACTGATCGGGTGCACGCCCCCATTAACAACAAGCTCTATCGCGGATACGCTTCATAGGCGGCATGGACACCATAACTAAGCCCGGTGCCACACACCGGCACAGCAGCCACTCCGCCAAAGTGCAGACCCATTGAGCAAATACAGCCGGATTTCAAGGAATTTTGGTGAATGGGTCTGCGGTTTGGCGAAAGACGCCACCTGGAACCGCTACGTACACGCCGTTAAGCCCACACAACCCGCTCCTAGCAACCAGCTGACAACACTCAAGCTTGTTCCTAAGTGGTGTTACACCACTTAGCGGGGTATTACACCACCTCGGAGCTGGTGTAATGCTCCCTAACCGGTGTAATGCTCCCTAACTAGTGCAGGGCTGCCCGGCATGGCTCGGCTGACATCTTGTTGGAGCAGCTATGGAGCAGATCTTTCCGCGCGCAGGCTTGTTGCTCGGTAGCGTTGCACCACTTAGCGCAGCATTGCACTAGGTAATAGGTAGTGCAATGCCGCGCTATCTAGTGCAATGCTTCGCTATCTAGTGCATTGCTTGCACGCCTAGTGAATCTCTCCATGATGCGGGTCTGCCGCGCGTCACCGAAGCACCACGACGCGCCACGTTCACAGACAAACCCCGCAGCAACACCGCCAACCGCACAACACCTGCACAACAACCCGCAACACACGCGCAACAACCTGCAACACACCCACACAACATCCACGCACCACCGCACCCCACACAACACACGCGCAACACGCCCACACAACACCCACGCACCACCGCACACATGCGGGCGCGCGCCCGGCTAATCAGCCGGGCGC
>ERZ772932.208-NODE-208-length-34667-cov-8.322952_pt1 | contig 34667 bp, 23 predicted proteins | sample MGYA00511684_ERZ772932 | MGnify/ENA primary metagenome ERZ772932 (study PRJEB29015, sample SAMEA2738078) | human oral metagenome | biome: human oral; feature: human-associated habitat; material: saliva | place: China | collected 2210 ...
GCAGCTTATCCGCGATCTCGGTCATGTAGTCGTTGAACGCCTCAGCCACCGGCACGCCAATCACCTGAACCGGTGCCAGCCATGCCGGGAACGCGCCCGCATAGTGCTCGGTCAGCACACCCAGGAAGCGCTCAATCGAGCCGAACTTCGCCGAGTGAATCATGACCGGCTCCTGCACGGTACCGTCCGCAGCCTGGTACTCCAGACCGAAACGGCTCGGCTGGTTGAAGTCGTACTGAACGGTCGACATCTGCCAGGTACGGCCAATCGCGTCCTTCGCCTGAACCGAAATCTTCGGACCGTAGAACGCAGCTCCACCGGGATCCGGGACGAGCTCCAGGCCGGTCTCCTTCGCAACCTGCTCCAGAACCGCGGTAGCCTCTTCCCACTGCTCATCAGTACCGATGAACTTATCCTTCTTATCACCCTCAGTGTCACGGGTGGACAGCTCAAGGTAGAAGTCAGTCATGCCGAAGTCCTCAAGCAGGCTCAGCATGAACTTCAGCAGGTGACGCACCTCATCCGGTGCCTGCTCCTTCGTCACATACGAGTGGGAGTCGTCCTGGCTAATCATGCGCACGCGGGTCAGGCCCTGCAGCACGCCGGACTTCTCGTCACGGTACACGGTGCCGAACTCGAAGAAACGCAGCGGCAGCTCACGGTACGAACGGCCACGAGAACGGTAAATCTCGTTGTGCATCGGGCAGTTCATAGCCTTCAGACGGTAGTTGCCGTTATCCAGCTCCATGGGCGGGAACATGCCGTCCGCATAGTACGGAAGGTGACCGGAAGTGTAGAACAGGTCTTCCTTCGAAATGTGCGGGGTGCTGACGTACTGGAAACCCTCCTGAATGTGGCGGGTACGCACGTAGTCTTCCATCTCGCGCTTAATCACGCCACCCTTAGGGTGAATCACCGGCAGGCCGGGACCAATGTTCTTCGGGAAGGAGAACAGGTCCAGCTCACGGCCCAGGCGGCGGTGGTCGCGGCGCTCCGCCTCAGCGATGCGCTCCTTGTACGCCACCAGCTCGTCCTTAGTCGGCCAAGCGGTACCGTAAATACGCTGCAGCATGGGGTTCTTCTCAGAACCGCGCCAGTACGCGCCACCGGCACGCATCAGGGCGTAACCGTTAGCAATCAGCTTGGTGTTCGGCAGGTGCGGGCCGCGGCAGAGGTCCTTCCAGACGGTCTCGCCGGTCTTCGGGTTCACGTTGTCGTAAATGGTGATTTCACCCTCGCCGACCTCCACGGATGCACCCTCGGCAGCATCCGCACCAGAACCGGGGCCCTGGCTCAAGGAGAGTAGCTCCAGCTTGTACGGCTCATTCGCCATCTCGGCGACAGCCTGGTCGTGGGTGACCACGCGGCGGCGGAACAGCTGACCGGACTTGATGATCTTAATCATCGACTTCTCGATCTTCTTCAGATCTTCCGGGGTGAACGGCTCAGCCACATCAAAGTCAAAGTAGAAGCCGTCAGTAATGTACGGGCCGATGCCCAGCTTGGCGTCCTTGCGGTACTCCTGCACCGCCTGCGCCATCACGTGCGCAGCGGAGTGGCGCAGAACGTTCAGGCCGTCCGGTTCGTGAATGAAAACCGGTTCAACGGAGTCGCCAGCAGACAGCTCGTGGGAGAGGTCAACGAGCACGCCGTTCACGCGTGCCACAACGATCTTCGGGTCGTCAGCGAACAGCTCAGCGGCAGTCTTCGCGGTGACCTCGCGCTCCTCACCAGAAACGCTAATAACAATTGCTGAAGATTCAGCGGCAGACATAAGTCTCCTTAACTCAGGCGCGCGCGTGCCACTCAGGGCGCCGCGGGTGCGCGTACTATTCCGCACTGTACTGGTGCACGGACACACACCATCTTACAACGGCTCCCAGCATACGCTCAGCTTAAGGGCAGACTAGTCCGCATGATGCTCACGCGTATGCTCATACACGTCAACCACAATGTGGCTAATATGGTCGTCCTTCAGACGGTAAATGGTGGTGCGGCCCTGCTGCTCACGGTCAATGACGTGCGCCTCACGCAGGATGCGCAGGTGGTGCGAGGCGAGCGGCTGCGAAATGCCCAGGCAGGTGTGCAACTCGCTCACACTGTGCGGGCGGTGCATCAGGTGATGCGCAAGCGCCAGGCGCAGCGGGTTCGCGAGCGCAGAGAAAATCGCCACGGACGGGCCGAACTGTTCCTCCCAGTCCTTGGGGCAGCTGCCTTCGAGGAGGGGCGCGTTAGCGGGCACCTCGTGAGCGTGCGCTGAGCCGTGTTCGGCGATGTGCGCCGCTACATGTTCTGCGGGGTGGTTGTGGGTGGTGTTAGTTTCGGTCTGGTCTGTGGTCTGGTCTGTGTGCTGGCTCTGAGTCATAGTATTTTCACCTTAGGTACAGGAAGGGGGCACGTCAAGAAAGTGACGCCTGTGCGGCGTGCTTTCTTGAGCGTGCCCCTCTCCCCTATGTGCGCTCTTGAAGTGCGCTAATACTACATGCGCGGCCGCTATCGGTTAGCGACTGCCACCTGCAGGTAACCCTCAGCGGACTTTACGCCCTTATCGGTCACTGCGCGGTAGCGGACCAGCGGTGCGAAGCCCTGCTTATTCTTAGCGGATACCGCGATGCCCTGGGTGCCGTCGGGCAGGGTCACCACACGGTAGGTGCCGTATTCGTCGCTGTATGCGCTGACGGCCTGGCCGCGCTGGTTGAGCAGCTCCAGCTTCTTCACGGTCTCGCCGCGGCTGAACGCGCCGAAGGACGCCTCGTCGTTGTTCAGGACCGCCACGTTCTGGGTGGTGCCCGAGTACAGGGAGACGGAGTCCTCACGTGCGATGGGGCTGTTCTTATCCACCACGTGCACCTTCAGCGGAATCGAGTACAGCTGTGCGGCGGATCCCTTCTTCGCCTTCACATCGGACATGCGTGCGGGTGCCTTGCCGGTGCGGTTCACGGTGATGCTCGTACCCTTATCGCGGCGCAAATCCCAGGTGGTGCCGGTGACGTCGTGGGTGTTCAGGTCGATCGAGTAGGTGCCGGTCTTGCCGTTGGAGGCAAAACGGATGCCGGTCTCCGCGCTGGAGAACTGGCCGCCAGCGGTGTTGACCTTCTCCTTGTTGACCCAGCGGCTGGGGCGGAAGTTCGGGGTCTGCTCGATTTCCTGGAAGTTGTAGTCGCGGGCGTACCGGTAGTTCGGGGAGGTCTTATGCGACTGGTGTACGCTCTGCGCAACTGCGGTCTCACCGGAGTAGACGGTGGCGTGGTGCTCGGCGGGCTGATAAATCACGCCGGAGCCGGTGCCGGTCTTACCGTAAGCGTCCGAGGGGTACTTGAACTTCACGGCGTCCGAAGACTGGTTCACTGCCGCGTTCTGGGTGTCTGCGTCGCTGATGCGGTCAGCGTTGGGGGTGCGCACGGCGGAACGGCGCACGGTCACGGGGCGTGCAATCTTGTGCGCGTCAGCATTCGAGGCGGCTGCCTGGTTGTTGCTCTGCGGCAGAACCTGGGTGCCTTCGCGGCGTGCGGTGTTCTCAGCGGACTCGGTGTAGTTCACGGGCATCCACTGCACCTGCTGCCAGGGGAACTGGTTGCCGGTGAAACCGCTGGGAACGAAGCTTGCGAACATTGCCGCCAGCTGCGGGTCTTCCTTGTACACGTTCTTACCCTGGCGGGCGTAGGGTGCGTAGGAGCTTGCCGCCTCCAGGTTGAATGCGTTGGTGAAGAGGTTACGGTCAGCGATGATGAAGCCGTATTCCTTCATGGCGGTCAGAATCATGCGGGTGAGCTGGTCGTCGGCGTGGCCGGTGTTTGCCAGGTGCTCTTCCACGTCAAAGCTTGCAGGCAGGAAGCCGCGCTGACCCGCACGGGGTGCGTTCGGGTACTTGTTCACGTCGATCTTGCCGTCGGTGCCCTTCGCCGGGAAGGAGGAGGTCAGCGAGGAATAGTCAGCGGCAGTAATGGAGACCATGTGGTTGATCTTGCCTGCTTTGAGCTCGTCCACACCAATCTGGGTGAGCTCATTTGCCAGGCCCACCACGGAGGAGGTGCCGTTCTTGAGGGTCAGCCAGTAGTTGTCTTCGCCCACGCCGCCGAAGTTCGGCTTAGCGAGCATGTAGCCGCCGGAGGACACATGGTAGGTCGCCGGGTAGTCAACCGCAACGGGGATGTCCACGGTACCGCGGGTGCCTGCCGGGATCTTGTAGGTAATCACGCCGGTGTTCGCGTCGATGGACGCGCCGGGCACGTTCTTTGCCAGGCGGAACTTCGCGCCACGAGCAATCGGGTAGGAGGTGCGGGCGTTGCCGGACTTCGCGTCGATGCTCACGGGTGCGTTGATGGTGACGGTCTGGCCTGCGTTGCCGCGGCCGACGTTGTCGTACTGAATCTTTGCGCTCTTGGGGGTGGAGACGTTGCCGCCGCCCACCTGCACGCGGGCGGTGCTGGTGTAGGTCTGTGCGTCTGCATCCTTGACGAACTTGAAGTAGGAGCGCCAGATGCCGGTCGCCTCGTCGTAGAGGGCGACGGACTGGTCGCCGGAGAGGCCGTGGTCCTCGGCAAGCCACTTCGGGATCGGGACGCCGCCGGTGAGGATGCGCTTGTTCTCTGCGTTGGCGTTGACACGGCCATCGCGGGAGACGACCTCGACGTACTCCTGGTGCGGGTTCGCGGAGTTCACGGCGAGGGTCGGGATGTTCTCGTGGCCGCCGACGGTCTGGGCGCGGTCCTTCTTCACCGTGCCCGCGTTGATGGCGGTGGTGATGGGGTGGTTGCCCGCATCGGCGCTGTATTCGAGGAAGGTACGGCTAATTTCGCTGCTGTTGGGCGCGACGGCTTCGGTGCCGGTGAGCTTCTGGGCTGCGAAGGAGTCGCCGGCGAGCTTGCCGCTCAGCGGCGAGGTGTTCTCGGTGGTGATCAGCTGCGTCTTGGTCAGGGAGGAGTTGACCGGTGCGAGGGTGGCGATGGTCTGTGCCTTCTGGTCGGGGTTCCAGTAGCAGGTCGGACCGGGTGCGATGCTGGTGAGGTTCGCGAGGGTCGGCACGGTGCGGTAGCCTGCGTCGACGCAGGTGATACCGGCTACGTTGCGGGTGGAGGCGGTTGTACCGAAGGTCGCGGGGAGGTTCGCGCCGGTGATGACGGTGGCCAGTGCTGCGGAGGCAGCGATGGTGGCACGGCGGCGGTTTGCCGGACGCTGCGCCGGGTTTTTGGATGCAGTTGCGGTCATGTTTTTCTTTCGTTCGTGTCGGCTTGTTTGAGTGAGTGCGTTTGTATGAACAAACACGGACGTGAGTGAAATATGCATCTGAGAGTGTGCCCAGGTGGGTTCTGATCTTCTGGCAGGAATTCTCAGGAAACTCTCAGATAATCCCCATACCCTACATAGTCTTTTGGGTGAACGCAAAACGAGTTTGTGATTTTGGGCACCGATTTTTTGATAAAGGTTCAGGTTTAGACTCATATTTCTTTACACCTTTGTGCATTTATTGATGTTTGGAAAAACAGAATTTGCACCCGGTGTTTAGGCTTTATGCCTAGTCAAGCGAGGGTGATCCAAAGAAAACGAAAAATGCGCACGAGAAGCTAAACCTTAAACCTTGAAGTTCCTTGAAAGACGCGCCGAAACCCCCTGTTGCATTCCTCACACGTGCCCATAATTTGAGATTCTGCACCGGGGTAGATATGGTCTCAATCACCGAAACAGGGGCTCCCGTACGCCAGATCAGCAACTTTCGAGCAGGGGCCGCGCTCATAGGAACCCCCTTGTTTCACCCCTATAGACCCTCAAAACCCACGTAAAACCATAAGATTCACGTAAAAGTTCAAAGTTTCTGCGTGCTTGACGGCGTGTAACCATGCAAATGCGCCACTCCCCCACCTCGAGTGCCACACACAGCTCCCAGCAACGAATCCAAGCCGCCCACCAGGGACTTTATTGACACAAAAAAGCACTCCGCATGTGCCCAAAAACACATGCGGAGTGCATACATATTCACTTATAACTACCGCGGGAGCCCCCTGCCACTGGTATCGGTAGCCCCCAGTGTGGGTTCATGTGGGTTCATTCGCGCGAGGCGAGCCCAGCCAGCCACAGAGCTACCCAGATAGCTACAGCGCGCCCGCCTCCGAGCAGACATTCACCAGCTCACCAATACCTTCAATGCGGGTGCGCACCGTCTGCCCCGGCTTCAACCACTGACGCGGATGCAGCGACAGACCAACCCCCGCCGGGGTACCCGTCGCCACCAGGTCGCCCGGCTCCAGGGTCATGAACCGCGAAATATAAGACAGCAGCTGCGCCGGGGTGAACACCATATCCGCCGTCGTGCCGCGCTGACGCACCACGCCGTCCACCTCGCACACCAGCTCCAGGCCGGCAACCGGGTCAACCTCATCGGGGCTCACAATCACCGGACCGAACGGGGTCATCGCATCCCAGTTCTTGCCCTGGAACCACTCCGAGGAACGGCCCTGCCAGTCACGCACCGACACATCGTTCATGACCGTGTAGCCCATCAGCGCCTCGAGCGCCTGCTCCTCCGTGGCGTTACGCAGGCGAGCGCCCACGACCAGGCACAGCTCAACCTCCCAGTCGATTTTCGTGCTGCCGGTGCCGTCATCGGCGGGCATGCGGATCTGCTCGCCGGGGCCAATCAGCGCGTTCGGGAACTTCGCGAACAGCGCCGGATGCTCGGGCACCTCAAGGTTCATTTCCGCGGCGTGGTCGCGATAGTTCAGGCCCGCGCACACAATCTTGCCGGGCTTATCCAGCGGGCGAATAAAGGGCAGGGAGTTCCACAGCTCCTCACCGTGACCCATGACGGTCGCGCCGTTCTCCTTCAGAATCGCCAGGGCGTTCTTCGGGTCGCCAAAGTTCAGGCGGAACCGGCTGTAGAAATTCAGTAGCGGGCTGAGCTTCGCCGGAAGCTCGTACACGGTCTCTTCAAAGAAGCAGACCGCGCGGCTGCCCTTCGAGTCCTTAATCTGTGCCCAACGCATGGATGCTCCTTCGCTTCAGGTGGGGGTAGTTCGGGGTGGGTTGAGGGTAAAAGTCAGAGGTATAAATGAGCGAAATCAGCCCGGTGAATCAGCCCGGTGAATCACTTCAGCGAAAGCCGTTTTGGGCGTACACCTCAACGATGGCGTCTTCCAGGTCTTCCATGAGCAGCTCGGGGTTCGCGTCCTGCGCCGCGCCGACCGTGGCGGGGTCCAGGTCCATGCCGAGGGCACGGTACACATCCGCGGTGACCGCCCGCAGGGGTGCAGAATCGGAGACCACGATGCCGGTGCTGAACCACCAGCCGCCGGTCACCACACGCTGGGCGGTGCCGACCAGTTTAATGCGGCCACCACCTGCGGAGGCGGGAAGCTGCGCGTGCACCGAATACTCGCCGGGGCAGTACTCCCCCGGGATCTCGCCCATGCGCGCGTCCACGCCGACTTCGCGTAGCGCCTGCGCGTACATGGAGCCGAACAGTTCGTAGCGTAGGGTGTTGCCGCTGCGGGCGTCGGAGGCGGGCTGAAAATGGTCCACGACCAGGCACCCCTGATGGTAGGCGGCGGCGTGCCCGCCGACCTTGCGTACCAGCATCTCGAAACCGTGCTCGGCGCACGCCGCGGAGGCATCCGCAAAGCCGGGGTTCAGTTCGTCACGGCGGCCGAACGCAACCGTCGGGTTCGGCTGATACATGCGTAGGGTGGCTTCACGCTGCCCGCTTGCCACCTCGCGGAGCATCTGCACCGTCTGATCGTGGTGAATGAGGATATCGCCGGACTCGGGGCCGGTCTCTCGAATAATCTGCACGTTCCTATTTTACGGTTACGCCCGCCACAGCTCCTACGCCTCCCCACAATACGGAAATGTCCACCCGGGTAGCTAAAACCTAGTAATCCCCCACCCCCTCCGCTAGGGTAGAAGAAAGCCCAAAACATCTTGGAGGATGCCGTGCATCAGGACCAGCACATCACCGCCCAAACCGCCGCGCTGCCCCACGTCAGCATTGAGCAGCACGCCAACCCTGCGCTGACCGAGCCGCAGCCGCTCGGCGCTTTCCCCGACGGTTTCCTCTTCGGAGGCGCCACCGCCGCCAACCAGTTCGAAGGCGCCTGGAACGAAGACGGCAAGGGCCCCAGCCTGCAGGATGTGCTGCCCGCCGGCGGCCTGCACCCGCGCACCGCCGAACCCACCGAGGACAACCTCAAGCTGGAGGGCATCGACTTCTACCACCGCTACCGCGAAGACATCGCCCTGCTCGCGGAGATGGGCTTCAAGGTCTTCCGCTTCTCCATCGCTTGGTCGCGTATCTTCCCCCGCGGCGACGAAGAAACCCCGAACGAGGCGGGCCTCGCCTTCTACGACCGCGTGCTCGACGAGCTCGAAAAGCACGGCATGGAACCGCTCATCACCCTCAGCCACTACGAAACCCCGCTGCACCTGGTCGAGCAGTACAACGGCTGGACCAGCCGCGAACTCATCGGCTTCTACGAACGCTACGCCCGCACCGTATTCGCCCGCTACGGCAAGCGCGTGAAGTACTGGCTGACCTTCAACGAAATCAACTCCATGCTGCACCTGCCGTTCATGTCCGGCGGCATCAACACCCCGGCGGACCAGCTCAGCGACGCCGACCTGTACCAGGCGATGCACCACGAGCTGGTCGCCTCCGCACGCGCCACCGCCGCGGCACGCGAGCTGGCACCCGGCGCGCAGATCGGCTGCATGATTCTAGCCATGCCCACCTACCCGCTCACCCCCGACCCCGCCGACGTACTCGCCGCCATGCAGGCGGAGCAGGCGAACTTCGCGTTCGGTGACGTGCACGTACGCGGCACATACCCCGGCTACTTCCTGCGTGCCCTGCGTGAGAAGGGTGTGGAGCTGCACATCACCGAACAGGACCGCGAGGACCTGAAGAACACCGTGGATTTCGTGTCATTCAGCTACTACATGTCCACCTGCGCGACCGGCGACCCGGCACGGGGCGAGCGCGGCGAAGGCAATATCCTCGGCGGCGTGGCGAACCCGACCCTGCCCGCCAGCGAATGGGGTTGGCAGATCGACCCGACCGGTCTGCGTGTGGTTCTCAACCAGTATTGGGACCGCTGGCAGAAGCCGCTGTTCATCGTGGAGAACGGCCTGGGTGCCCGTGACGAGCTGGTTGAGGTGAACGGCGAGCTCACCGTGGAGGACGACTACCGCATCGACTACCTGCGCCAGCACTTGCACGCGGTGCGTGAGGCGATTGAGGACGGTGTGAACGTGCTCGGCTACACCACCTGGGGTTGCATCGACATGATTAGCGCCTCCACCGCGCAGATGTCCAAGCGTTACGGGTTCATCTACGTGGACCGCAACGACGACGGCACCGGCACCCTGGCGCGCTACCGTAAGAAGTCTTTCCACTGGTACCGCGAGGTGATTGCCAGCAACGGCGCGGAGCTGTAGAAGCTAAGGTTTTAGACGCTGAACCCGGCGAGATAAACCCCGTGGAATGAACCCCGCAAAATAAACCCCGCGAAATGAGCACATAGAAGCCCCCGAGACTTCGAATCTCGGGGGCTTTTGCGCATGTCCGTTATGCCTATCGCGGGCGAACCTAGTCCATGGGCAAATCTAGTCCATGGGTAGGTCGTTCAGGCTGGTGGACACGTACTCCCACCAGGTCGGCACCAACCCGGCATTCATCGCAACCCTCTGCGACAGCATGTGCGAGGGGCTCGTACCGTAGAACGGCAGGTACCCTTCCGCCAGGGTCAGACGTGCCGCATCACGCACCAGCACGCTGGCGATGCTGGCACCGCGCCAGGCGGGCAGCACATCAATACCGATTTGGCGCATAATCGGCGAATCGTCGCTCATACCAACCATAGCGATGGGATCTGCGAGCGCAGGGTCGCTCTCCCCCGCCGCAGCTACTTCAGGTGCCTTAGATGCGTTCTCCTCCACCGGGTAGGCGGCAAGCACCAGCACATCCGGGCGGGTCACACTAAAGCCCAGCGCGTTCGAGTAGCGCTTATCCCCGCGGAAGCGCTCAAACTGCTCAGCGTCCAGCAGCTCCACGCGCAGGCGGGTTACGCGCGCCTCCGTGTCTTCCGGGTCAACCTCAATCGCACCCGCGGAGGCGTTTGCCTCCCTGCGGATGGTGCGCTCGCCGGTGATTTCGGCAAGCAGCGCAGCTTTCAGCTCGGCGGGGTCAACGCGGCGCATCATGCCCACACCGGGCACGGCGCATTTCACTTCCTGCGCCTGCACGCCCTCGGGTACGACCGAGTTCAGCAGGGCGCGGCCGGGCGTGTAGTAGATGCTCGTGCCGCTGACCTGCTGGGTGTAGGGGGTGAGCAGTTCGTTGAGCTGGCGCAGCTGCGCGTAGTCGCCCAGCCAGTTCGACTGGTCGCCGAGCATGTAGTCGATGGCCTTCTCCAGCACGCGCGGATGCTTGGCGCAGAGAATGCCGACGCTTGCGTAGTTGGCGACGCGCAGCTCCCAGATGTCGTCGTTACGACGGCGTGCGGCGCCCATCTTCTCGGAGGGCGGCTGCACGGTGGCGAGTAGCGGCAGGCTCTCGGCTTCCGGGTGGTCGCGTAGCTCTTCGAGGGCGCGGCTAATCGAGCCGGGTGCCTGGCAGAAGTCCGCCTCCAGCTGGGTGTGCAGGATGTGCCGCGCACGGTCCACGGTGGTCACAGCGCCACGGTTCACAGGGCCTCGGTTCACAGCGCCGCGGATTGCCTGAGCTCCCCGGGCAGGTGCGGTTCCTTGAGTATCAGTCACGTAGATTTCCTTTAGTTCAAGTTCTCGACTAGTTCAGAATCTCGGCTAGCTCAAAATCTCTGCAAGGAACGCGCCGGTGTGCGAGCCCTTCACCTGAGCCACCTGTTCCGGGGTGCCCTCGGCGATGACGGTGCCGCCGCCGCTACCGCCTTCGGGGCCCATGTCGATAATCCAGTCGGCGCACTTGACCACGTCCAGGTTGTGCTCGATTGTGATGACGCTATTGCCCTTGTCGACCAGCGATTGCAACACGGCGAGCAGCTTGCGGATGTCTTCAAAGTGCAGACCGGTGGTCGGCTCGTCCAGCACGTAGATGGAGCGGCCGTTGGAGCGCTTCTGCAGTTCGGTTGCGAGCTTCACGCGCTGCGCTTCACCGCCGGAGAGGGTGGTTGCGGGCTGACCCAGGCGAATGTAGCCCAGGCCCACATCCACGAGGGTGTTCAGGTGGCGCGCAATCGGGGTGAATGCGGCGAAAAACTCTGCAGCTTCTTCCACGGGCATTTCGAGCACGTCGGCAATGGTCTTGCCCTTGTAGTGCACTTCGAGGGTTTCGCGGTTGTAGCGCTTGCCGTGGCAGGTTTCGCAGGGTACGTACACGTCCGGAAGGAAGTTCATTTCAATCTTCAGGGTGCCGTCGCCGGAGCAGTCCTCACAGCGGCCGCCCTTGACGTTGAAGGAGAATCGGCCGGGGGTGTAGCCGCGCATTTTCGCTTCGCTGGTCTCTGCGAACAGCTTGCGGATGTGGTCGAACACGCCGGTGTAGGTAGCGGGGTTCGAGCGCGGGGTGCGACCGATGGGCGACTGGTCCACGTGAATGACCTTGTCCAGGTATTCCAGGCCGTCGATGCTCTTGTGGCGGCCGGGTACCTGCTTGGCGCCGTTGAGCTTGTTCGCCAGGGAGGTGTACAGAATGTCGTTGACGAGGGTGGACTTACCCGAGCCGGACACGCCGGTCACCGCGGTGAATACGCCCAGCGGGAAGGACACGGTCACGTTCTTGAGGTTGTTTTCGCGGGCGCCGCGCACGGTCAGCTGACGCTTCGCATCCACGGGGCGGCGGGAGGCGGGCACCTCAATGCTGCGGCGGCCAGCCATGTAGTCGCCGGTAATGGACTTGGTGTTCTTCAGCAGCTCCTCAAAGCTGCCGGAGTGCACGATTTCGCCGCCGTGCTCGCCGGCGCCGGGTCCTACATCCACAATCCAGTCGGCTTCGCGCATGGTGTCTTCGTCGTGCTCGACCACAATAAGCGTATTGCCCATATCGCGCAGTTTGGTCAGGGTTTCGATGAGGCGGCGGTTATCGCGCTGGTGCAGGCCGATGGAGGGCTCGTCGAGCACGTAGAGCACGCCAACCAGGCCCGAACCGATCTGGGTTGCCAGGCGGATGCGCTGCGCCTCACCACCAGAGAGCGTACCGGCGGAGCGTGAGAGGGTCAGGTAGTCCAAGCCCACGTCCAGCAGGAATTGCAGGCGCGCATCAATTTCTTTGAGGACCTGCTCGCCAATCTTGGCTTCGCGGGCGGTCAGCTGCAGGCCGCGCACGAAGGCGAGCGCGTCAGCCAGGGACAGGTCGGTAATGTCTGCGATGGACTTGCCGCCGACCTTCACGCCGAGGATGGTCGGGTTCAGGCGCGCGCCACCGCAGGAGGGGCAGGCAACCTGGCGCATGTACTGTTCGTAGCGGTCGCGGGCGAAGTCCGATTCGGTTTCTTCGTGCTTGCGCTTGATGTACGCCTTCACGCCCTCGAACCCGGAGGTGTAGCGGCGTTCGCGGCCGAATCGGTTGCGGTAGGACACCTCAACCTTGTAGTCCTTGCCGTCCAGGATGGCGGCGCGGGTCTTGGCGGGCAGGTCCTTGAAGGGGGTGTTCAGGTCGAAGCCGAGCTCCTCCCCCAGGCCTGCGAGCAGGCGCAGCCAGTATTCGGTGGTTGCTTTGCCCTGCGACCAGGGGGCGATAGCGCCCTCGCCGAGGGTCAGGTCGGGGTTGGGTACGAGCAGTTCGGTGTCTACTTCCAGGCGCGAGCCGATGCCGTCGCAGGCGCTACATGCGCCGAACGGCGAGTTGAAGGAGAAGGCGCGCGGTTCGATGGTGTCGATTTGCAGCGGGTGGTTGTTGGGGCAGGCGAGGTTTTCGCTGAAGGAGCGGGTGCGTTCGGGGTCGTCCTGCTCGCGGTCCACGAAGTCGATGAGCACGCGGCCGTCGGCGAGTTTGAGCGCGGTTTCGATGGAGTCGGTGAGGCGCTGGTGAATACCGTCCTTAATGACGATGCGGTCGACGACCACCTCGATGGTGTGCTTGTACTGCTTGGCGAGCTTGGGCGGGTCGGAGAGCTGCACGGTTTCGCCGTCCACGCGGGCACGCGAGTAGCCCTGGGTCAGCAGGTCCTTGAAGAGGTCAACGAACTCGCCCTTACGTGCGCTGACGACGGGCGCGAGGATCTGCAGGCGGGTGCGTTCGGGGTACTCCTGCAGAATGTCCACGATCTGCTGCGGGGTCTGCTGGGTGATTTCTTCGCCACATTCGGGGCAGTGCGGGTGACCAACTCGTGCCCAGAGCAGACGCATGTAGTCGTAGATTTCGGTGATGGTACCGACGGTTGAGCGCGGGTTCTTGGAGGTGGACTTCTGGTCGATAGACACCGCCGGGGAGAGGCCCTCGATGAAGTCTACGTCGGGCTTATCGACCTGTCCGAGGAACATACGCGCGTAGGAGGACAGCGACTCGACGTAGCGGCGCTGACCTTCCGCAAAGATGGTGTCGAAGGCGAGGGAGGACTTACCAGAGCCGGAGAGGCCGGTGAAGACGACCATCGCATCACGCGGAATGGTGAGGTCTACGTTCTTGAGGTTGTTTTCGCGGGCACCCTGAACCCGGATGCTGGTCAGATCGTTCGCTTTGAGTGCGGTGCTACCGTGTGCCGGGCGGGGTGTCATCGAAAATCCTTTCGTCTTATCTTCGAACTTAAATTCTACACCCTCACGCCTTTCACCTGCGGGATTATGCGGCAGGTGAAGGCATGAGGGTGCAGTACTTATATGAGGCGGATATATGAGGTAGGCTGTCAGGCGCGGTTTACCAGCCGCGGGTGCCCCACTCTTCCAGGTGGGGGCGCTCGTCACCGAGGGTGGTGGAGCGGCCGTGGCCGGGCAGCACGATTGCGTCATCGTCGAAGCCGCCGAAGAGCTTTTCGAGCACGTTGGAGAAGAGCTCACCGAACTGCTGCGGGGAGTCGGTCTTACCCACGCCGCCGGGGAAGAGGGTATCGCCGGTGAACAGCAGGGTTGCGGGGGTGCCGTCTTCCCAGGTGGTTTCGAGGGTGTAGACGATGGATCCGGGGGTGTGGCCGGGCACGTGCAGGGCGCGAATGACGGTGTCAGAGAGATAGAAGTCGAAGCTTTCGCCGCCGGTCAGCTCCTCTTCGACGGTGTAGTCTTCCTGCTCCTTAATAGCGGCTACGTCAGCTGCACCCGCGGAGGTGACGGCACCGGTGAGGCGATCAAGCTCCTTAATGGCGCGGATGTGGTCCCAATGGCCGTGGGTGACCAGGATGCCGGTCAGACCGATTGCGCGAGGCCTGAGGGAATTGAAGTCCTCATCCCTCTCCATAACGCGCACGCGGCGTTCTTCGCCGTCTACCAGCTCGAGCTGCGGGCAGTCGTTCAGGAGCGCGTCGAGGGTGAAGGCGTAGAGTTCTTCTGCATCATCCGCGGGATCAATAAGCACCTGCTCGCCGGTGGCGCGCATGGTGATGAGGTAGACGCTGTTGTCCATCTCAGAGACGCTGAACGCACGGACAGTCAGTTCGGGGTTCTCAAAGATGAGGGTGGGTTCGGGGTAAGTAGTCATAGTTCCAGTGTAGGGGCTCCCATGATGCGGCAGGCGCCTATATAGAGCACTTCCCTATGAGCGCATTCGACATTGAATGTGCGGAATACATGCGCGGGATGCATGCGGAACAGATTCTGGAGCGCACTCGGTGCAGATCTCGGTACAGATGAGGCTCAGCTCGGATGAGGTTCCGACTGGAGGCCACCCGGGGTCTGCCCGGCTGAGGGCCCAGCGAAATTCAAAAGTTAAACAGAGAAGCGACTGCGCATCGATACACAGTCGCTTCTCATGACACCCAGGGGTATCTATCACTCACTCAAACACAAGCAACCCGAGGACTTTGGAAATCTCACGATTACTTGATGACTCAATAGTAGCGAACTTTTTGGGGGCTGTTTTACCGCTCAATTTGGTACGGAGAGCCGGTTTTAGTGGCTTGAGTCTCAATGTAATCGTTCTGTAATAAAAACAGCTGTTTTTTAGGCTACCCATACGTACCAATTTCATTTTTTTCGAGTTTTAGTGTGACTTATTTCACCCAAAATAATTTTAGATTTTCCCTCATTTGGCACTTCGGTGCACCTTTAACCTGAGCTTCATACTCAGCAATTTTGAAGGCTCAATACCCGGTTTTAGCCCGGTATTCCGCGGAAGTAGAGGGTTAATGTCAAACTATCTTCAAGCCTTTGCAACTTCATGGGATGGAAAAAATGCACCGCGCACCGTTCAAAAACTGCACAATTATTCGCGCGAGGGCAAAATCAATTGGTCTGTTTGGATCCATTAGGTACCCCCTAAAGTAGAACTTTTATAACAAAACGATAACAGCAGCCCCGCCTTCAGGTTCACTGAGTGCACTCATTGAAACCCCTGTCAAAAAGTAAAACACCTAGTCAATACTATATTTTCACAAAATGCAAGACAGCGTGTCACTAAAAAATCAATCTCTACAGATTGTTTAATAAAACTTGACCTTCAAGCATACATAGAGCCCATTTATTGAGCTATACATACCATTTCCGCCTTCCGGAGGGGCGTACGGGAGCCTTCAAGGAAAGGTTGAAAGACCCCTCCACTAGGGGTTTCACTATCCTTCACTCCCCCGCCATTCAGCACTATTCAGTACCCTTCAGCGCCCAAAACACCAATACGCTCCACCTTTCGCCGGCAATCACACTGGCATTCACACCGGCATTCACCCCATCTGCCGCCCGGCACCTGCCGCCCGATGCCTGCCATCACTGGAGCACAGCAAAGCGGCGCCCCTCCCCCGGCTGTGGGGAAGGAGCGCCGCCTCCACTAGCTATAAATCAGCCGGAATAGTCGCCTTAGGACAGGCCGACCATCACGCCGTTCTCGTCGAAGCCGATGCGCTCAGCTGCGGGGCTCTTGCTCAGACCCGGCATGGTGCGCATGGTGCCGCAGATAGCGTAGACGTAGCCAGCACCTGCAGCCAGGCGAACCTCGCGCACGGGCAGGGTCCAGCCGGTCGGTGCACCCTTCAGAGTTGCATCCGAAGAGATGGACAGGTGGGTCTTCGCAATGACCACGGGCAGGTGCGAGTAGCCCAGCTCAGCGAAACGCTTCAGCTGCTTAGCGGCAGCGGGAGCAATGGAGATGCCGTCCGCGCCGTAGACCTTGGTGGCGACCTTCTCGATCTTGGTCTCGATGGAGTCCTCAAGATCGTAGGTGTACTTCAGATCCGAAACGTCATCACATGCCTCAGCAACTACGTTTGCCAGGTCGGTGGTGCCCTTACCGCCCTCAGCCACACCGCGGTGGATAGCGACGCGAGCGCCAGCTTCCTCAGCGATACGGCGGATGGTCTCGTGCTCGGACTCGAAGTCGGTCGGGAACGCGTTGATTGCCACGACCGGCTGAACACCGAAGTTGCGCACGATCTCGATGTGCTTCTTCAGGTTCTCTGCGCCCTTCTCCACGTCGGAAGGGCTTTCCTGCAACATGCCTTCGGGCAGGGGCTTGCCCGGAACAATCTTGTACAGGCCGGAGTGGGACTTCAGGGAGCGCACGGTGACGACGAGCACTGCAGCGTCGGGCTTCAGGCCGGAGACGCGGCACTTGACGTTGAAGAAACGCTCCGCACCCATGTCGGCACCGAAGCCAGCCTCGGTAATCACGTAGTCGGAGTACTCCAGGCCAACGTAGTCGGCGACCACGGAGGAGTTACCGGTTGCGATGTTGCCGAAGGGGCCCGCGTGAATCAGTGCGGGGGTGTGCTCCAGGGTCTGCAGCAGGTTCGGGTTGATTGCGTCTGCCAGGATGACGGCCATTGCGCCGTCAGCCTTCAGGTCGGCTGCGGTGACGGGCTCGCCGTCGTAGTTCAGGCCGATCACAATCTTTGCCAGGCGCTCACGCAGGTCCTTGAAGGAGGTTGCCAGCGAGAGAATCACCATGATTTCGGAGGCGCTGGTGATGTCGAAACCGGTCTCACGGACCACGCCGTCCATGCGTTCGCCCAGGCCCACGACGATGTTGCGCAGGGAGCGGTCGTTCATGTCGATAACGCGGCGCCACTCGATAGCGCGCGGGTCGATGCGCAGCTCGTTGCCGTGGTGCAGGTGGTTGTCGATCATTGCGGCAAGCAGGTTGTGCGCTGCGGTGACGGCGTGGAAGTCGCCGGTCAGGTGCAGGTTCAGCTTCTCCATGGGAACGATCTGGGAGTAGCCGCCGCCCGCTGCGCCGCCCTTAATGCCGAAGGTCGGGCCCATTGCGGGCTGACGCAGAGCCAGGATTGCCTTGCGGCCGGTCTGTGCGAAGCCCTGTGCGAGCGAGACGGAGGTTGCGGTCTTACCTTCACCGAGCGGGGTGGGGGTGACTGCGGTAACCACGATGTACTTGGAGCCGCGCTTGCGGGCGGTCTCTGCGTTGGTGGTTTCGTCGAGGAGGACCTTAGCCACGTACTTACCGTAGGGTTCAAGGCGATCTTCGCTGATGCCGTTGTCCGCTGCAATCTTGTTAATGGGCCAAAGATCGGCGGCAAGTGCGATTTCGAGGTCGGAAGGGAAAGGCTTCTTCGTCATTATCATCCTTCGAGTTGTACGAATCATGCTCTTTTATTCTATGCCTTAGCTCACGCATTTGTCCCTCACCTCGCCGAAAGGTGGCAAATAAACCCGATTTTTAATGCACTAATCCCCGCAACCGGTACCCTACGCTCACGTGGAACGAACAGGGTCGGTGCGGGGATCAGTAGCGCATACACGCCGGGCTGCCGGTACAGGAACCGGCATAAGAACCGGCGATACAGTCGGCTATTACGGCATGGTCAGCAGAACCTTGGTGGCGGTACGCTGGTCCATTGCCTCGTAACCCTTAGCTGCCTCGTCGATGGGCAGAACCAGGTCGAATACCTTGCCGGGCTCAATTTCGCCCTTGTAAATCAGGTCGATGAGGGTCGGCAGGTACTTGCGCACGGGGGCGGGGCCGCCCTCCAGGTGAACCTGCTTGCCGAAGAGCTTATCGGTGCCGATGGAGCTGTCGTGCGGCACACCCACGAAGCCGATGTAGCCGCCGTGGCGTACGCAGCCGAGCGCCTGGTCGAAGGACTGCTGGGTGCCAACAGCCTCCGCAACGCCGTGTGCGCCCACGCCGTCGGTGAGCTCCATGACCTTGGCGATGCCCTCTTCGCCGCGCTCTTCCACGATGTGGGTTGCGCCGAATGCCTTAGCGAGCGCCTGACGTTCGGGGTTGCGGGACATGATGATGATCTTCTCCGCGCCGAGCTGCTTAGCGCCGATGACTGCGCTCAGGCCGACTGCGCCGTCGCCAACAACGACGATGGTCTTGCCGGGGCCTGCCTGCGCTGCGTCTGCTGCGTACCAGCCGGTGCCGAGCACGTCGGATGCCGCCATCAGGTGCGGGATCTGTTCTGCGGTGGGTGCTGCGGGGGTCTTGACGAGGGTGCCGTCTGCGAAGGGTACGCGGGCGTATTCTGCCTGGGTGCCGTTGGAGCGTGCGCCGATGAAGGCGTCGCCTGCTGCGATTGCCTTGAGGCAGCGGGAGGGGTAGCCTGCGGTGCAGGTTTCGCACTCGCCGCAGGAGATGCAGAAGGAGCCTACGACGAAGTCGCCGGGGGCTACGGTGGTGACCTCGGAGCCTACTTCGACGACTTCGCCGATGTATTCGTGGCCCATTGCTCGGTGCTCAACGGGCTGTGCGCCGCGGTAGGGCCACAGGTCGGAGCCGCAGATGCAGGATGCTGCGAGCTTGATGATGGCGTCGGTGGGTTCGAGGAGGGTCGGCTTGTCGACTTCGTTGACGACGACCTTGCCGGGGGCTTCCATGACGACTGAACGCATGGGTGTTCCTTTCGGGGTTGCGGGATAGTAGTCCAACAGTACGCCCCGCACCCCGATATATCAATAATTTTTTATGCTACGGGGTGAAGGCAAAAATTCCGGCAGTTGGAACCGTCGGGACCGGCAAAACAGCTCCCGCTCCCCTGCTTCTGCGCCGATTCTCCGCCGTCGCTCCCCCGCTTCCGCAGCCGGTTAAACGGCGGAACCCCCGCGCATCCACAGTGGATACGCGGGGGTTCCGCTCGGTTTATCTCAGCCTTATATCGCAGGGCGAGAGGGGGCTTAGAAGTCCCAGTCCTCGTCCTCGGTGTTCACAGCCTTACCGATAACGTAGGAAGAGCCGGAACCGGAGAAGAAGTCGTGGTTCTCATCAGCGTTCGGGGACAGTGCCGACAGGATCGCCGGGGACACGTTAGTCACGGTCGCCGGGAACATCGGCTCGTAGCCCAGGTTCATCAGAGCCTTGTTAGCGTTGTAGTGCAGGAACTTCTTCACGTCCTCGCTCCAACCCACACCGTCATACAGGGAGTGGGTGTACGCCACCTCGTTCTCGTACAGTTCGTACAGCAGGTTGAAGGTGTACTCCTTCAGCTCTGCCTGACGCTCCGGGGACTCCTTCGCCAGGCCGCGCTGGAACTTGTAGCCAATGTAGTAGCCGTGCACTGCCTCGTCACGAATAATCAGACGAATCAGGTCAGCGGTGTTGGTCAGCTTCGCGTGCGAAGACCAGTACATGGGCAGGTAGAAGCCCGAGTAGAACAGGAAGGACTCCAGCAGAGTGGAGGCAACCTTCTTCTTCAGCGGGTCGTCACCGGTGTAGTAGGACAGAACGATCTTCGCCTTCTTCTGCAGGTGCTCATTCTCAGAAGCCCAGCGGAACGCCTCGTCAATCTCCTTGGTGGAGGCGAGGGTCGAGAAGATCGAGGAGTACGACTTTGCGTGCACGGACTCCATGAACGCAATGTTGGTGTACACGGCCTCTTCGTGCGCGGTCACAGCGTCCGGCAGCAGGGACACAGCACCGACAGTACCCTGGATGGTGTCCAGCAGGGTCAGACCGGTGAAGACGCGCATGGTCAGCTGCTTCTCTTCCTCGGTCAGGGTCTTCCAGGAGGGCACGTCGTTGCTCAGCGGCACCTTTTCCGGCAGCCAGAAGTTACCGGTCAGACGATCCCAAACCTCAAGGTCCTTCTCGTCCTCAATACGGTTCCAGTTGATAGCCTCGATCACGTGGTCGACGAGCTTCACCTTTTCGCTCATTAGTAATTCTCCGATTCTTAAGGGGCGGTTACGGTCCCACGCGCACCTGAGCAGTCGCGCAGGCCGGTTGCGTGTTCACCGTAACCGCCCCTTCCAGTCTTTAGTTATAGTGTGCCAGCTCAAGCTGAATGCGTCACAGCATTCGGGCTAGAGCATGCAGGATACGCAGCCTTCAACCTCGGTACCTTCAAGAGCCATCTGACGCAGACGGATGTAGTAGATAGTCTTGATACCCTTACGCCATGCGTAAATCTGGGCGCGGTTGATATCGCGGGTGGTTGCGGTATCGCGGAAGAAGAGGGTCAGCGACAGGCCCTGGTCCACGTGCTGGGTTGCCACAGCGTAGGTGTCGATGATCTTCTCGTAACCAATTTCGTAGGAGTCCTGGTAGTACTCCAGGTTGTCGTTGGTCATGTACGGCGCCGGGTAGTAGACGCGGCCGAGCTTGCCTTCCTTGCGGATCTCAATCTTCGAAGCGATCGGGTGAATCGAAGAGGTCGAACCGTTGATGTAGGAGATGGAGCCGGTCGGCGGAACAGCCTGCAGGTTCTGGTTGTACATGCCGTACTGTGCCACGTCAGCAGCCAGCTGAATCCACTCTTCACGGGTGGGGATGTGGTGCTTAGCGAACAGTTCGCGGGTACGCTCGGTCTGCGGTTCCCATTCCTTCTCAATGTACTTGGCGAAGAACTCACCGGATGCGTACTTCGAGTTCTCGAAGCCCTCGAAACGCTGGCCGCGTTCCTTAGCAATCTGCATGGAGGCACGGATTGCGTGGTAGGCGACGGTGTAGAAGTACATGTTGGTGAAGTCCAGCGCTTCTTCGGAACCGTAGTAGACGTGCTCGCGTGCCAGGTAGCCGTGCAGGTTCATCTGGCCCAGACCCACGGCGTGGCTCATGTTGTTGCCGCGCTCGATGGAGGGTACGGAGCGGATGTCGGACTGGTCGGAGACGGAGGTCAGCGAACGAATCGCGGTTTCCACGGTCTTGCCGAAGTCGTCGCCGTCCATGGTCAGTGCAATGTTCAGCGAACCGAGGTTGCAGGAGATGTCCTTACCGACGGTCTCGTAGCCGAGGTCAGCGTGGTAGGTGGACGGCTCAGAAACCTGCAGGATCTCGGAGCACAGGTTGGACATGATGACCTTACCGGCGATGGGGTTCGCGCGGTTGACGGTGTCTTCGAACATCACGTACGGGTAGCCGGACTCGAACTGGATCTCTGCGATGGTCTGGAAGAACTCACGCGCGTTGATCTTGGTCTTGGTGATGCGTGCATCGTCGACCATCTCGTAGTACTTCTCGGAGACGTTGATGTCGGAGAAGGGCACGCCGTAGATGCGTTCCACATCGTACGGGGAGAAGAGGTACATGTCCTCGTTCTTCTTCGCCAGCTCGAAGGTGATGTCGGGGATGACAACGCCCAGGGAGAGGGTCTTGATACGGATCTTCTCGTCAGCGTTCTCACGCTTGGTGTCCAGGAAGGCGTAGATGTCGGGGTGGTGTGCGTGCAGGTACACGGCACCGGCACCCTGACGTGCGCCGAGCTGGTTTGCGTAGGAGAAGGCGTCTTCGAGCAGCTTCATGACGGGGATAACGCCCGAGGACTGGTTCTCAATCTTCTTAATGGGCGCACCGGACTCGCGCAGGTTGGTCAGGGCGAATGCCACGCCGCCGCCGCGCTTGGAGAGCTGCAGTGCAGAGTTGATGGAGCGGCCGATGGACTCCATGTTGTCTTCCATGCGCAACAGGAAGCAGGAGACGAGCTCGCCGCGCTGCTTCTTACCTGCGTTGAGGAAGGTCGGGGTTGCCGGCTGGAAACGGCCGGAGATGATCTCGTCGACGATGTCTTCGGCAAGCTTCTCGTTGCCTTCTGCCAGCAGCAGCGCGACCATGCAGACGCGGTCTTCAAAACGCTCCAGGTAGCGCTGACCGTCGAAGGTCTTGAGCGCGTAGGAGGTGTAGAACTTGAAGGCACCCAGGAAGGTCGGGAAGCGGAACTTCACGGCGTAGGCACGCTTGAACAGGTTCTTAATGAACTGGAAGTTGTACTTGTCGAAGAGTTCCGGCTCGTAGTACTGGTTCTCGATCAGGTACTCGATCTTCTCTTCCAGGTCGTGGAAGAAGACGGTGTTGTTGTTGACGTGCTGCAGGAAGTACTGACGTGCAGCCTGACGGTCTGCATCGAACTGAATCTGGCCGTTCTCATCGTAGAGGTTCAGCAGTGCGTTCAGTTCGTGGTAGCTCATACCCTTGAACTTCTCGGGCACGCTCTTGCCGCTGTGGCTCGCACCGAGAGTTTCTAGTGCTGAGGGCAGTTTTGCGTCCAAAATGCTTCCAATCCTTCGTTGACTTTTTCTACATCTGAATCGGTGCCCATGAGCTCAAACTTGAAGAGCACGGGCACATCGCACTTCTTGGCGACAATGTCTGCCGCGATACCGAAGAGCGGACCAAAGTTGGTGTTGCCGGAGCCAATCACACCGATCATGTGGTTGCGATTTTGCTCCACGTTCAGGAATTTAACCACCTGCGGGGGAACGTTACCGGCGCCTTCAGGCTTGCCGTAGGTGGGGACGATGAGCACGAACGGCTCATCAAGAATGAGGGTGTCTTCGCCGGTGCGCAGCGGCAGGCGGAGGCGGCGGGCACGGATCTTCTCCACGAACTTGTGGGTGTTACCGGAGATGGAGGAGAAGTACACGATGAGCGGCGCTGAGTCGTCCAGGACCTCGGTCGCTCGACCCTCGGAGGCGTTGCGTGCATCCATAAGAATCTTGCGGATTTCTGCGTGCTCGTCGACGGGGTTGGGCGTGAGGGTGGTACTCAATGTGTACTCCTTATTCTCGTGTGCCGGTGTGAGTTCCGTGCCGATTCCCGTTGGTGCGGGTTTCGGCTGGGTTGTTACGCTGCCAGAGCGTTGATCTTGTCGGGCTGGAAGCCGGACCAGTGCTCGTCGCCTGCGATGACGACGGGTGCCTGCATGTAGCCGAGGGACTTGACCATTTCGAGGGCCTGAGCGTCTTCGGTGATATCAACCTTGGTGTAGCTGATACCCTTCGCGTCGAGGGCGCGGTAGGTCATGTTGCACTGGACGCACTGCGGCTTGGTGTACACGGTCACTACCATGGGAATGCCTCTTACTTTCTCCCGCTCAGGCGGGGTTATCTCGTGAATGAATCTGGCGTGTTTCGTCTGTGGTTCACCACGTGGTGTTGACGGTGAGCGCGGTGCCGTCCGCTACCCCTCCTAGTGGGGTGTGGCGGTTTCCTGCGCGGGGGCAGGGCGCTCAAAAGTGCCGTAGTGGTGGAACCGAGTATTAATACTACATCTAGTGTCGAGATTTTTCTGCACCACAAGATGATGTGGTGTGAGGGGCGTGTTTCGTTCGATAAACCCACAGCTGAACCCACTTAAGAGGGGGTGTCTACAGCTTATCCACACCCTGCCGCGGGGCTAGTTCGTTGGATTTTCGCGGGGTGCGCCGGGTTATCCACAGGTGGGGTTTAAGTTGGTCAGGATTTTTAAGGGTTCATTCGCCCGCCAAGTTGAGGTTCACTTAACCTCATGTATGCTTTCGGGGGCATAAAACCCGGCAGATTCGGGCTTGATTTTAAAGAGATCTTAACTCTCAGGCGTTCTTGCGCGGAACGGCGCGGTTTTAAAGCAGAACGGACTTTCTTAAAGGCGAGGGTTAACCCCCTTCGAGCGGCTTTAAGCTGTGTGATTAAAGCTGTAGAAAAGATTTTTAACTCTTTTTGATGAGCCGGTGTGTCGTGGGTTTAAGTTGGTTAATTCCTCTGAAACAGCAAAACCCACCGCATATACCGGTATTTCGCGGTATTCGCGGTGGGTTTACTGGGTATCGGCACTGGTTTTAGCAACTGGTGAGGCGCAGGAGAAACACAGCCGGCTAGAAATCGATCAGGCCCAGCTCGCGCAGCTTCTTACTCAGCGTTACGCCGTCGGTGGCTTCAATCCACAGCGGCGAGCGCATCATCTGTTCGGCACGGTAGTCGCTCCACACGCGGCCGGAGGCGAGCATGGTCTCCCCCACGGTCAGGTTGCGGATGACGATTGCCGCCACGTTGTCCGGGTAGCGTACCGCGAAGCCGTTGTAGATGTACGGGTCGCGCTGCCCGTCGTCACCGACGAGGATCCACTTCATCTGCGGGAATTCCTCGGCGAGGCGGCGCAGGGACTCGACCTTGTGGTTGGTGCCGGAGCGGAACCAGCGGTCCGGGGTGGGGCCCCAGTCGGTCAGCAGGAACGTGCCGCGCGGGTAGCCGTTGCGGCTGAGGAAGCGGCGCAGGGTTGGGGTGATGTTCCAGGCGCCGGTGGACAGGTACATGAACGGCGCATCCGGGTGGCTGCGGCGGATACGGTCGGTCATGACCGCCATGCCGGGGGTGGGGATGCGAGCGTGCTCGTCGAGGATGAAGGAGTTCCAGGCGGCAACCAGGGGGCGTGGCAGCATGGTGACCATGACGGTGTCGTCGACGTCCATGATGACGCCGAGCTTCTGGCTTTCGGGAACGATGTAGACGCTGGTTGCTACGGCGCGGGAGCCGGGCACGTACATGATGACTTCGTGCATGCCGGGTTCCAGGTCGATGCTGAGTTTGACGTCGAGCACGCCGCCGCGGTCGGTGTACGCCTCGTGTTTGGTGCCGTCGATGACGATGGTGACGGGCGCATCGGACATTGCGGTTGCGGTGAAGGAGCGCCAGCCGCGCATGGGGTTGGCGGTGTCTTGGGTACCTTCTACAACCTGCAGCAGGCGTTCGAGGGTGACCGTCTTGTAGAGTGCGCGGGCGATGATGCGGACCCAGCCGGGGTTGCCGTCGGAGGGGGTGCGACCGTAGCCTTCGGAGGGCACGAGGATAGGTTCGCGGCCGGCGGTGATGGCGCGTTTTTCGCGCCACCTGTGCAGCCGGTCTGCAACACGGTAGCCGATGTTGACTGCCTCGTCGGCAGCATCGTTCACAAGGTTGCGCAGTTCGTGAGTGCCCAGATTCTCCATCCCACTAGTTTAGCGGAGCGTTACCGGCTTGCGGCTTCTTGATTTTTGTGTTCTTATACCTAGTTTTTATACCTATTAATACTGTGGTGCTGAGCGTGCGGTGTGATGTGCGCATTATTTAGGGTGTATTCGCCGTTCAGATTCGTTCCTTGCAGGTGGGGGCGTTATCCTGGAGAGTATGACCCACTCACAGCCTAACCGCCGACTTTTTGTGCTCGGCACTGCTATGCTTCCGCTGATTGCTGCCTGCTCGAAGAAGTCGAATGACTACGACGGCACCAGCGGTAATTTCACTCCGTATCAGGCTGGCGGCGAGACCTCTGCTGCTGCTACTCGCCCCGCACCCACGAATTCGCCGACGGTTGCCGCTGCTGGCAACCCGGTTGATAAGCCGCGCGAATGGCCCGGCATCGGCAACTCTCTCATTGGTGAGGGTAAGTATGTTGCGTGGACTGTTGATGACGGCGCGAGCCCGGAGGCGATTCGCGGCTACGCTGAGTTCTCGAAGCGTACGAATACTCGCCTGACGTTCTTCATTAACGCTTCGTACACCGGTTTTAAGGAGCATGTGTCGTTGCTGCGTCCGCTGGTTCAGAGCGGTCAGATTCAGGTTGCGAACCACACCTACAGCCACGCCGACCTGACCACCCTGGACGCTGAGGGCGTGAAGGAAGAGCTGCAGCGTAACGAGGACGAGATTATGAGCATGTTCGGTGTCTCATCGAAGCCGTACTTCCGCCCGCCGTACGGCCGCTATAACGATGCGGTGCTGAAGGCTGCTGGCGAGATTGGTTTTACCCGCCCGGTCATGTGGAACGGCACTACCGGCGATGAGGCGAAGACGAGCGCCCGCGTGATTTACACGCGCTGCATCCGCTACATGCTCCCGCAGCAGATTGTGCTGGGCCACCTGAACTACGAGACGATCATCCCGATCCTGGATAAGGTGAAGGGCCTGCTCGATGACCGCGGCCTGACTGCGGTGACGATTCGCGACTACTACGGTGACGCATCCGAGGAAGAAATTAAGGCGGCGGCTCCTTCGCCAACCCCCACCCCGGAGGAGAACACTCCGTCACCTGAGGCGACCACCGAGGCCCCTACCCCGGAGCCTACTACTGAGGCTCCGACTCAGGCACCGACCCGCTATGAGGATGAGGTAGCGGCTAGCCAGCAGGCTACTACAGCTCCGGCGGCAACGACTGCTCCGCCGGCTCGTGCGACGGCGGCTCCGGCGGCGACGACCGCGCCGGCTGCTACGACGAGCGCTTCGGCAACTGCCCGCCGCTAGCCGCTTCGGCTATTAGATACGGTAAAAGCCCCCTCGCACCGGACAAACCGGTTCGAGGGGGCCTTGCGTTCTCACAATGCGTTCATTCGTATGGTGTCCGCACCTTGATGCGTGGGTCTACGCGTGACGGTGTTCGGCACGGTATGCGGCGGGCGTGGTACCTGTCCAGAGGGTGAAGGCGCGCACGAAGCTATTAGCTTCAAGGTAGCCGAGCATGAACGCGATAGAGTCCATGCTCATATCCGTGGTGGATAGGTACTGCTTGGCAAGGAGCAGACGCACATGGTTGAGCTGCTTGCGGAAGGTGGTGCCTTCCTCAGAGAGCTGCCGTTGCAGGGTTCGGGCGCTGGTGACGAGCTTGCGGGCTACGTCCTCGATGGTGCTCTCCCCCGCCGGGAGGAGTTCCACCAGGGCGGCACGCACTCGAGCTGAGGTGCTGTCGTCCACGTCCAGTTGCGAGAGCCTGCGTGAGAGCTCCGGCTCAAAGTAGGACCACATGCTCTCATTGTGGGAGATGAAGGGAATCTGCAGATCCGAGAGTTTGAAGGTGATGGCGTTGACTCCGGTCACTTCTACCGGCACACCGAGCAGCTTCTCGAGGGAGGAGCTGACCGGGTAGACGCTTTCCGCTCGAAGGGGCTGTATCTGCTCTTTGGTTGCTGAGCGGATAATGTGCAGGATAAAAGCGAGTTCGCCTTCAGCCAGGAATGCGGGGATCTGGATTCCGGGTTCATCTGCCTCAATGTAGAGGGTGCTTTCCTGCCCCAGGGTTTCGAGGCGGTAGCGAATCGGCCCGATGAGGGGCTTATGCTGAGCTAACCGTTCGATGCACCGCTGACCGTTTTGAGCGCAGTATGCCGCGAATATGGGCGGGCTGAAACGCTCAACACCGTCAGATGTTGCCAGGCGGATAGCGAGGTCCTCGGAGGGAGCCAACTGCCCTACTGCTTCCATGAGAGCTAGATAGTCGGAGCCGGACAGGGCGGGTGTTGAACGGCTGAAGAGGTCTTCTGCCAGGCCCGCTTTGCGGAGCACTTCACCGGGATCAATGTCGAAGGCGGTGAAGAGCTGTGAGAACTGGGCATCCAGTATGTAGGTTTTCATAGGGTGTTACTTTGCGCTACCTGCAATCTGCTGGTCGTAGACGAAGTTCAGCATTGCCTTGCGCGGCATCATCGGGGAGAGGGAAATGAGGGGCTTCTGCCACGCGACCAGACCGGAGACAACGTTGATCTTGCCTGCGAGCATGCCGTCGTAACCTTCCTTCGCGACCTGTGCCGGGGAGACGGCGTTAGCGAAGAGCTTGGTGTCATCCAGGCCGCCTGCCGCCGCGAAGCCGGTTGCCATAGCACCGGGCATCAGGCAGGAGACGGTCACGCCGGTGCCCTGAACTTCACGCCACAGAGCGTTGGACCAGCTGGTGATGTACGCCTTGGTGGCGTAGTAGACTGCCTGCAGCGGGCCGGGGATGGTAGCTGCGGTAGAGGAAACGTTCAGGACCTTACCGGAGCCACGCTTGATCATTTCGGGCAGGAAGAGCTTGAGCAGGCGGGTGGGGGATTCAATGTTCACGGCGATCATGGACATGTCATCTTCCATGGAGCGTTCGCGGGCGAAGTCGCCCTGACCGCCGAAGCCTGCGTTGTTGATGAAGTAGTCGGGCAGGATGCCGAGCTTCTGGCACGCGTGGAAGATCTGCTGGGCGGCTGCTTCGGTGGAGAGGTCAGCGGCGATGGTGTATGCCTTCACGCCGTAGTCCTTTTCGACCTGTGCTGCCTGTGCGTCGAGCTTGCTCTGGCTGCGGCCAACCAGGATGACGTCACCGCCGGTTGCCGCGTGGATGTTGACGAATTCGGTGCCGAGGCCGCCGTAAGAACCGGTGATGAGTGCGGTTGCCATGAGATGTTCTCCTTGAGTTTTTGAAGCTTACTTGTGTGGATTCCGCCGGGTTTTTCGGTGGTTTCCGTTGCCTTGTGGTTACTACTATACGGAGCAAAAGACGCCAGCAATACAGCAATTCGCGCCAGGAATCTGCAAAACGCGCCAACTCTGCTGGCGTTTTTGGCGTTGTCCCCGCCGGGGCTTCTTATCCGTGCGTCTTCTATAAGGGACGGCACGCGGGACGGCACACGGCGGGGATTGAAACTAGCGGCAGGAATAAACGCCGGGGAATAATCACGACAGTAGGGGCGTTAGGTGAATGTACAGTTGCGGAACCTGCCGCATCCGAGTGTGAAAGGAATAGATACCATGCGTATTGATATTTGGTCCGATATTGTGTGCCCCTTCTGCTACGTGGGCAAGCGTAACCTGGAGCAGGCGCTCGCCGAGTTTGAGCACCGTGACGAGGTTGAGGTGGTGTGGCATAGTTTTGAGCTGGACCCGTCGGCTACGGAGTACCCGGCTGGTTCGCTGCCGGAGATGATTGCTAGCAAGTATCAGATGCCGTTGGAGCAGGCGATTGCGACCCAGGAGTCGTTGGCGGAGCGCGCCCGCGAGGTGGGTTTGGATTTCAATTGGCGGCAGGCACGCTACGGTAATACGTTTGATGCGCACCGCGTGATTCATTATGCGGCGGAGCAGGGTTTGGCGTCGGCGGCGGAGGAAGCGTTTAAGCTGGCGTACTTTACGCAGGGCCGTTCGGTGCAGGATCACGAGTCGATTCTGGATATCGCTTCTGAGATTGGTTTGGACACCGCCGAGGTTGAGGCAGTGTTGAAGAGCGACCGTTACGCGGAGCACGTGCGTGCTGATGAGCAGTTGGCGCACCAGCTGGGCATTAACGGTGTGCCGTTCTTCTTGATTGAGTCGAAGTGGGCGGTCAGTGGTGCGCAGCCTGCGGAGGCGCTGGTGCAGGCGCTGCGTCAGGTGTGGGAGCAGACCCATCAGGTTGAGTTGTTGAACCCGCTGGCGGGTGCCTCGGAGGCGGGTCCGTCCTGCGATATGAACGGCAACTGCTCCTAGCGGCGGCTCTGGGCAATGGTTCTGGGCAACGGTTCTGGCTAGTGCTGCCCGCTAGAGCTATCCCAGTGGGGGCGCTACTCCCCTAGCGTCCCTGGCTGGTGCCCCCCAGATATAGCGAATATATAGCGAGGCCCTCTTGTGCCGGTTCTTGTATGAACCGGTACGAGGGGGCTTTGCCGTGCCGGGTTGGCGTTTCTTCCCTTGTCGGAATGTTTGAAAGGCTCAATAGTGCCTGCGGGTGAGGTAGTTTTCCTTTACACTTGAGTGTGTGTTCTACGGTGAACACCCTTGTCCACTCACTTTATAAAGGAATATTGTGTTGAAAATTCACGCCGCGACCGCTGGTGTTCTTGCGGGTGCTCTGTTGCTGACCGGTTGCTCTTCGTCTGTTCGTGCTCCGAAGGTCACGCCCTCTGCTTCGTCTTCGTCTTCGTCGACGTCTGCTTCTGCGTCCGCTTCTGTTTCGGCTACTCCTAGTTCTTCTCCGACGCCGAGTGCGTCTGCGACTCCTTCGGAGTCTCCTTCTCCGACGGTATCCCCGTCTCCGGTTCCGACGACTGAGGCTCCCGCGCAGGCACCGGCGGCTGAGGCGCCGGCGGCTCCGGTTTCTGAGGCTCCCGCGCAGCAGGCTGAACCTGTTCAGCAGGCGCCGGTAGCTACGGAGGCGCCCGCCCAGCAGGTGCCCGCGCAGGCTCCGGCGGCTGAGGCTCCTGCTCAGCAGGCACCGGCTCAGCCTGTTCAGCAGGCTCCGGCGCAGTCGAGTGTTTATTACAAGAATTGTGATGCGGTACGTGCAGCTGGTGCGGCACCGTTGCATCGTGGCGAGCCCGGTTACCGTCCTGGTCTTGATTCTGATGGTGACGGAGTGGCGTGCGAGCCGAAGAAGAAGCACTAGGCTTCTGCCCGTTCTTATAGCGAAAGCCCCCTCGTACTATTTCTAGTACAAGGGGGCTTCGTCATATCAGCCTAGAATCCGTGCGGGGTCAGAACCTGCGGGCAGCAGGGCTAGCGCGGCTGGTAGGCGCGGGCACGCTCAGCACGAGCACGGCGCGCCTCCGCATCCTGCAGGACCGGCACCAGCATACGCACCAGCTGGCCCATACCGCGCACCACCAAATTCAGCCACAAACCCACAGACCACACCGCCGCCACACGCGGATGACCCGAGCGCACCCACCGCACACCCAAAAAAGACAGCGAATAATACAGCAGAAGCAGCAGCGACTCACGGAAACGGTGCACCTGCCGAAGAATAGGGTTCTGAGGAAGCTTCATCATGCCTCCCAGTATACCCACCGGAACCCCCGCCAGGACTCCCCCGCACTACCCGTAATAGTCACGAATCGTCACCGTCGTCAAACCGCGCCGATCCAACAACGCCCGAATACGGTCCAGCTCAGACACCACACCCCGATAATTCAAATGTCCAATCACAATATGCTGAGCCAAAGCATACTTCTCCGCATAGGCATACACCTCAGCCGAAGAAATATTAGACGAATCCGCCAACGACCCGTACCACAGAACCGGGCGCGTAAAACCACAGGACGCCGCAGCCGCCAACACACGCTCATCATAATACCCGTACGGCGGGCGGAAATACGGCTTCGAAGACACCCCAAAAAGCCGCATAATCTCCTCATCATTACGGGTCAGCTCACGCACAATCTGCTCATCCGTCAGGCTCGTCAACGCCGCATGACTATACGTATGGTTCGCAATCTGCAGCTGACCGCTCTTCACCAGCGGCAACAACAGGTCACGATGCTGCTTAAACGCCGGGTACTGACCATTAATAAAGAAAGTGAGGCGCGTGCCGGTACGGCGGGCAAACTCCGCGTAAGCGCGCACCACCTCCGGGTCGGCGCCGTCATCGACCGTCCACGCAATATACTTGCCCTCACCCGGTAGGCCGGTCTGCGGGCCAGTCCAGGCACGCGCTGCGGGAACCGGGTTCGACGAGGTCGCAGTCGCAGATGCGGAGGGGGTAGCCGCCGAGCTTGCCGAAGCAGTCGTCGAGGCGCTACCCGAGGCAGACCCGCCAGCCGCCGCTCCGTGGGCGCCTTCCGCAGCGGACGGGGTGCAACCGGTCATGCCAAGACCCAGCACGCCGAAGCTCACCGCGCCCAGACCAAAGGTACCAATATGGTGCAACAGTTCCCGTCGACCGATGGAGGCGTGGGCAGAGTCGCCCGATACCGCCTGGTCGGTAGCGGGGGTGACGATAGCGGATTGACGAGGAGCAATAGGTGTTTCTGAGTGTGGAACAGTGTTCATATTATGAGTGTATGATGAGACCACCGTTAGATATCGAAAAATTCAAAATATTACGTAATGATTAATAACGCCGCAATAAAAGAACCTTTACACGCATTCGTTCCGCTCGCTCACCGAAGCTCGCCGAAGACCACGCTCAGCGCACTAAGCTACCCGCACGCTAGGTAATCCCCGCACGCCAGGCAATCCAAGTAACCCAGGTAATCCAGCTACAGCTCCAACTACAGCGCAGGCGCAATTCTAAGTACAGCAAGACCCCTCCCCCAGAACGCGTTCACAACGCGCCCGGGAAAGGGGCCTCAATACATAAGTTCACGCAATCGTACGGCCAGCAGGTACAACCAAACACGCGGATACAGCCACGTACGCGAAGAGAAACCTACTCGGAATCCGAAGCTACCGGCGGCTGCGCCTCAGCGGGATGCTTCACCGCAGCGGACTGTTCTGCCTCAGCGGGCTGCACCCTCTCAGCAGATTCTAGCGCGTTCAGTGCCTCCAGTGCCGCCGCCTCCGCAGCCTCTTCGGCGTCAGCCTCAGCCACACGCTCAGCATCCGACTCGGCAGAAGTCACCGCCGCCGGGTTCGTCAGAACCTTCACGCCCATGCTGCGCAGCGCATCCGTGTTCGTGATCGTCTCGTCATTATCAATCAGATACACCTTGTACCCGTCATTACGCAGGCGACGCATCAGCTCCAGGAGCATGCTCTGAGCGACCTCATCCACCGCGTACACGCGCGTCACATCCAGGGCGACCTTCGAACCCTCCATCGGGGATTCCACAATCTCACGAATCACGCGCTCCACACCCGCAAAACGGATACGGCCCTGCAGCTGAATCAGGCGCATCGACTCGTCCCCCGAACCGATCTGGTAGTTCGCGCGCAACGCCGAACGAGCCACCGTCGGAACGTTCATCACGTGCATGCCCATGTCATCAGAGAACTGCTCAAACAGCTCCACGCCGCGCACGCTGTTACCGTGACCATCCAGGCGCGGCGAGAACGTCGCCACACCCAGCTGACCGGGCACCGCACCAATAATGCCGCCGCCCACGCCGCTCTTCGCCGGAACACCCACCTGGGTCGCCCAGTCGCCCGCCGCGTTATACATACCGCACGTGAACATGACGCTCAGCACCTGACGCACCACCGTCTTAGGAACCACCTGCTCACCCGTCACCGGATGCACACCATAGTTCGCCAGAGTCGCCGCCATCAACGCCAAATCCTTGACCGTCACCATCAGCGAGCACTGGCGGGTATAACCCTGCACCGCCACGGTCGGGTCACCGGTCAGGATGCCGTGGCCGCGCAGCATGTGCGCAATCGCGTAGTTGCGGTGCGCGTGCTCCAGCTCAGACTCGTACACGCGCTCGTTCACCGACAGGCGGCGGCCCGCAAACGCAGACAGACCAGAAATGACGCGCTCCATACGCTCGCCCTGCGTCGCGCCGGGAGGACCCACCAGCGAATGGGTGGTAATCGCGCCGGCGTTAATCATCGGGTTCAGCGGCTTACCGGAGCCGTCCTCCAGGGACAGCTCGTTGAACGGCTCACCGGAAGGCTCCACGCCCACCTTCGCAAGCACGTCATCATAGCCGCGGTCCGCGAGCGCCAGGGCGTACACGAACGGCTTAGAAATCGACTGGATCGTGAATTCCACATCGGAGTCACCGGCAGCGTACTGTTCACCATCAACCATGGCGATGGACGCGGCAAGCTTGTCCGGGTCCACGGCGGCAAGTTCCGGAATGTAGTTTGCCAACTCACCGGAGGTATCAGAAGCGACCGACTCGAGGGTCTCGGTCAGGTAAGTGGCAATAGGTGAATGCATAGTGTTCCGTATCTGCTGCTAATCGTGGTTGTTCTCGTCAAAAATTTCAGGATGCGCCCGCCCACTGTTCCGTTTCGGCCAGGCTGAGGCGCTCATCGTTGCAGGCTACCGCGGCTACCAAACTAAAGAGTCTGCCAGCGAGCCTGTCAAAGTGTGTGGGTGAGGAGCGCCTTTTGCTCCCTAAAGAGTGTATCTTTTGCGTGTTGAAGCCACCAAATATAACGGTCGGTACTCCCCCGCTATTTCGGCACGCAGACATCGCACACGCAAGGTTTTCAGGTGGCTTAGGGGTTCAGGTGGCTTACGGGTGGCGAACCGAATCCGGCTCACGGCCACCCAACTCGGCAGTCTCCAGCTGGAACGTCGAATGCTCCACCGACACCTCAAAATGGCCCGCCACGCACGAACGGATACGGTCCAGAATTGCCACCGCAGAGCCGTCATGGAAGCACGAATCGGCAACCACCACGTGCGCGGTCACCACCGGCAGACCGGTCGCCACCATCGAAGCGTGCACGTCGTGCACCTCCACAACGCCCTCAACGCGCAGCATGTGCTCACGCATCGCGTCCAGGTCCAGGCCGTCCGGGGTGAACTCCATGAGTACCGCCGTCGTCTGCTTCATCAGACGCGCCGCACGCGGCACAATCAGCGCCGCAATCAGCAGACCCGCCAGGGCATCCGCCTGGTAGAAGCCGGTCAGCCAAATCACGATAGCCGCCACAATCACACCCACCGAACCCAGGGCGTCATTGAGCACCTCCAGGAACGCGGCGCGCATATTGAAGTTCGCGTTCCTCGCCGTAGCCAGCACCGCAATACCAATAGCGTTCGCCACCAGGCCAACCACACCAAAAATCAGCAGTTCAGTGCCGGGCACCTCTGGCGGGGCGAACAGGCGATGCACGCCCTCCACCGCCGTGTAAATACCCACCGCCAGCAGCAGCACCGACTGCCCGAGGGCAGCAAGCACCTCAATACGGCGGAAACCCCACGTGCGGCGGGACGTTGCCGGGCGCGTCATCAACGAAGCCGCAGCGAGCGCCACCAGCAGGCCCGAGGCATCCGCCAGCGCGTGCGCCGTATCGGTCAGCAGCGCAAGACTTCCCGTGACCAACGAACC
>ERZ772932.209-NODE-209-length-34239-cov-8.095513_pt1 | contig 34239 bp, 27 predicted proteins | sample MGYA00511684_ERZ772932 | MGnify/ENA primary metagenome ERZ772932 (study PRJEB29015, sample SAMEA2738078) | human oral metagenome | biome: human oral; feature: human-associated habitat; material: saliva | place: China | collected 2210 ...
TCTGATAAGCTGCAGAAGCTTTGCTTATGCTTATTTCTTTTCGATCTATTTGCAGGCGTCTATGAGCATAACGGTCGGTGCCAAGTTTTGTATAAAGGTCTATCCAACTACCATCTGCGCCGTAACCTATGGCATCAACATCTGGTAAAGACAGTCGTTGCTGTGCATAAAGGTTGGTCATTATGCAGCAAGAAAACAATAAAAAGAATACGAATTTTCTCATAGATTTATCTATATGAATGGGAGATAATCATCCTAAATTGGGCAAAAGACCTGCAATACAGATGAAAAGTAGCAATGGATGTCCTAACTATAAGTTCTCAACTTTGAACTTTATAATGTATCCTTATTCTATTTGAACTAATTATTAGTCGAACCTTCTACCTGTTAATTTCTCCACCATTAACCTTGCAGCATTGTCTGGTGCGACATCATTTCCTAATCGCTCACGTACGAGTTGGTAGTCAGTAAGCATATGTTCACGACCTGGTTGACCAGGAAGAATACGATAGAGTTCGTTAGCAATATTATAAATAGAGAACCTATCTGCAAAGAGTTCCTGTACAATCTCTTTGTCAGCAATAAGATTAACAAGAGAGATAAAGCGCACTTTGATGATGTGTTTGAAAGCAAATCGAATGAGTTTGGGGACAGGAGTCTCGTAACATACTACTTGTGGAACGTTCAACAGTGCTGTCTCAAGTGTGGCAGTACCACTGGTTACAAGTGCAACAGTAGAGTGGGAGAGAAGTTCGTAAGTTTGCATTTTAACCATCTTAGCTTCACTATCACCTAAGAACTTCTTATAGTAAGCCTCACCGACTGATGGCGCAGCAGCAATAACCATCTGATAATCCTCAAAATGACGAGCAGCTTCAAGCATAGAAGGGAGATTATCTTTTATCTCTTGCTTGCGACTACCAGCAAGTATTGCGATGATTGGTTTGGCTGATAATCCGTTCTTTTGGCAGAATTCATCCTTTGATTCGGTGTAGATGTGGCGGAAGTTATCAACTTCTTCTGCCGTAGGATTTCCTACATAGTGTATCTTGTAGTTGTGTTTCTTCTCATAGAAAGGTATCTCAAACGGCAGAATAGAAAACATCTCCTGCACGTCACGTTTGATAGCTTTGATACGCCACTCCTTCCATGCCCATATCTTTGGTGATATATAATAGTAAACAGGGATTCTTGTATGCTTCTTTACGAACTTTGCTATGCTAAGATTGAAGCCTGGATAGTCAATGAGAATGACGACATCAGGTTGCCATCGTACAATGTCTTCCTTGCACATCTTCATGTTTTTGAAGATGGTTGGCAAGTGAAGAAGTACTGGGATAAAGCCCATGTAAGCTAATTCACGGTAATGTTTTACACGTGTTCCCCCTACTTTTGTCATTAAGTCACCTCCAAAGAAGCGGAATTCAGCTTCTGGATCATATTGTTTGAGTGACTGCATGAGACGTGAAGCATGTAAGTCGCCAGATGCTTCTCCAACTATCAAATAATACTTCATTGAATAAAAGTCTTTAAAGTGATTCCCAATCTTTCATCTTATTGAGCATATCGTAGTCTGTAACGTCAATCTTTGATGGTGTTACAGTTACATAACCATGCTCCAACGCCCACTGATCGTTATCCGTAGCAGATGGTTCATCGTTCCGATAGTGCCCTGTCATCCAGTAATAATTAAAACCCCGAGGATGCTTACAACACTCTACTTCACGCGTCCAACTGCCGAATCCCATCCGGCAAACCTTTATTCCTGCAAAGTGTTCAGTCTTAGGGAAGTTTACATTTAGGCATACTCCCTTGGGTAATCCTTCTGCAAGTACCTTCTTAACAATTATCCTTACATAATCACGTAAGTGGGAAAGGTCGGCTTCTGGATTATAATCACAACTTGAGAAAGCTATGGAAGGGATGTATTTCATACAGCCTTCATAGGCTATTCCCATTGTCCCACTGTAATGATTGTTCACAGATGAGTTATCTCCATGGTTGATACCACCAAGGATAAGGTCGGGCTTACGGTCCTTCAAAATCTGGTCTAATGCTATTTTTACACAATCAACAGGTGTACCAGTGCATGACCATACCTCACAGTCTGGGATGTTATGTTGTCTTTTAATTAGAAGATAGTCAACAACAGAGAACGCACATGAGAACCCTGAACGGCCTGATTCTGGTGCACAGACAACAACATCAGCAAAGTCTGTCAAGAAAGAGACGAGTGTTCGGATGCCGTTGGAGCGATATCCATCATCGTTAGAGATGAGTATGAGAGGTTTCTTAAAATTCATAATTTCGCTTTGATTTAGTTGCAAAAGTACGAAAAAAGGTTCACAAAGCCCTGCAATCTCATATAAAATATGTATCTTTGTGGGCTATAAACACATACGAATTAGATATAGAAAATGGGAAAGATTATCGCACTCGCCAATCAAAAAGGCGGAGTTGGGAAGACAACTACCACTATAAATTTAGCAGCTTCACTGGCAACATTAGAGAAGTCTGTTTTGGTTGTTGATGCTGATCCACAGGCTAATGCTTCAAGCGGTCTGGGTGTTGACATCAAGGAGGTGGATTGTTCTCTTTACGAATGTATCATTGACCATGCCGACATTAAAGACGCAATCTACACAACCGATATAGAAGGGCTTGATATTGTCCCAAGTCACATTGATCTTGTTGGTGCAGAGATAGAGATGTTGAAGCTTAACGGACGTGAGAAAGTTATGAGCAATCTGCTGGCTCCTATTCGTGATGACTATGATTATATCCTGATTGACTGTAGTCCTTCGCTTGGTTTAATAACTGTAAATGCACTGACAGCAGCTGATTCTGTTATTATCCCAGTCCAATGTGAATATTTCGCACTGGAAGGTATCAGTAAGTTGCTTAATACGATTAAGATTATTAAGAGCAAACTGAATCCGAAGTTAGAGATAGAAGGTTTCTTGTTGACAATGTATGATAGTCGTCTTCGTCTTGCACGTCAGATATATGATGAGGTAAAACGTCACTTCCAGGAGCTGGTATTTAAATCTGTTATCCAGCGCAATGTCAAGCTATCAGAGAGTCCGAGTCATGGTTTGCCAGTCATTTTATATGATGCAGAATCCACTGGTGCAAAAAATCATCTCTGTCTTGCGAAAGAAATTATTGAAAAGAATAAGAAATAAAGAATAAAGAAGGGAAAGTGGAGAGTAGTACTTTGTATGTTGTAGACATAGTATCTATCACCCTTTTACTCCTTTTTAACTCCTTAAAATGGCTGTACATAAGAAATATAATCGTAATGCGAAGACCAATGCCCTTGGTCGAGGTTTAGATGCGCTGATATCCACAGAGGCAGTAAGTACGCAGGGTAGTTCTACTATTAATGAGATAGCAATAGATCAAATTGAGGCTAATCCTAATCAACCACGCCGTGAGTTTGATCCTGTTGCATTGGAAGAACTGTCAAATAGTATTCGTGAACTTGGACTTGTTCAGCCTATCACATTACGACAAATAGATGATAATCGTTTTCAGATTATTGCTGGTGAACGTCGTTGGCGCGCCTGTCAGTTGGCTGGTCTGACGGCTATTCCTGCTTATATCCGCACCATCAAGGATGAAAATGTGATGGAATTGGCGTTGGTAGAGAATATTCAGCGTGAGGATCTGAATGCTATAGAGATAGCTTTGGCTTATGAGCATCTTCAGGAAAAAAGCGGAATGACACAAGAACGTGTTGCTGAACGTGTTGGAAAGAGTCGGGCTGCAGTAGCCAATTACCTACGATTATTGAAACTTCCAGCTCAGGTTCAGATGGCTTTGCAGAAGAAAGAGATTGATATGGGACATGCCCGTGCTTTGCTATCTCTGAATAGTCCATCTCTTCAGCTGAAGCTTTTTCGCGAGATACAGAAGAACGGTTACAGCGTTCGTAAGGTGGAAGAGCTCTGCCAGCAGTTGAATAGTGGGGAGGACATCCAGACTGCAAAGAAGAAAATAGCTGCTCGTACACGCCTTCCAGAAGAATTTAATATTCTTAAGCAGCGCCTATCTTCGTTCTTTAATACTAAGGTTCAGATGAGTTGTAATGCTAATGGTAAGGGGAAGATCAGTATCTCTTTTGCTTCAGAGGAAGAATTGGAGCATATTATGGAGGTAATGGATAAAATGAAGTAAGCCAGTTGAGGGCTTTTGAATTAGGTATTAGAAAGATAAGAAGGGATAGTGATGAAGTTTAATAGTATAATAAGCAGAGGGCTGTTAGTAGCAGGAATGTTCATTTATGGGATGAACATGCATGCACAGTATGTACCTAAGGACTCCATAAAAGTAATCTATCCTGGTGATTCTGCTGTTGTTGAGGTTCCTAATTCACAGGATAAGTATGTTGAACAAAAGGCTTTGTTGACTCCAGATGATGAGGGAAAACTCTCATCAGTCGTTAGGAAAGACAGTCTGAAAATGATGAAGAAAGGGCGTGACTGGAGCAAATGGCGTCCTAATCCTAAACGGGCATTATGGTTAGCGATAGTCTTGCCAGGTGCTGGACAGGTCTATAACCGTAAGTATTGGAAACTCCCAATCTTTTATGGTGGCTTTGTTGGATGTATCTATGCTATGACATGGAACAATCAGATGTATCACGATTATGCACAAGCATATATCGACATAATGGATAATGACCCTACAACGCAGAGTTATAATAACTTCCTTCATTTAGGAACGACGATTACTCCTGCTAATGAGGAGCGTTATAAGAATATCTTTAAACAACGCAAAGACCGTTATCGGCGATGGCGTGACTTAAGTATCTTTACGACGATTGCCGTTTATGCACTCTCTGTTATTGATGCTTATGTTGATGCTTCACTGTCTGATTTCGATATATCAGATGATTTGTCGTTGCATATAGCACCGACTATTATCTCTGACAAGAGTCTTGCTACTCCTAATCATCCATTCCGTTCATCAGCTATCGGACTTGGATGTAGCTTGACTTTCTAACAGCAGTGCACTGAATTTGCACTAACCAAAAGGTAAATAATGAGTAGAAAGAGACGTATCTTCTCCTTTATTATAGGTCTTGGATGTGTTTGTACAATGCAGGCACAGCAACAGACCGTTGTAGATGATCATGGCAAGACTGTTGAAGTCATGATTCCAGATGCTGATGGAGCTCTGTCTGGTTATGTCAGTGTTGACTATTCCGATGATAAGTTTTATGCAAATGGTTCGTCACAGAAGAATAATGTGAGTACAGAAGCAGAGAGTGGAATGGAGGAGATAGACCGTAAGATTCGTAACCTCTCCAATGTAATGCCACTGACTTGTAATGATGAGGTAAAGAAATATATTGACCGTTATACAAAAGCAGGACGCCAATCAACTTGTTATCTGTTGGGACGTGCGCGTTATTACAATCGTTTCTTTGAGGATGCATTACGGACATACGGATTACCAATGGAACTGAAGTACCTCCCAGTGATTGAATCGGGACTGAATCCGAATGCAACGTCACGTGTTGGTGCGGCAGGACTGTGGCAGTTTATGACGACAACAGGCAAACAGTACAATCTTCGGATTGATGATTATATTGATGAACGTCGTGATCCGGAGAAGTCTTCTTATGCTGCAGCACGTATGTTGAGCGATCTTTATCAGCGTTTTGGTGACTGGACATTGGCTTTGGCAGCTTATAACTGTGGTCCGACACGTGTCAGTAACGCTATCTCAAAGGCAGGTGGTGCTTCCGACTTTTGGGCTGTTTATCAGTATCTCCCGAAGGAAACACGTGGATATGTACCTGCATTCATAGCTATAAACTACGTAATGAATTATTATGCTGATTACAATATACAGCCTCTATCAACAGGCTTACCCGTCCGTTGTGATACAGTCGTAGTGGAGAAGGATGTTCGTTTAGGTAAGATTGCTGATGTGCTGGGTATGGAAATAGCCGACCTGAAGATTCTCAATCCACAATACCGACAGGATCTTATAAAGGCTTTTAGTACAGATGGTACAGTGAAGTTACGACTTCCAGCAGAGATGATAGAGCGGTTTAACTATAATAAGGAATTGATTTATCAAGATAAGCCTTCTTTTGAAGCGCCTGTAATGACTGTTACTGCCACAACAACAATTGGTTCACAAGGTCATACCGGGTCCCATCAGGGCTTATTGATGCGCTAAAACAGATCCCTCACATTATTATATACAGGAGGATGCGATATGGATAATAATAAGGAGAAAACGGAGAATCGAGAAGCCGAGTATGAGAAGATGGTGGATGATGCTTTCCAACATCTGTTAGATACATACCTTGCCTCACGCCATCGTAAGAAAGTTGATATTATTACTAAGGCGTTCAATTTTGCTCGACAGGCTCATAAAGGCGTACGCCGACTGTCGGGAGAGCCCTATATCATGCACCCTATAGCTGTGGCACAGATAGCCTGTGAGGAAATGGGACTTGGTGCAACGAGTATCTGTTCAGCTTTGTTGCATGATGTGGTTGAGGATACAGACTATACTGTTGAGGATATAGAGAATATCTTTGGACCAAAGATAGCACAGATTGTTGATGGACTGACAAAGATTTCTGGTGGAATCTTTGGTGAACAGGCTTCAGCACAGGCAGAGAACTTCAAGAAGTTACTGTTGACGATGAGTGATGATATCCGTGTCATCCTTATAAAGATTTGTGACCGATTGCATAATATGCGCACATTGGCATCACAACCAGCCAACAAACAGTATAAGATAGCAGGAGAAACACTTTATATCTATGCACCACTTGCCAATCGTCTTGGTCTGAATAAGATAAAAACAGAACTCGAAGACCTTAGTTTCCGCTATGAACATCCTGATGCCTATGCCTCTATTGAGAAGAAACTTGCTTCTACACAGGCTCAGCGTGATACTCTTTTTGAGGAGTTTACTGCTCCAATCCGTAAGGCTCTAGATGATATGGGCTTTGAGTATGAACTTAAAGCACGTGTGAAGAGTCCTTATTCCATTTGGAATAAGATGCAGAATAAGCATGTGACATTCGAAGAGATATATGATATTCTTGCAGTCCGTATAATCTATAAACCTAAGCGTCCAGACGAGGAAATCAATGATTGTTTCCAAATATATGTAGCTATTAATAAGATTTACAAGAGCCATCCTGACCGTTTGCGTGACTGGGTGAATCATCCGAAAGCCAATGGCTATCAGGCATTACACGTGACACTGATGTCGGCAAAGGGACGTTGGATAGAGGTTCAGATCCGTTCAGAGCATATGAACGAGGTTGCTGAACAGGGTTTTGCTGCACATTGGAAGTATAAGGATGGTAATGAGATAACCGAGGATGAGGGCGAACTGAACGAATGGCTCAGTACGATTAAGGAGATTCTTGACGACCCTCAGCCTGATGCGATGGATTTCCTTGATGCTATCAAGCTGAATCTCTTTGCGTCTGAGATATTTGTCTTCACACCAAAGGGTGAAATAAAGACAATGCCAGCAGGATGTACGGCACTCGACTTTGCTTTCCAGATCCATACTTTCCTTGGAAGCCACTGCATAGGTGCTAAGGTCAACCATAAGCTGGTACCACTTAGTCATAGACTGCAGAGTGGTGACCAGGTTGAAATACTCACGTCTGCATCACAACACGTAGACCCTTCATGGATCAACTTCGTCTCTACTGCTAAGGCTAAGGCAAAGATACAGGCTATATTGCGGCGTGAAGGGAAGGAGATACAGAAGGCTGGTGAAACGCTGCTGTCAAAGTGGCTGGCTGCAAACGACCTGGAGATGACCACCTCGGTACTTGATAAGCTTTGTAGTCTGCATGGATTCTCTGTACATGAGAGCCTTTTCAAAGCTATTGGTGAGAAGACCGTCATACTGGGTGACCGTGATTTAGATGAAATACGGGGGAAGAAGAAGTTCGAGAGTACGATCGTCTCTGGTGGTTGGCGGCGTTATGTTCCTTTCCTGAAGTCGAATGATAAGAAGACAACAGATCCGATGCTCTCAGACGATACTTCAACAGAAGGACTGATTGTCGTAACGAAGAATCTGAATAAGAAGAAACCCATCTTCATCAGTGAGGAGAACATTCATCGTTATCTCTTCCCACAGTGCTGTCATCCTATTCCTGGTGATGACATTCTGGGTTATATTGATAACAAAAACCATATAGAGATACACAAGCGTTCGTGTCCTGTTGCTGCAAAACTCAAGGCAAGCTATGGTACCCGTATCCTGGATGCCAAGTGGGATATGCACCGGCGGATATTCTTTGATGCGTCAATTGAAATACGAGGGATAGACCGCAGAGGAATGTTGCATGATATCTCTGATGTCTTGTCCGACCAGTTGGGTGTGAGCATCCACAAGGTGACTATCTCCAGTGATGATGGTATCTTTGATGGGTCAATAGAACTCAGGGTTCACGACCGCAAGGATATACAGGTCATCGTTGATAGTCTGAAGCGCATCAATGGTATGCAGGAAGTACTGGAAATCATCTGATGGATTTAGAGACAACTCCTCCTTATTGATTGTTCATGAAGGAGAAAACATAAAAACAGGGATAAACGGGTAACGCTTATCCCTGTTTTATTTTAGTTTTTAGTTGCTGTCACTTTTAACACTTCCTGTAAAACACACATCCTAAGCCACTTATGCCCCTTAAAACAGTGACGGCAGTGACAGCAACTTTTAAAAAAAACAATTCCCCGCATACGCTGAACGTCTTACTGCTCATCTCCCAATCGTAAACCGTACGCTTATTTCCCTTGACCCTTCACTCTTGTGCTTTATGCTCCAAAGAGCCCAAAGTCTGCATGCTTTCCATGTGTTATTCTCCTTGTGCCATGCATCATCACATGTCGTGCTGACCATTCGCACACCCTGTGTTAGCCATCCGCACACCATGTGCTCATGCTAAACGTCCTCCTTAAGGGCGTCCCTTTCCGCTGCATACTACAGTAACTGGCGCATAAAGGCATTGTAAAGAGGTACATACCGAGAAAGCATTTCAAACCCTATTTTCAATTTGCTGTCACTCCTGTCACACCCTTCAGCCTTATAAACTGCTATCTTACAACGTCTTTGCAAAAACCTAAAAAGTGACAGCAAACGCAATAAAAACTTTTTCTTAGTAATAGTGCATCATACAGAGAGCAATACCAACAGCAACAAAAAACTTGCCCCTAACACCAAGAAGGGTGAAAGGGGCAAGGAAACGAAAATTAAAACCAATGCCTTTAACGGCATATTGTCGGCAGCATCACGCCGCGAACAGAAATATATTTAATCAATTCAGAAGTTATGTAGAGAGCCACTCTCTTCTGTTCCATAACAGACTGTCACAGGAAATATCTCCTGTTCATGCCAACCTGTCCATATTGGATAGGGCCTTTTTTCATCTTTTCTGATTGTCCGCATACTAACACTGTTTTGTTCGCGAACTATTTTGATTTTGTTCGCGAACTTTTTCGTAATTGTTCGCGAACTTTTTAGAGCCATTGTTTTAAGGGTTATGAGAACCACCGTTCTCCTCCTCTTTCTTGTCCTCCTTCTTTCCTTTCTCTTCTTTCTCTTTCGGTGTAACCTGCTCATAGGTAACATCAGTCAGAGTGAAGTATCTTCTTGAAGCTACCAACTTCACCATAGGTTTCTCAATGTGCTGTTGAGCACGGAAGGGAACGCCCTTTTCAACAGCCTTACTCTTAAATGTAGGTGTCAGTGTTCCCATGTCTCCGAAGTCGACGATGTCACCATTCGCGACAATTTCACGTGCTGTTTCTGTAGCAAGATTCAGAACTGCAGCCACCTCTTGAGGATTAAAGGTTGTAGACTTAGCAATGCGTGCACAGAAGTTACGGAAGTCCACACGATGCCTACCAGTTGGGCGTGCCACAATAACCGTTTTGCCAGCTTGATTGCCGATGTTCAACTTCTGTTCTTTCAAGATAAATTGTAATGGTTTGTTAGCCATAATAATCAAGGTTTGGTCTCCTGTTGTTTTGTTCCGTACGTCGGAGAACCGCTAAACGCACAGAAGGTTTTTTCAATATGTTTTGTTTACTATAAAATAGTCTTATGAGGTAAAAATAAAAGGAATGTCTTTTTCTTCCGTTTCAACTTCAAAAGCAACCCTCCGCAAGTTCTGTTATTCCGCACTTGCGGAGGGTTAAAGTTTACTCACATATAAATATCAAACTTTTTACATGTCAGGAATTCTGTTATTATCTGTAGTTCCGTAGGAAACGACAAACAAAACTTATATCGTTTGAGGCTATAGGCTTATTAATCTAAAAAGGTTATTGAACTTTCCAAATAGGAACGATTCTTCCATATGTTTGTAAACCTGCATCATCAATCATTATAATATTTTGAGAAAAGGTCAAAGCATAATTTCTATGTGGAGGGGCAAACCTTCCATCTGCTCCCCAATATGAGCCAGATTGACCAATTTCGTTCAAAGTTGCAGTTCCCCCATAAAAACAAGAATAGTTTCCCGCTGCAGGCAAGAAAAAATATTTATCTCTTTCAGTAATATTTGGTGCTGTTCCAGGTGTTGCACGAGGAGTATTGCCATAGCCACTATAACTATAACTATCAGACTGACTACCACCTGCACTGATACTTCGATTTATGCCATCAGGTGCTACTGTTGAACTAAATCCAGAGATTTGATCTTTCTTGAGAATCCACATTCCGCCTTTATGCAAATGATTTCCAAATGCAAATATCCCATCAGCATCCCAACGTGGATCACCATGTGTAACATACCACGCTATCTCATTTGTATTTGGACAATTTTTACATGATTCAGAAGCAGGAACAAACGTATCTTCACGTGGTGCACGTGGGTCTGTTGATTGAGTGCCATATTGGAATGTAAAGCCTATATTAGCCGATGCACCGTTAGTTGTAGGCTGAATACTCTCATTGCCATGCCATGCATACTGTTTGGCATCCCAATAATAATAGCTATCAAGAGGCACAGTCGTTACGTTACAATTAGCAGTGATTGGTGTTACAGTGTTTGCTGTAAATGTTCCTTGGATTCGCTTTACAATGAATCCTTCAACAGCCGTTGTTGGGTCATAAAGATAGTATTGAATCGTCAGATTATGAGTTCCAGGGGCAATGATAGTATATGCACCATTTGTGGGAAGACTGGTTGTACTGTTAGTAAGTGGGAAACCATTGGCATAAGCTCCCGTACCCTTTGTCGTCATAGTAACAACATTGGAAGCTCCACTTGTAGGAGCAGATGCCAAACCTGTATTGCTGAAAGAATAGTTACCAGCAATAGCATCATCGGATGTAATAACTACACGTGTGAGGTAGATGTTTGCACCAAGTGCTATATCAAGTTCACGAGGAAGGAAACAAAGGTATGCTGCCTTATGAACAAGTTTAAAGGAGAATGTGTTTGTTCCTCCTGCATTTGTTGCATAACCAATTCCACAGTCTCCCATTGTGCCAGCCTTGCTAAACTCATTAGGAGAAGTCTGTGTACGTGTTTGTGAAATGTTAACCTGATCTGGTTGATTACTATTACCCGTGTAACGAACTTCACACCCAGAAGTGTAGTCACTCACGCTACCAGGCAATGTGAATGATGCACTTGCACCATTATTCTTAAGAGTAGTCGCAATACTCTTCTGCCAAGTACCATTTTTATCCTTTACCCAGATAAAGTCATCAGACTCCCAAGAGGCATCAGCTCCACCGTTTAAGGTGTGCTTAATACTTGTTCTTGTCTCAGCATTCTGCTCTCCACCTGTTACTTTTGCTGAAGCACTTTCATTAACGTTAACTTTTGGCTCATCAATAGTAAAGGTTACACCTACAGGAACTTCACCCTCTTTTTTATTTGTTTGTGATACGATATCATCACTTGTACAAGCTGCAAATAAACCTAAGGTAGCTGCAAGCAAGGATATTTTAAAAGAAAATTTCATTGTAATTACTTATAAATGTTTACTATTAAATACTCTCTAATCTTTGGTTTAATGGACAGAATTAGTTTTAATTCTCATACTCGACATTATCGTCCTCGTCAATATCCCAGTCTAAACTCTTCTTGGCATCTCCGTAACCAACATTCTGACCGATGTGAGCATGTTGTCCACTTGCTGACTGTAAAAGACTCTCTGTAAATACGACATTGACTCTAACTAGAGGTTTCGAATAAACCTCTCTTTTAATACTTGTTTTATTCATTGAGCTAATATTAAATTGTGATTTAAACTGATTTGCATAGCATACAAATAAGGCAAAGAAAACTTGCTATAAGTTCTTTGCCCACATGGGTTTGTACGGCGTTCCACGCGCGCGTACGAGTAAGAGAGATAATGATTTATTTACGCTTGTACTTGAGAGAGAGAGAGAGAGAGAGTACACATTTATTTGGAACTACCAAATAATCAGCCATCTTTTTTCTGTCTCCTTTAGTTAAAGAATCTAATGCAGCACACAACGTTTTTACACCTTTACTATATAAGGCGCAAGCAGTAGCCGAATTAATATTCTTTATTATTCTCATCGTTATTATGAGTTAATTTTAGTTTAACCGAGCGCAAAGGTAACAATAATGTTTAAAATGAGCAAGAAAATGATAAATAAAATTTAAAAAGTGTCTCAATCTTGAATAAAAGAGGCTATTATAAGATGACGAGCTTTGTAGAGGTCTCTTTACGCTGCATGCTTCAATAACTGGCGCATAAAGGTATCAAAAGGAACATACCGGGAGGGCATTTCAGAATCCTTTTTAAATTTGCTGTCACTCCTGTCACACCCCTGTAGCCTTATAACCTACTGTTTTACAACGTCTTCGTAAAAGCCTAAAAAGTGACAGCAAACGCAATAAAAACTTTTTCTTAGTAACAGTGCATCATACGGAGAACGATACCAACGGCAACAAAAAACTTGCCCCTAACACCAAAAAGGGTGAAAGGGGCAAGGAAACGAAAATTAAAACCAATGCCTTTAACGGCATTTCGTCGGCAGCATCACGCCGCGAACAGTAGTAAGGAAGAAGCCTCCCCAAGCCCCTCTCAGGGAGGGGGTGTACTAATGGGCAGTCGTGGGTAAATATTTCTAATTACACTTTACGGTAGTAATTACTCGCTTTGACCTTTGGGGAGTTTCTTGATGCTATCTCTCCTTGGAGAAATAGTTGTTGTTTTCGTTTTGCAAGGTCATCCTAACAGAAAGGATAAAAATAAGTCAATCACTGAAAATTTTATTCGAAGGGTCTAGCAATATTAGCATGTCCACCATCAACATCTGTGCTAACACTATTTCCAGTTAAACATAATCGATAACCTTTCCCTTGTGATGCACTAGATGACCAATATCCACCAAACCATCGTATAACGTCCAAAGTCCCATTCCTATAACCACCCAAAAGAGGAAGGAAGAAGAATTGATTTTCTTCTGAAGCTGAAGGGATATTTGGATTCAAAGAATTATTATTAACAGTCTGGAAAGATACTCTGTAATCACTACCATCAGGGGCATGCTCTGTTGAATAACCAGCTGCCATAATATACTGTTTCTTTTTTATCCATGTCCCACTCTTATATAAGTGACCCATTGACGACCACAATTCATTAGCATCATAACGAGGATCGCCTTTCATAGCATACCATGCCATTTCATTAGCATTAGGCAGAGTTTTAAAGAGTGGAGTTACTGCATCATAACGTCCAGACGCAGGAATAGATGTGTTCTCGTAACGTTGTAATAAGTCCCCAGCTTGTGGATAATTAGGATTATTTTGAGCATAAACTGTCGGTTGCCAAGGAGTTGCAGAATCCCATTCATGGCCAAACCAATAGTTGTTTACAGCATCCCACATATAATAATTGTGACCTCCATAATCATGTGGATCAAGATTTGCTGTTATATCATAAATTGAACCTGCAGCACAGTTAAGCACAACATACTTTGATACTGTACCTTCTAAACGGTGTGCGGGCATTCCGAAGTTATCTACATAGTCCGTAGTATTACGGAGCCAATAACGAATAAGAAAAGCATGTGTTCCAGGCGCAATAACAGCATAGGTTGCATTCTTGCTCATATCCTCGGTAGAATTATCTATTGCAAAGCCAGAGCCCGTTGTGACGGTAATAGTCTTTGATCCACCAGAAGCAAGGGTCAATGTACCATCAGCTGCCATGTTATAAGTGCCAGCAACATCATCTTCAGATATGATTTCAATTTTAATCAACTTACTACGATTTACGTATGGATTACTTGAACGAGGAATAAAGCATAAGTAAGCAGCTTTATGATTGAGCGTAAAAGCATATCCGTTACCAACTCTGCTTGCTGTTGCAATACCGCAATCACCTGATTCACCTGCATGATCAAAGTTGTTTGGCGCTGACTGTGTTTGTGTCGCCTTAATCTCTACTTGTGGCTGTGAACCTGTAATAGCTTTGTTTGTATAAAGAATATCATGTGAAGTACCTGTATATGTACCTGAAAGACCAAATTTAGCAAATGATGAGTTATTTGTAAATGGGAATACGGCGGCTCCACTCTGCTGCCAAGTTCCGGCATCATCCTTTACCCATATCTTGTCACTGCTGCTCCAATTCACGGAAGCACCAGAACCTTTTGTATGATTAAGAATAGCTGTACGTGTTGTTGTGCCTGGCTGAGAAGTACCCGTAAAGACGGTTGCACCAGCAGGAATATTGTTTTCTTTTTGCTTTCCTTCCTGCACTGTGTCGTCATTTGCGCAACTGGCAGCTAATAGCAAAGCAGCAAAGCCGTAACAAAGACCTTGCATTACCGATCCTATAGTCGTTCTTTTCATAAATGTATTCATTTTGTTTTCTTTTGTTTGGTTATGATTAGTTATTAGTTTCTGATGCCCAAGAAGGAACACCTGGAGTCTCATCTTCATCTTCCCAACCGAAATGACGTTTTGCATCACCAGTTGTTGTTCCTGCTGAAATTGTTCCTGCATTACCGCTTGCATTACCCAACAGGGGTTCCATCTCTGTGCAGACGATACTGCACTGGGGCTTTAAATAAGCCTTTCTTTCAATTACTGTCATGTTGTTTGGTTTTAATTGATACACTGTCTGTGCATCCTATTTATTATTATTGTTTACGAATAGTCGTTGTGTATACATCTCTTTTTAAATGGTATAAAGATATAGCATACAAATAAGGCAAAGAAAACTTGCTATAAGTTCTTTGCCTACATGGGTTTGTACGGCGTTCCACGCGCGCGTACGAGAGAAAGAAATAATGATTTATTTACGCTTGTACTTGAGAGAGAGAGAGAGAGAGAGAGAGAGTACACAATTATTTGGAACTACCAAATAATTCTCTATCTTTTTTCTGTCTCCTTTAGTTAAAGAATCTAATGCAGCACACAGCATCTTCACACCTTTATTATATAAGGCGTAAGTAGTAGCCGAATTAATATTCTTTATTATTCTCATCGTTATTATGAGTTAATTTTAGTTTAACTGGGCGCAAAGGTAACAATAATGTTTAAAACGAGCAAGAAAATAATAAATAAAATTTAAAAAGTGTCTATAAAGTCAATTGTATCATAGCGAATAATGAGTAGATTCCACCAAGAGAAAGATTACAAATCATTCATTTTAGGTATTGTGAGTTTTCCCTTAAGTACGTATCTTTGCACCCGTCATTTTATAGCGTTTCTAGTAGCGCTGGTGGCTTAATCTACAAGCGTGAGTAAATATTTCCTTTCTGCATCTTCCGTCTGGCTGTAAGGGGATGGAGTACCATGTGATGAAGTAAACTTTTTATAATCTGCATATATATGATAAAATATCTATTAAAGTTAATGAGGTGTATACAGACACGTACACCAATGATAATCTTATGTCTGTTGCTCTTTAGCACCTTACCTTCCGTTGGTTCTGTCAGTCTGTTCCCCCCTGGGCAAGAAACGTCTGATGATGACCAGGTGACGATATGTGTTGTAGCTGAACAATCACAAGAGCCACTTACTGGAGCAGTGGTACGTTGTGAAGGAGTGAATCCTGCCATAACAGACACCGAAGGACGTTGTGTTATCAAGCTCAAGAACGGAGTTAACAAGTTGAAAGTGACGGTTTCTTATATCGGATATAAAACCTTCACACGTTTAATAACCATTCCTGAAGACAGAAAGATAACCCTACAGTTGAAGGATGATTCCAAACAATTGGATAACGTAACGGTCACAGCCTTACAACGCCACACAAGCGTACTACAACAATCATCGGCTATCAGTCAAGAAGCATTAGAGAAGGGTGGGGCAACATCATTAGCTAAACTGCTCGAAGCCATTCCCGGTGTTAGTTCCATCAGTACGGGTAACACCATTGCAAAGCCCGTTATACAAGGAATGCACAGTAGTAGAATCCTTCTGATGAACAATGGAGTAAGGTTGGAGAGCCAGAGTTGGGGTGCTGATCACGCTCCAGAGTTAGACTATACAGGATCAAGCATGGTTGAAGTAGTTAAAGGAGCAGAGTGTATTCGCTATGGTTTCGGTGCTATGGGTGGTGTTGTCCTGCTGAATGATGCTCCCCTCCCATATGGTAACAAAGCGTTAAAGGCGAATGGTAATGTCAACCTTGGATATGACACCAATGCCCGTGGGCTCAGTAGTTCGGCAAGTGTTGAGACTGGTTACAAGAAGTTTGGACTACGTCTCCATGGTATGTACACCAAGGGAGGTGACTATCACACGGCAGATTACGTGCTGAACAACACTGGATACAACACGATAAGCCTCTCAGCCTTGGCTGGTTATCAAGGAAAGAAAATTACCGCAACCGTCTTTTCCAGTATCTACTACCAGCGCAGTGGTATTTATTATGCCAGTAAGGTATCGGATATTGCCCAACTCATAAAGCGCTTTGAATATGGCCGTCCTGACCCAGAGACCATTAAACCCTTCTCGTATGAGATAAAACCACCGTTCCAACAGTCGCAACATGTAACGTTGAAGGGTGAATTGAAGTGGGATATCAATAAGAATCATCAGCTTGATGTGACACTATCTTTCCAAGAGAACCTGCGCCAAGAGTTCGAAAACAGAAAGAAGACACAGTGGAGTTGGATCCCAATGCAGGACTTGATACTGAAGACTTATAAGTTTGATGTACTGTGGCATGCAAAGTGGAAGCTCTGGAAGATGACCACTGATGCAGGACTCTCTAATACTTATCAGACCAATTACAACTATCCCGGTACGAAACAGCCCGCCTTTGTACCTAACTTTGCAGCCCTCTCAATGGGTGGTTACTTCTTACATAAAGCAGAGTTTGGTAAGTTACAATGTGCACTCGGTATGCGATATGACTTCCGTGTGTTGTCAGTCAATGGTTATAGCAGTCTCAGTAATTACACATACTACGACGATTTTAAGCTCTATAGTAACTTTACGATGAGTTTTGCAACACACTATCAATTCAACGACAAGTGGGATGCACGCGCCAATATCGGTTGGTCATGGCGTCCACCCGATATCAATGAGCTTTATGCTATAGGTTTACAGGATGGTTCTTATTGGGTAGTGGGTAATAAGAACCTTGCTAGTGAACGTGGATATAAGTTGGTGCTGGGTACAAGATACCGTAACACATGGCTGTCAGTAGAGCCTAGCTTCTTCTTCCAGCGCATCAATAGTTACATATACGACCACATCGGAGAAGGAAAAGATCGATTCCATAACCATCCAAGTGGAAAGTATCCGAAGTTCATCTATGACCAAGATGACGTGAAACTCTATGGTGGTGACATAGAAGCCACTGTGAAACCTATAGACAGACTGACCTTTGTTGCCAAAGGTGAATGGATGTTTGCACGCAATATCACGCATGATGACTGGTTACCTTTCATGCCTTCTGACCGTTACGGACTCTCTGCAACTTATGACCTTCCGCTGACAAAGGATTACAAATACCGTTCAACACTGTCGTTGTCAGGGATATATGTCACCAAGCAGACACGCTTCGACCCAGATAAAGACCTCGTTCCAGACTCTCCACCAGCTTACTTCCTGCTGAATGGTACGGCTGAGTTCCGTATCGCTTTACCTATGAAACGAGAATTGAAGTTCATGATTGTCGGTGAGAATATTCTTAATGCACTCTATAAAGAATACACTGACCGCTTCAGATATTATGCACATGAGCGTGGAGCAAACTTCTCTTTACGTACATTGTTTAAGTTTTAAATAGCTGATAAGAATATGAAACAGAATAAAGATATACGGCTTTTATTTGCCATAATAGCATCAGTACTTCTCTTTGGTAGCTGTTCCAACGATCAAGTAGACGACTTTTTCAAGAAGATAGTACAGGCTCCAGCCTCATCAATAGAACGTGATGTGAAAGGACACGAGCAGATTTATGCCGTCCATGCCATCCTAAGAATGGGATATAAAGGAGGAATGATTGGTGTCGGGCCTGATGGTAATGACTCCGTTCGGGCATATAATACATATCATGTTGTTAATGGTGAACTACCAGTTCCTGTCATGCAGGAGATTGATATAGCCAAGGATGATGAAGGACAGATGACGATTACTACAGAGCGTGACTGCTTTGATGTGATTGCTTCTGACGATATCTACTACGGATTGGAGCTGAAATATTACGATCAGAATGGTATGTTGATTAATCATCAGTTCTCTGGTTATCCCTTTACGAAGGATAAGGAGGGCTATAGCATTCCTGATGAGGATAACGCTACACTGCTTGTTCATCAGCACTTCTTCGGTATTGGCAATGCTTCGCTGAACAAGGAGGTGACTGATAGCACTGCTTCAAACAACAAACAGCAGGCAACTGGATTACAGATGGCTTATCCACGTTCGCTTTCATCGCAACCTACATATTATGATCGATATACTTTCCGTATGAAAGATGGTAATCCAGAGCCTGCAACAAAGTTCTCTACTTCGAACATCTATGCGCCAGAAGGTTTTACGTTAGGGCAGAATCAAGTGCCATTCAATAACAATCTCGCATGGAAAGCCATTGAAGTGGCGGGAAAGCCAGAGGCACTACAGCCTTACGCCTTTGATGGAAAAACGTACCATCTCTATAAGACTATCGACCCAATGGAGCTGAACAAGATTACACCAGAGCTGTTTACATACGAGTATCGGGATACAGACCCTGTTGAAGAAGATCTTGGTAAACTCTTCACCGAGGCATATAACGATGACTTCACCGACCCTGATACTGATGCTCCACGCCAGCGTTATGGACATACGGTAGGCTTTCTCCGTCAGAAACGTAGCTTAGATGTGGGGGCAGACATGGATAGATTAGGCTTCAAAGGTATCATGCAGTTCCATATGTCAGATGTTGCTTTCCAACTACAGGTGCGTATCTGCCATATTCTGAACAAGGGACAGCAACACGTTGGTGAGTCGGAGAAACCAGCAAAGTACTGTAATACAAATAACAGCGAGCATAGTTTCTTATGGGATTTCAACCAGATACAGCCAGGATGGGATAGCTTCGATATTGATTATCCACTCTCGGTACGCGTGATTGCGAATGCGAAAGATGGGGAGGAGAAATGCTTTAATGACGTGAAGCGGTTCTATCCACAAGTTGATAAGACACGTCTTTGGCGCATGTTAACACAACCACAGGACTTCTTCTCACAGTATAGACAGAATGTAGTATTGATGTAAAAAGAGATAAGGAAAGATGAATAAAATATTTAAGAGCATACTATTAATAGTAACTGTTGGTCTGTCCTTCACCTCATGTGACGACTTTGTATTTGGTAATGTGCATGTTGATTACAATGAGAATCCGTTAAATAGTAAGGGTGTGGCACATAGTGGAGCTGATAAATATGTGGATAGTTTGTCGAAAGTGAAGGTGTCTGGCGATATGGCAAATCCTGATGCTGATGGTGCTTTCAACGGTTGGGCAACTTGTCTGGCTATGTTTAAGGAGGGACACTCTCATGGTGACGGTATGATGCACGGTAACTTCGTTTATCAGAATGCACCCTGGAAGCAGGAAGAGTTTGTACTTATCCATAACAATACAAGTCAATGGCCAACGGTAGAGGTGCAACGGCAGAGTACAGTGACCTATCTCGAGCAGAGCGAAGGAAAGATGGGGCCTGATTATATCCGCATCATAGGTGGTAAACTAAAGCGTTGGGGCTTGTGTCTCTACTTCTTCAACAAGGAAGGAAAGCTGATGAATGATGATATTCTTGAGCATTCTGATGAGTATCAGATATTCTTTACGGTGAGTGAAGTAGACGATAAAGGTAACCCATACGAAGTGATGGACTGTCGAGGAACATGGAAACCCAACAAGGATAAGTTTGGTGATTGGAAGAAAGGTGGAACAGTTGACACTACACCTGTACCTTCTCCACTCTTTGCTAATACATCAACATGGAAGCAAAGGGCTGAATTGACACCGAAGATATTCGAATATACTTATCGTGATACATGGATTCATAATGCAATGGCTGACGGAGCACGTGAGTTATTCAACCAACGACTGCTGCCTCCACTCACTCGTGAAGATGCCGATTGGGCTGTTGCACCTTATGATCAGGACCGTGTGGGACTGAAAGGACACTTCAACTTTGATATAGAAGCCGATGAGAATGATGCGCTTCATCAGGAGTGGCCACTCGAGATTACACGTCGAGTAGATCCAGCAACAGGTGAGCCAGGTCGCTATAGTCGTCCGTCTTATCTACTTCCTAAGTTTTATCTCTCTGTGCGCATCATGAAATGTCCGAAAGGAAAGAAGGCTTTGATACCGAAAGACGAGTATCTCAACCGGCATTCCACCTATGTTTTCCGTAGTCCATTCATCTGTGCAGAGGCTTATAACCCCGATGAACCGAAGGAGTATGGGGCTGACTCAGAATGGAAAGAACTTTTCCGATTCAATATTCCAATAAAAGTTTTCTGTAGTAGTTTCGATACTGACCCGACTACGATTGACCCTAATGACCCTCTCTACTTCTATATGGGACACGAAATAGGCTTGTCATCGCTCGATGCATTAGAGGCTGCACAGAATGTTCAGACACATGGAATTGGTGGTGGTTCTGGCTTTGGAAACTGGTTCTTATAGGTTGTTGAATAGCCTCTAGTATTGGGACTAAGCTATGATTATAGGAAAAAATATAAACGCATAAAAGATGATGAAACAAATGATAGAGAAAAAGATAACAGCATTCCTGCTTTCGGGCTTGATAACATTGAGCTTAGGTAGCTGTACACGTAATGAAATGCCTGTCAAACAGTCTACTTCAAAGACAAAATTAGACCATCTGATTATCAAGGAGGTGTTCTATGTCGGACATTATTGGTACCGTGACGTCAGAGCCTGGGGTATGAAGAACCTGAACCAGATGTATAATGATGATCAGTATATCGCAATCTTTAACCCAACAGATGAGGTGAAGTATCTTGACGGATTGGCACTTTGTGATAATGCTATCGACCCAAGCAAGGCGATTCAGTTTGCACCGAAGGACGACTTTGTTAATCGTTATTATGGTGCATCAGGTATCTCTTACTTCCCTGGTACGGGTACAGATTATCCTGTTAAGCCTGGACAGACCATTATTGTGGCTAAGTATGCCATTGACCATAAGGCTCAATTCGAGTCAGAACTGGAGGGAGAGGACCTTAGTATGTATGGTGGGTTGGATGCCTTTCTTGATTTGAGGAAAGCTGATTTCGAGTGGACGAATATCAATTATGATTCTGGAAAGAAGAACAATCCAGACGTTCCTGACCTTAATGCTATACTAACAGTGACGGATGCAAGTGGGAATGTTGGTCCGGAACATGAGTTCTCAAACGTTTCAGAGAGCAATGGTATCGCACTGATAAAACTTCCTTGGACACCAGAAGAGTTTAAAAAGAACCTGACTGATACGAAGGATGGAAAGGGTTATCTGCATTATATCACAGTTACGAGTAGTGCTTTTGGTGATTTCTATGCTATTGAGATACCGTTCGAGAACGTCATTGACTGCATCACCATCTGTCCACGCCGTATGTTCCAGATGCGCCCCAGCAAACTTGATCGAGGTTATAATGCTGTTACTGATGTTTCCTTTGCTGGTTTGAAGCAGAGCGATTACCCCATTTACTCCGGTCTTTCTTTACAACGTAAATGGGATGGTAAGAAGTTTGTTGATGATAACAATACTACTGCCGACTTCGAAGTAAAGCGTGCTTCATTGTCGAGGAAGAAGTAATGAAAGCAATAATAGCAAAAAGGAATGTCTATCTTTCCGAACTACCCCTCTCTGAATGGAGAGGGGTAGATCGTTTATACACACCTGTTCTTTCACTGGTTGATCCAATAATTTCTTATGTACATTAGCATAGTCTTTCTACTTTTTCCACCTTCTATTGAATGTTGTTAGAGGATAATCTCGCAATTAAGGTTATTTAAGATGAAATGAAGATGAGAAAAAGAAATTCGTGTATATCTTTGTTAACAATTAGTTTCCTTTGAAGAAACACATTAGCTATTGACCAACTATTATTAACAGAAAAATATTATTATGAGACTTAAAAGCATTTTGTTTGCAACTATGTTGCTTTTATGTGGACTATCGTTCACAGCATGTGATAATTCTGACCCAGATGAGCAGAAACCATCTCCTATTGAAACGCCATCTTATACAATGGATGCTGCAAAGTATGAAATGACAGATGCCAGTTCCGCTTACAAATCGGTAGAACTAACAGAAGCTGGTCGCTATATCATTGTCATGAAAGGGGCCTCACCAAGTAATACAGAATCTGATGACCTGTATATAACAGGGCATTTCTCAAAGAATAATAATGTATATGTTTTACAGGGATTAGGCGAATTAACCATTACTAAAGCTGGTAATTCCTATTCTTTACTCCTAAATGCGAATGGGAGACAGGTACAACTCCCTGCTACAAAGGTAACACCAATGCCTTCTGGTCAAGCTACAGATTATCTCTGTCGTACGTGGAGATTTATAAAGATGCATATCGTTGTAAAGTATGATGGTCAAACAGTGTTTGATGGAACTTCATCATCAAGCGCGGAACTCAGCAATGCACTTAGAAAGGCAATAGATAGGTTTGAAAAGCCAGATAAACTTAAAAATACCAAAGAGGTACAACTAGGCTTGGCTGAGGAGGAATTCCCAAAGACCATTACTTTTACCCATGCTGGGACATATTTCATAGCTTATAAAGATCCAAAAGAGCACACATTAAATTATTGGAACTGGCTTAATGTTGAAGAAAAATTAATAGGATTCTCTGAAGAAAAGGTAGATCTCTCTTCTAAAAGTGCAATCACAGCTGACTTTACCAACAATCAGTTGATATTAAGCGAAACTGAAAAAGAAAGAGACGAGACCATAATAACAACCGTTACACTCAATCAAGACAAATGATATAGGAATAATCATTTAGAATGATAGGTATAAACATTGTTGTGTAATTATTCTGAAATCTCTGCAAAATTATATTCTAGAATAGAAGGTGCAATACAACTTACTGATGTATAAGTATTGTCTTACAATATAGATTATAGTTCTGCAGAGATTTCTGTTTGAACTATTCATGGGTATATAACGAAAAATCCCTCCCTGGTGCACTGTTCTATGGAAAGTGTGGCGGCTTCAAATACTCTAAAGTTAATCTTTTATTTTTATTTCCTATAGTTTCTATGATAAAAGTATTTTATGAGCTTTATAATATAGAATTATAGAGAATCTTAATACCTAATATTATTTTAAAATTCACTTGCGCCACTAGTTTTGCTATCATAAGTAGCCTAATATGCCTTTTTACACTATGTGCAAAAAGTGATAGCAACTAAAATAAAAAAAGAATAGGAGATAAACAGGCTGTGAAGACCTGTACTAAGCATGGAAAAAGTTCGGCATGATAAGAGCCTTTTTATACCAAACTGTCAAGTTGTTTCTTGAGTTCTTGTAGTTGGTCACGTACTGAAATGAGCGATTCCATCACCTTCTGGCTCTTGTCAGCACCCTTACGGTTCTCCTGGATCATCTTGCGTGCAGCAGCAATCTTGAAACCACGTACTTTGACAAGATTATATATGACTTTTATCTGTTCAATATCCTTCTCCGTATACTGTCGTACACGGTTGCCCGTAGTCTTAGGGCGGAGGTGTGGAAATTCCGTTTCCCAATACCTTAGCAGACTCTCCGTAACGTTTATTTGTTGCGCTACTTCTTTTATTGAATAATACAATTTATGTGGATTCTCTGCCATGTCTTAGTTTCTTTTAAATCAATTATTTACACAAATCAGCTGCTATATGTTATTTAGTAGTTTACTTCAAAGCGAAGTTTTTCCATATTCATCAGCTTAATTGTTTGCAAAAATACTCAAAAGTCAGTATCTTTGCAACACTTTTAGGTAGAAAAATTGAATTAAATATAAAATAAAGATGATGACAGCAAATGAAATCCGCGACTCTTATTTGAAGTTCTTTGAGTCGAAGGGACATGTTATCGTACCGTCTGCTCCAATGGTTATCAAGGACGACCCTACGCTGATGTTTACTAATGCTGGTATGAACCAGTGGAAAGATATTATTCTTGGAACAAAGGAACCAGAGCCACGCCGTCGTACGGACTCACAGAAATGCTTGCGTGTAAGTGGTAAACATAACGACTTGGAAGAGGTGGGTCGTGATGCAGCACTTAGCCATCATACAATGTTTGAGATGCTGGGTAACTGGAGTTTTGGCGACTATTTCAAGGAAGGAGCTATTGATTATGCTTATGAGTACCTTGTAGATGTGTTGCATCTTGACCCTAAGGACCTTTACGTAACAGTCTTTGAAGGCGACAAGGCAGAAGGTATCTCACGTGATGATGAGGCTGCCAGCTACTGGGAGAAGCACTTCCCCAAGAATCATATTGTCAATGGTAACAAGCATGATAACTTCTGGGAAATGGGCGATACGGGTCCTTGTGGTCCATGTTCAGAGATTCATATTGACTTCCGCTCTGATGAAGAGAAGGCAAAGGTACCTGGAGAGGAGCTTGTAAACAAGGATCATCCACAGGTAATTGAGATATGGAACATCGTATTCATGCAGTTCAACCGTAAGGCTGATGGCAGTCTTGAACCTCTGAAGATGCACGTAATTGATACGGGTATGGGCTTTGAACGTCTGGTTCGTTTGATGCAAGGCAAGAATTCAAACTATGATACCGATATCTTCACACCTGTAATTGAGGAGATTGAGCGCCTGTCAGGTAAGAAATACAACCACACTTTCCCAGAAGGTCCTAACGGTGAAGGCATCAATGAAGAGCAAAAGGTAGATATCGCTATGCGTGTTGTTGCCGATCATCTGCGCGCTGTTGCATTCTCCATTGCTGACGGTCAGTTGCCAAGCAATGCCAAAGCAGGTTATGTTATCCGTCGTATCCTTCGTCGTGCCGTGCGTTATGCTTATACGTTCCTCGGGCAGAAAGAAGCCTTTATGTACAAGCTGATCAATGTTTTGGTACATGAGATGGGTGTTGCTTACCCCGAATTGACTGCACAGCGTGAGCTGATTGTACGTGTGATGAAGGAAGAGGAAGACTCTTTCCTCCGTACTTTGGATAAGGGTATTAGCCTGTTGAGTGGTGCTATGGACGAGTTGAAGGCACACGGTAAGACCGAGTTGGATGGTAAAGAGGCTTTCCGTCTGTTTGATACCTATGGTTTCCCACTTGATTTGACAGAACTTATCTGTGGAGAGAATGGCTATACCGTTGATGAAAAGCAGTTCGATGAGGAGATGGCACAACAGAAAGCGCGTGCTCGTAATGCTGCTGTCGTAGAGAATGGTGACTGGGAAGTTTTGCGTGAAGGCGAACAGGAGTTCGTTGGTTACGACTATACCGAGTATGAATGTCACATCCTCCGTTATCGTAAAGTAACACAGAAGAAGAATAGTTTCTACGAGCTTGTTCTTGACTACACACCATTCTATGGAGAGATGGGTGGCCAGGTTGGTGACCAAGGTGTACTTGTTAGCGAGGATGAGACTATCAATGTCATCGATACTAAGCGTGAAAACAATCAGAGTATCCATATTGTAAAGGAATTACCAAAGAGTGTTGAAGCCGACTTTATGGCTTGTGTGGATGTAGAAAAGCGTGATGCATCTGCTGCTAATCACACTGCTACTCACCTATTGGACTATGCTTTGAAACAGGTTCTTGGTGATCATGCAGAGCAAAAAGGTTCTTACGTTAGTCCAGACACGCTCCGTTTCGACGTTTCTCACTTCCAGAAGATCACCGATGAGGAACTTCGTCAGGTGGAGAGACTTGTTAACGGAATGATTCGTGCTGATTATCCTATGGACGAACACCGTGACACACCTATGGAAGAAGCAAAGAAGATGGGTGCTGTAGCCCTCTTCGGTGAGAAGTATGGTGATAAGGTTCGTGTTGTTCGCTTCGGTCCAAGTTGTGAGTTCTGTGGTGGTATCCATGCGAAATCAACAGGTCGTATCGGTTTCTTCAAGATTGTTGGAGAGAGCAGTGTAGCTGCTGGAGTACGCCGAATAGAAGCTATGACAGGTGAAACATGCGAGAATGCAATCTATGCACTCGAAGATACGCTGCGTGATTTGAAGGCAATGTTCAACAATGCTAAGGACCTTAAGGCTGTTCTCACCAAGTTTGTTGAGGAGAACGATGCTATGAAGAAGGAGGTAGAGAGCTTCCGTGCACAGGCTGTTGACCGTGCTGCTAAGTCCTTGGTAGAGCGTGCTGAGACGGTGAATGGTGTACATGTCGTTAAGGCAGTATTGCCAGTTGATCCTGCTTCAGCTAAGGATATTGTTTTCAAGGTGCGTGAAGCATTACCAGAGAACTTGGTTTGTGTACTGGGATCAGTATATGAAAGTCGCCCTTTACTGTCTATCATGCTTAGTGATGACATGGTAAAGAATCACGATCTTAATGCTGGTAAAATCATCCGTGAGGCTGCTAAGCTTATCAAGGGTGGTGGTGGTGGTCAGCCACACTACGCACAAGCTGGTGGTAAAGATGCTGATGGTATCAATGCAGCAGTTGATAAAGTAGTGGAGTTGCTCGACTTATAATCATATTATTACATATCATACAAATAGAGGATATTCCTGTTTTGGAGTATCCTCTATTTTTTATTCTTCGTATTTATGGGCTCAATGGAGAGTGCTTCGTCTGTCTATTCCCTTATTTTTATAGTGTAAAACAGCTTTTTTATCTTGTCTTTAGTAGTTACTAATAATTCGTATTAATCTGATTATTAGTCTAAAAAGTTTCTTTGTTAGCAATATTTAACGTTGCGAATTTGACTTTATTACGAATTAATCGTAAGTTTGCAGCAGAATAATAGAAACGTATTTTGATGATGGAAAAACTGACTAAACAAGAAGAAGAAGTAATGTTGCATGTATGGAAGTTGGGTAGTTGTACCACAAAAGAGATCCTCCAGCAGTTGGATGAGCCTCGTCCGCCTTATACAACGATAGCTTCTGTGATGAATAATCTAAAGCGAAAGGGCTATTTGAATGCAGAACAGCACGGTCTTACGTATCATTTTTCGCCACGGATAGGCCAGTCTGAATACAAATCTGATTTCATGCGTAGTTTTGTTGGTAATTACTTTAAGAATTCTTTCCGTGAGATGGTTTCATTTTTTGCGAAAGAAGAGGATCTCTCTCCTGAAGATTTGAAAGAAATTATCAATGAGATAGAAAGCGGCAACGACTAAGCTTATCAAGTGAAGGGAGAACTCCTACAGAACAAACCAATATTATTTACCTAAAATATAACATACAGAGCCATGTATTTCTTGAAGTTAAATATAGCATTTATCATCCTATTTGCTTTTTATAAGCTGGTATTTTCGAATGATACTTTTTTCTCTTGGAGAAGGATTTCACTGTTGGGACTGTATGTTGTTGCCCTCTTAGTGCCAGGCTTAAACTGTTCTTATTGGTTGAATAAGAGCGTGGAAATGTCCTCTGTGGCTAACGAATATGCCAACGTTGTACTTCCTGTAGTGACTATAACACCCAATAATGGCACAGTACAGAATTGGGAAGCTATCGTTATAATAGCTTATTGTGTGGTAGCCTCACTATTGTTTTTACGCTTTTTGTGGCAGTTGTTTTCCATATTTATGCTAAGACACAGATGTAAAACAGCAGAAGTGTGTGGCGTAAAGGTTTATTTATTAGATCAAGGAGAAGGTCCATTCTCATTCTTCAGTTGGATTTTTATGGATCCAAAGAGGCATAACCAAAAGGAATTAGACGAGATTATCACACATGAATTGCTTCATTGTCGACAATATCATTCCCTTGATATTCTTATTACGGAGCTGTTTTCCATTGCTTTTTGGATAAATCCATTTGTCTGGTTACTGAAACGAGAAGTGAGATTAAACCTTGAATTCCTTGCGGATAACAGTGTCTTGACGAGTGGTCTTGATAGTAAGGAATACCAATACCACCTGTTAGGGTTGGCTTATAGAAAGAATGTAGCTACAATTTCAAATAATTTTAATGTTTTACCTCTTAAGAAACGTATTAAGATGATGAATAAAAAACGAACCAAAGGAGTTGCGAAAGCAAAGTATGTACTCTGTATTCCAATGACAGTCATGCTACTTGTTGTGAGTAATGTTGAGATTATTGCGCGTGAGATTGCAGCTGCTGCGAATGACAAAGAAGTACCAATAGTCAGAGTTGAAAGGCAAGTTACTAAACCATTGACGACTCTGGAAGAAAAATCTATAAAGGTTGTGAGCAATGATATGCCTTCATCTATAGAGAAAAAGACGGTAGAGAAGGAGATAGTTGTACCACAGGTGAAGGAGAATGAGCCATCAGCTGTAACGGATGATGAATCCTTTGTGGAGTCACCTGAAGAAAAACTGACTGATCAAACGCAAAAGAAAGGAAAGCAGGTGGTCTATACTGTTTCCGAAGAAATGCCTACTTTCAAAGGGAATTTGCCGTCATGGCTGTCAGAAAACATAAAGTATCCTGTTGAAGCAGCAAGCAATGGTGAACAAGGAACAGTAATAGTGAAATACATCATCACTGCCAATGGTGAGGTAAAGGATCCTGTTATCGTACGCTCAATATCCCCTTCGCTTGACAAGGAAGCGCTGCGTGTTGTCTCTGTAATGCCAAGATGGAACCCTGGAAAGAACAAGGGAAAGGCTGTTTCGGTGTACTATACTATGCCTGTTCGCTTTAAATTGCAATAAGAATTATAACTTGATTTCCATGAGGCTGGGCTATAAAGCTGATCGCCTCATGGAAATCCTGTTCTCAATGTATGGTGATTTCTTAAGTTTAAATGTATTTTGTACTATGCGAAAGCTCATTCTGTTCCTTTTGATCTTATTCATTGTTCCCTTGCATGTGGCAGCACAGAGCTATCAAAGGTCGCTTGATAGGGGCGACAGTTGTATGAAAGTGTATGATTATTATAATGCTTTGTCATTCTATAAGCAGGCGCAGAAGCAACGTAATGACAATATAATCAAGATGAAGATCGCCAGTTGTTATTACTTTCGTGCATCATATAAGCAATGTATTGGTCTTCTTAAGACTGTATCAACGGACAGTTTAACCCATGATTCGTTCCGTGAACTGTATTATTCTTTGGGTGCTATAGGCGATGTTGCCCATCAGGTGTTCTACGGGATGACATTAGTGAGAACCTTTCCAAGGGATAGTCATATAGTAGCCGACCTCATGAATGTTCTTGTAAGTCCTGATTATGATCATTCAGATATGGCAGTCTATTATGGAGAAGACTTTTGCAAAACAGATTCTTTCAATACAGAAGTGAATCGTGCCTTGGGAGAAGCGTATTTCATGGAGCGTAAATTCGAGCTGTGTATCAACACTTATAGAAGAGTTTTTACCGTTGGTGACACGACTTATAATTCACTTTATTACACAGCAGGAGCTTTTGCATATATGGAGAAACTTGATTCTGCCGTGTATTACTTTGCCAAAGCAGTGAAGATGAAGCCTAAGATGGCTGTGGGATTATATAGATTAGGAGTGGTTGAGAGTCAACTTGGGCGTTATGAGGATGCAGTCTTACACTTGAAAAAGGCAGCAGAACTCTATGAACCCGATAAGTCACTTATGTTCACGATATATAAGAATATGGGAGACTCAAGGCTCTATCAGAAGAACTTTAAGGAGGCTTATCTCTATTGGGGATATGCTTTAGCTTATGTGGATGATAATGACTTGGCTGAAAAACGAAAGGTTTTGGGGAAACGAATTGGTGCTTCTTTTGTGAAATAAATTCATAGTTGGCTTTTAATCGGGCATCTATTGCATTCTAAAAGGGCGTCTTTTGCATTCTAAAAGATGCCCTTTTGATGTGTAAAAGGTGCCCTTTTGCATTGTAAAAGGGCACCTTTTACAAGCCCCTTTGTAACTGTTTGATAATCTGGGTACTACAGAGTACGAAAAAGATGATTATCCTCTGGTTTACTCTTTTTGGTGTATTCGATAATGTAAGATTATTTTGTCATTGCCAATACCTGCTCACCTATGTTTCTTCACATCCTTTCGCATGTTACTTTTTTTGCTTTAAACTTGTCCTTTTTGTTTATTATTTATATCTTTGTAGCGTAGAGAACATTAAGGAATCGTTATTTCTGGTGGTATTCAATCTACTTTATAAAAACCTAAATGTTTATAAACAGTCGTAACATGATAAGCAGAATCATCTCGACAGCAATCGTTGTTGTCACCTCAATTATAGCCTTGATGTGTGCATTAAGTGGTCCCGATCAGATTATTCTCCATTGGAATCTGTCTGGTGACGTGGACAGTTATGGTCCTAAATACTTGATCCTTACGCTTCCTATCATCTCGTTTATTATTTTCCTAATGATGATAGCCAAAGAGAAGACTCCCAGTGATAGAGGTTCTTTGAGGGCATTGATGCGTACGGAACAGTATAACAGTAAACATGCAAGGGTTATTCGGATAATAACCCCATTGTTACTCTTGGCGATTTTGTATGTAACAGCGTGCTCAGCAGGATTGTTTAGGATGTGTACTATGGTCCTTTTAGCGATTGTTATCTTAGTGGCAATCATTTATATTTATATGTCTCATAAGTCTGGACATACTGAAGACGGCAGTATGGTTCGCTGATGAGGGGATGAGGACGTCGCTTATAGAGTGGGTAAAAACACCAAAAATCAATCTGTTTATTTTGCCTTTTGCCTGATTTAATGTATCTTTGTGGCTATGAATGCACAAGAAGCACAGAACATTAAATGGAGTGAAAACATCATCATTGCAGATGGTGATTATATTGATCATGTAGCTTTCGACATTATCGTGAACTTTGAGCGCATGTTAGATCGGCGTATCCCTGCAGCTGATTTCAGTCAGTGGGCTGTGGATGTTGCACTTGACGGTCGGCTGAAACCAGGGGATCACGAAACACAAGTGGTTCTTCTGCACGATAAAAAGAATCTGAAGTTGGAGAATTTTGCTCCTTCTGATTATGAAAAAGAGCTCAATGGACAAGCGTTTAGAGATGGTCACCTCGGAGAATTTATCATCAATAGTATAGCAACTGGTGATGAACATACGGCGAAAGATGCTGTTTTGCTCGACCTTCTTAAGACACTTTGCAATCATGAAGAGGTTAAGCGTATCATGATTGTGCCGAATGCAGAGGATGCTTCGCTGCTGAGTAGCATTCGTTCAACCCTCAGGGACGTGGATGATGAACTAAAGCACATCACATTATTTGCCATGCAACCGATAGAAGGTGGCAACTTTAAGCAAGCAATTTTGGGGTATTCGATAATGAATGCAATGGGGATAAACGGAATAGAAGCCTCCCCAAGCCCCTCCGAAGGAGGGGATGTTTACCTAGCGGAATAGGAAACATTCCTCCCAAATTATCTAAGAAGGGGATATGCTTAGCTGTATAAAAGCCTCCTTAGAATCCCTCCAAAGGAAAGTATATGCTTAGTAAATAGAGCCTTATATTGTTCCTTTGGAAAATGAAGAGGTAAAGGTAATGGAAGAAGACATAGGTCATTATGAATACGAAAGCATTCCATGATAGCAATCAAACACCCTCTTCCTTAGAGGAGTGTGGGGAGACTTCCCCTCCTGGTTACCATCATGCTGATCCTTTCCTTTATCGAATATTGGAAGAGGAAGCAAAGAGAATGAGGAGATTTCCCACTGAGGCAGAGTCAATTTTGTGGGAGACTGTTAGAAAGAAACAGTTGGGATTTCGGTTCAGAAGACAGTTTGTTATCTATGATTATATAGTAGATTTCGTCTGTTTGCCGCTAAAATTGATTATAGAAGCTGATGGAAAGTATCATTTTACAGAGGAACAGAAAGCTGCAGACAGTGTTAGAAATGATTTCCTGATAGGTAAAGGATTCAGTTTACTCCGGTTTACGAATCAGGAAATATTAGCAAATATAGAACAAGTAAAATATAAAATAATAGAAAAGATGGAAGAACTGAGAAGTAAGACGACTGCAGTAGGCGGTGGTAATCAGACAACCCCTCCTTCGGAGGGGCTTGGGGAGGCTGGACGAGTGTTAATGATTGGCGCAGGAGGCGTTGCTACTGTAGCTGCTTTTAAGATTGTCCAGAACCAGGACGTGTTTACAGAATTTATGATAGCCAGCCGTCGTAAGGAGAAATGTGATGAGTTGGTTAAGGCTATTCATGACAAGGGTTATAAGGCTGATATCAAGACTGCGCAGGTTGATGCAGACGATGTTGAGCAGTTGAAGGCACTCTTCAATGATTTCAAACCAGAGTTAGTTATCAATCTTGCTTTGCCTTATCAAGACCTGACAATCATGGATGCTTGTCTGGCTTGCGGTTGTAACTATTTAGACACAGCTAACTATGAGCCAAAAGATGAGGCTCATTTCGAGTATAGTTGGCAATGGGCTTATAAGGATAAGTTCGAGAAAGCTGGACTGACTGCGATCCTTGGATGTGGCTTTGACCCAGGAGTGTCACAGGCTTATACGGCATATGCAGCCAAACATCACTTTGATGAGATTCACTATCTTGACATAGTTGACTGTAATGCAGGTAACCATCATAAGGCGTTTGCAACGAATTTCAATCCTGAGATTAACATCCGTGAGATAACCCAGAAGGGTCTTTACTATGAGAATGGTAAGTGGATTGAGACTGAACCATTGGCAGTACATCAGGATTTGACCTATCCGAACATTGGTCCACGTGACTCTTATCTGATGCATCATGAGGAGTTGGAATCGTTGGTTAAGAACTATCCAACTATTAAGCGTGCACGTTTCTGGATGACATTTGGTAAGCAGTATCTTACCTATCTCGACTGTATTCAGAACCTTGGCATGAGTCGTATTGACGAAATAGAGTATGAAGCACCGTTAGCTGATGGTTCTGGTAAGACTGCTAAGGTGAAGATTGTTCCTTTACAGTTCCTCAAGGCAGTGTTGCCTAACCCACAGGATCTAGGTGAAAACTATGATGGCGAGACATCTATTGGTTGCCGTATCCGTGGTGTCAAGGACGGTAAGGAGCAGACTTATTACATTTATAATAACTGTAAGCACCAGGATGCCTATAATGAAACTGGTATGCAGGGTGTCAGCTATACTACTGGTGTACCTGCAATGGCTGGTGCAATGATGTTCTTCAAGGGACTTTGGCGTAAGCCAGGTGTATGGAATGTAGAAGACTTCGACCCAGATCCATTCTTGGAGGTACTCAACAAGCAGGGACTTCCTTGGCATGAAGTGTTTGGAGGAGACTTAGAATTATAAGAAAATGGCTTGCTCTTTGGATTTTATAGAATTTGTTAGTAGTCAGATAGCTACTGCAGGGACTGTAAGATACAGGAAGATGTTTGGTGATTACATGGTTTATGTTGACGAAAAGCCTGTTATCTTAGTTTGTGACAATATACCTTACGTCAAGGAACACGAGGCAATTAAGTCAATGATGCTATCTGCCGAACGTGGTTTCCCTTATGAAGGAGCTAAGGAACACTATATTTTAGATGTTTCAAGGTCAGATTCTGCAGTCAGGGTTGTTAAGACCTTAGTTGAGGTTTTACCTTATCCAAAGAGTAGAAAGAAGAATAAATAATAGTATATCAATCAGAAAACAA
>ERZ772932.211-NODE-211-length-34064-cov-3.768238_pt1 | contig 34064 bp, 42 predicted proteins | sample MGYA00511684_ERZ772932 | MGnify/ENA primary metagenome ERZ772932 (study PRJEB29015, sample SAMEA2738078) | human oral metagenome | biome: human oral; feature: human-associated habitat; material: saliva | place: China | collected 2210 ...
TTGCCGGAGAGTCTTTCCAGTTAGCACTACCGAGGATTGCTTTAATTTGGTCTGTAATAGGAGGGTGAGATGAAATATCTGTGTTATGTTGTTTAATTGCTTCTGTTAACTGCTCACGTGTTATCAACGCACCTATATTAACAGTTAGCGATACATTTCCTGTATTACTAAATACCATTCCGATGGTTAATTCTTGAGATACAACTACTGAGCCACTTTCTGCCGGCATTCTGTCCGGTTCAGGGTCCGTAAGGTATGCATACAATATTTCGCCCTTATCAGGATCTTGTGCAAATAACCCAATTTCAGACATTCGAAAAGCTTCATGTATGCCAGTATTAGTTATAACTGTATCAACGCTTACAATTTTACCTTCTAGCTTAACTACAAAATTAGTAGTCTCCCATTTAGAGGAGATTACATCAGTTAATGCCAATGGATTCGTTGCATTAACACCACTACCGACTTTAATTTTCGTGAATGTCAGTTTAGTCTTGCCCGCATTTACCTTTGCTTGCAAAGCAGCACCAACATCAGTCATGGTTGCATTTGACCATTCTGCCATATATTCCTCCTATCTAACGCTATTATCTAGCGCTACATTAATCTTCGTTTTCTTTGATTCAACTGTGTAAGACGTTACATGGGCATTCAAATTAATGCGCCATGCATTTGTAAAGTCACACTTGATATTCACTTTCTTAGATACACCGCACCACCCGGCGAAATATTTATTGAAGTTAATTCGGCGAATGAATTCAATACCATCTAACCAGGACCGTACATTCTTGGCGGCATTGATAGCGCGTATAAGCTTAACAATATCCGATTTACCGGTTAATGGCGCTGTAATGAGCGTAACCTTAAAATAATAAGGCTTACCTCCATACTCGAACCATTCTGCTATTTTCGAATCTGAATATATAGTCTGTACGGCTTTTTCAACAGCATATGGCGTGCCTTTATGGCGATGAATATCAATTGAATTCTTCACCATTTCGCGTTTAGTCTCTATCGGTAGCCCGCTGTCATAGTCATCCACGTGTAATTGATATGCTAGATGATCAATTACACTCTCTGATTCAGTATCAATAGACGACCATAATAGTAGGGTAGATGTATTCATAAATTCGGCCAGCATATCATCCCAAGTTTTAGCAAGGGGCTTAATTGGTTCCTTATCGATTGAGGACGGAAGATGATCCGCACTAGTATACTTACTATCAAGTATCATTCTTCCTCACTTCCTGCTAATACTACAGCGATTGTATTAGCTACTGCTACTCCACTTTGCGCTGCAATAGGAGTAAATACGGGCGTCGTTACTTCAACACGTTTAATTCCTGCTACATCCATAAGCATTTGCACCAATCGGCTAGGCACTATATCACGGCCTAATTTTGACTTTTGCCATATTACATAATCATTGACGGCTTTATCTGCCTTAGCTTTTACCACCGTTGCATCAGCGCCTTTTTCAATATAGTACTTAGCGTCGATGTTATATTGCGTAGTAGTAGGCGCTAATACAGTCAGCTTATCAGTCAGAGGTCTACGTTTCTTATCAGATAAATAATCCGTAATAGTCTTGAGTAATTCTTGCCCTGGAAGTCCTCCTCCTGCTAATAAGGGATAAATATTAACTTCCCCTGGACGTGGAGAAGATACTCCTACATCTGCCACAAGGTGCGACGCAGATTTTGTGAAATACTCATACGCCCCTTCAGGTCCTGCTACAGAGAACGATTCTGGGGCCTCATGAATACGTTCGCGATACGATTCGTCATCCTCTGTATCCGACCCGCCTTCAGATAAAGTTATATTACGCATCGTATCTACATAAGCTATAGGGTCAATGATTGTGCTTATTTCACCTGGCTTAAACCCATTGCCCCGCGCCCCGGCAATTTGTGCCTCAGCTTTTACGGAACCGCTGAGTTGTCCAGGTAAAATTACTAAGTCCTCAACAGTAGCAAAATATTCGCCACCTCCAGTAGATACCCTAGTCCCCTTTTGGATAATAACTGAGCTTGTACGTACTGCAGACAAAGTGGCCTGAAGCGTTGTGGTAGCTTTTGTTGCCTGTAACCGCTCAACGGCGGCAGGAACAGCTCCTACGTGATCCAAGTTATCTCCCTCTGCGTAGGCTAATAAATTTTGCTTTGCTGCATAATTGGCATCATTTAATAATCGGATTATAATTTCCGAAATTACATTTAAAAATAAAGTAACAGGGTCGCCCTCTCCCAGAGTTCGCCCTGTTATTGTTGTGTAAATATCAAATACCTTTTGTTGAATATGCTCTTTATCTGTATTAAAGAATTCAACATTAGGTAAATCAGATAGTCTCATACAGTCACCATCACTTTCGGAATCAACGCACCATTTTGTGTGGCAGAAAATGATATATCACTAATTTTGGCACGAGGCTCGTACCGTTTGATTTGTTGAAATATGTCATTAGATAGATGCGCTTGAGCTTGATGGATAGGCATATCAATAATACGGCCATCAATACCAAACTCCCTATCTAGTGGCACACTACCACGAACGGTAGAAATAATCGTTTGCACATTTTGCAAAATCTCAGCAACTTCACTTTCAGGTGCTAGCGATATTCTATTGTCCGTAGCTGGTTTAATTTCATACGTTGCTGACATGGCTAGAACCTCCGTAATATCGTATTAACCTGATTAAATGTATTACCATATTTATTAAGAAGAGATTTTTCCTCTACGGTGTTCTTGTCCGGATATTCTTCAAGAGTTAGAGATACCTCAATGGATTGTGTCTTACCGTAGGCATCTGTAAATAGATTATCTTCACTCATAGACATGATAACAAAGTAGTTTTGGCTAATAGGCTTACCACCGATAATAAACGGCAATACGGCCCCTGTATCACGATACTTTCGCAACTTCTTAACAGTACTTTCCGGAGATTGTCCAAGCGATGCAGAAATAAGAATCTTACAGGTAATCTGTTCTACGTCCGGCCCACTAAATTGTTTAACCGGCTTTTCTAACATCAGATTGTGTTTCTCCCATCTAGCACTACCTGAACGCGTTACGTCAGATACAGTGAGAACATTGTCTAATGCGGTATAGAATACTATATCCGCTAAATATCCGATATACATCTATACCTCCTATTTTGGTCCGGCTGTTGTAGAACCGCCAGACACTACACCGCCATGCACATGATGAACTAAGGAAATACCATTAACCACTACATCACCACTACTTGCATTGATGGATAACGTACCACCAACATTGAGCGTCATATCTCCAGGAACAGTGAGCACACGTTTACCATTATCTGCTCCACCTGGAGTTGGATCCGCACTACTAAAGAACGTTCCAATAATGAATCCATCAGAAAAGCCACGACCTGACCGATTTGGTAGCATAATACATAATACCTGGTCGTCAATAGCTGGCATCCAATAGTCCTTATCGTGTGCTGCGCCTCGATTAATGACAGATAATGGTGCCGTTACGACACCTTCTCTATCGAGGCGCGTAACTACGGCTTTACCCTCTTCTGGAATTGTACTTGCTACATTTCCGATAAATATCATATCCGATAATGTCGATAATATAGAATCAGTAGCCATTTAAACACCTCCTTACATCAATCGACGTAGAATAATTAGACCCTAATGTATGTGTCGCTTTAGTAATTAAATAATTACCATCGAACACCCCAAAACCTTCGAGCTTAACAGTAACCGATGCCATAATAAGAGGATTCCCAGGGAAACTAAAAGACATTGTATCCGCTTCTTTATTAGCTTCTCTAAGCTTCTTCTTAGCAAGTCTAGTCGCCTCAGCCTTGTCTTTCACCTGTTCATTGACTTCCAATACGGCAAGGTACGTATGCCCCTTACGGTCAGGATCTTCAAACGTATCCTCAATCACAGTTTTCTTATCCTTATCTGTATATTTCACATGGCATGCTCGATATACTTCACGAGTTTTACTCTTGTACGAATAAGATATCCCCCTAGTAATGATCAAAGGCGGTTGTTCACCTTCTTTAGTTTGTACAGGTTGATATTTACCACCTGGTCTACGAATAATGACTTTAGGCTTTACATTTTCATATTTGTAATCATCGAATATAATCAACTGTTCAGTGGATACCTTAAGAGAAAACCCCGCATCATTACATAGTTTCTGCAAAAATGCGAGGTCTGATTCAGCACTTTGAGAGGCATCTTTTAACGGTGGGTCAAAATCCGCGTCCCAAACCAATTTTAATTTATTATCGCTTGCCTTTTCGGTAGCAATCGCTTTAAGTGTTGTATCTTTCCACGATTTGTCTTTCTTTTTCTCCCGCAAGTCAGTACTACCGATAATAGCAACCCCTTTGATTTTGACTATATCCGGAAGGCTACTGCCCTCGAATTCATCAATTTCAAATTTGCCGATTGGTAATGTAAATTGTTCATCCCCTAATTTCTCCCATGCTACTGTATTAATAGCGACTTCTAGTAATGATCCTTTTACAGGATACCAATCACCGACCCATAGACGGCCCCTATCCTCTAATGAGATAGCCACGTCGTCTACAGTTCCTGAAAGGTTATCTGTGAAAGTTACATCAAGAAGGTATTTACTAATATCGTCGGTGATGTCCTTAGACTCCTTACTCCCCCAATGTTGGTAGCCGATTGTACACCATGCCCGCCGTGCTAGTTTCGTTTGTGGTGTTAAATCTTTCTTCCATTTTTGGACCTTAGCTAGGCTCTTTTGTAAGCTCATGTACTATCGCCTCCAGGGTGGTAAGAATTCAGGTAAGGAATCAGCAGGAACATCTGGGCATGTTAACACAACACCTGCGGAAAATATCGCCGTATTACGGTGCTTTTGATTGGATTCTAACAATAAATTAATGTATCGTTCGTTACCATATACCTTATAGGCGATTAAGTCCCACATATCCCCTTGTATTGTTGTATAACTAGTCATAACTCAACCTCCGTTGCCCAGTGGTATAGCTACGCATCATTTGTTCAAATTCACGCATTTTTGCATCTAATGCTGACATAATATCATCAGTTGAACCATTACCAGCATTAATGACAGGAGCGAATGTAATTTGTACAGGCGCCCCACTATTACTAGATGAGGACGTCACAGGCACGCTAGGTGCTAATGATACAGTAGGTGCTGCAGCAGTCTGCGCTCCACTCACACCTAGCATTCGTCCAGCCGTTTGCCATAAATTCATCGCATTAGCACTACCATCAATAGGGACAATGACTTCAGGATATCCGGCTTCACCAATCAATGCAACTTCTGGAGATGTAATTACACCACCATTAGCATACGCCTTACCTCCAGCGGCGGAAACACCAACTGTGAAACCTCCACTAAATTGGGCCTTAATACTTGCCCACGCCCCTGCAATTGCGTTAGATACCGCACTCGGGATTTGACTTACCCAGTTTACCACAGCATTATAGGCATCACTTGCCCATTGCTCTGCAGCTGCTACAAACGCCGCTCCGGCTTCTGCACAGGCACTAGGTAAGTTCACAAGGAAATTAATAACATCATTAACTAAGTTACTAATCCAAGAAGTAGCCGTAGCATACGCTTCAGAAGCAAACGAGATAACTGCCGCTACGAATTCAGCACCCAATGTAATCATGTAGGTAGGTAAATTAATTAAGAAGTTATAAATCCCATCAACCATAGCCCCAAAAGTGGTAACCGCAAAGGTATAACACTCTGTGGCGAATGATACAACGGCAGATATAACAGCAGTACCAACTTGTACCATAATTACTGGCAATCGCAAAATAATGCCTATAATAAATCCTACGGCCATCCCAATATACGTTGGTAAGTTAAGCCATAAATTTACGTAGGCTATTACCGCCGCTTTCAATGCATTAAACACGCTTAGCCCAATTGTTAATAGGCCATTTATCACAGTCATAATACCAGATATAATGGTGCTCCATGCGGAACTTAAAGCAGAGCACACGCTATCCCATATAGAACTTAGCCCGGAACATACGCTATCCCAAACAGATGTTAAGGTAGCACAAATCGTGTCCCAGTTAGTTACTAATAGGTATATCGCTGCAATAATCGCCATTATGGCGATTACCCAAGGTCCGCCTATTAATGCGCCAGCGGCTTTAAAGGCACTCGTAGCTGTTTCTACACCTTTAAAAGCTGTAGTGATTGTAGTAATACCAGATGCCAATTTTGTAGCAGTACCATATAGTAAGGCTAATTTCAATCCGTTTGTTACTACGGCTGCAATAGCTTCCTTATTATCCTTCATGAACGTTACAACGGTTTGTAATACCGGTATCAGTGCCGGTAATATTTGCTGGGCAATCGGTATAAACGCCTGAGCCAAACCTAATGCAACCTGCGTAGCTTCCGCTTTCAGGATGTTCATCTGTAGCCATATTTCATGAAGTGATTTAGGATCTATACCAACACCCTTTATTTGTGATGCGGCCGCTTGTGCATCTGCATAGTTTTCAAATACTTTAGTAAGCTCCAAGCCTTTGGCGCCTAGTGTTTCAAGCATGAATTCTTGCCCTCGGCCTTGTGCTACCGCATTTTGATAGCCTTTAGCCATTGCGTCCAATTGTTGGTTCATAGGCAACAACTTGCCATTTGCATCAGTTAAAGATACACCAAATTGGCTGAGGTACCCCTGCAATGCTTCAGCACTTTTACCACCACCGGCCAAAGTCTTATCCATTTTGGCAAAAGATTTAGCAGCTACCTCTACATCCACACCGCTTAAAGTCATAATCTTCTTAAATTGCGACGTCTCAGCAGTTGTCATATGTAGTTTATTGGACAATTGGTATAGCGCCTCACCCGCGTTTACAACGTTATCTATAATTGCACCAATTCCAAAGCCCCCTGCTGCAACCATAGCGAAATTTGCAAGCTTTCCTGTGACTCCGCTTACTGCGGCACTTGCACCCTGTGCGGCTGATGCTGCACCTGCTAAAGGGCTTGCGCCTCCCATTTTACTGATTGCATTTTGATGCGCAGTCTGACTTGCAATATTAGACCTCAACTGGGCCTGTCTTTGTAACATAGAATTCAGTTTTTGCTCAGCGGCAATAGCCGCATTCCTGTCACTAACATTCCCCGACTTTTGTGAGATAGCTTGCAGTTTTCTGTATTGTGCCTGTTGGTCCTTGATTGCGTTTGATAGTTTGTTGAGTTCCTGAGATGCTTTTGATACAGAGGAAGATAACCCGCCGTCGAGTTTACCTTTAATGGCAATCGCCATTTCTAAGACTTTATTGGCCATTATTTTCTCCCTTTCATCGCTTTATTCTCACGCTCGATACCATCACTAATGAGCTGAACGTGGACTATGAACTCATCCACGTCTAGCTCTCGAATAAAGTAATCCATTGACGTGCTTGTGTATTTACTACACGTAATCGCACACCCTGTAAAATACCTTTCTAGGTCAGTTATTTTTCGGAATTGAGCAAAAAATTCTGTACCTCTAAGCACACTCTAGTAAAATCAGCAGCTGGAAGACTATAAATATCATCCACTTTACAACCGCATGCAGCAGCTGCTACATGTGCTTGATACGTCATGGATAATGCAGGAACTGTGATAGTTCTATCTTCATTCTTTGCAGACTTCTCACATTTAATTAATGTATAACCGCTGATTCCTTCAAATTGTAAGGAATGACCTGCTTTTACTAATTCAATACCAGTTGTTTCGTTCATAGTACTTTGTTTACTCATTAGTGATCGTCCTTTCTACAGACTAAATACCGAGTGCAGCACGAACATCGCCAAGGAAGTCAGTGCCATCAGAAATAGAATCCTTATATGCGTATTTATCGATTTCACGAACTACCTTACCATTTTGTTCTAGTTTCAAGTATGTTGTTTCAATTGTGTTCGTTGCATCGATAGTATTGCCAGATTCATATGTGCCATTTTCTTTGGATTTAGCACGGCCACGAATAACAGCGCGTGTAGGCACAATTACATATTTATCTTTACCGCTATCCCAACATTGGATAGCACCGCGTACTTCTAAGCGCACGCCACGGCCACCTGTAAGGCGGTGTGTAGTTTCTGTTGGAGTGTTCCAAGTAAGTTTAGTTTCCATAGAAGAGTAGTGCCCAATAACTGGCGCTTCTACTTCACCTGCTATGCCCACACCTTTTACAGTTTGAGTCATTACAGATTCACTAGGTAATTCTACTTTGGCAACACCTAAACAGTTGTCAGAACCTTCTTCATATACACGGAAGTCATTAAGTACTTCCGGCACTTGGTTGATAGATGCCATGATTAATTACCCCTTTCTATACTGTTTGAAATAATGTTTTGAAATAGGAAACATCGTATTCAGAAATACTTTCAATTTCTTGCGCTGGAATTGGAGGCGTACGGTATTTATGGAAGCGAATAATACCATTCAACAAGTCTGTTGTAGGGTTTTCTGCTTCTTTAAATTCAATACGACCGCCCAAAATAAAGCCACGAGAAGTAAGACCGTTAAGACGAATTGTTTCACTATCAAGAATTGTTTTGATATTACGTGGCAAGATAGGCATATCCACTTTTTGCCAATACGTTAAGATGAATGTTTGGTCATCCCAATCATTGAAACGACGTACACAAATAAATGTATCCTTAACATCAGTTGTGCCAGGATATGCACCTGTATAGTTGCCCCAAGATACCCAACCGTTGATGTTAACGGCCGTCATAATACCTTGAGAGTTCAATAAGTTCGCTTGAGAATGCGTAAGCATAACTTCCTTGCCATTAGCCAAACATAAACCTGTGATGTTCATAGATTTATTAGAAGGGGATAGCGTAGGAATATCGCTATTAGACGCATCGCATTTACCCATAATGCCCATAATGTGTGTAGACATATGGAACACATAGTCGCCATTACGAACTTTTGGCCAACATACGACTTCGGATTCGCCTGTATAGCTATTACCTTTCTTCCATTCATAAGCATCAGTGTATTTAACAACTTGCGTAGTATCGATATCAACTAATGTTGTCGCTCTAAATAAGTTGTTAATAACACGAGATTTTGCCTTCATAACGGATGCTACTGTAGGATTTTGAGAGAATCCAGGGGCAGCAATAAGACCAGGTACAATGCCAAAATGATGATAGATTGTATCAATCAATTCAAAGCCTGTTGCCTTTTCGTTACTATCCACCCCGCCGATTACATTTCTATAATCAAAGTTTTCTACATCAAGTTCATCATAAGTAAGGTTTAAGGTAGTAGCTGCGTCAAACTTTCCACCTTTTACAACAGAGATAACCAATTGATTTTTGTCATCAAATGCTGCCGTGTAATCTGTGTTAGCTACACCTGTTTGGCCAGCACTAGATACTTTTAATGTATTAAGCAATACTGCTGCTTTTACTACACATTTCTTTTCTGCCAATGTAGCAGTTGTTGTAGTGGATTTCTTATGCTTAGCAGGATCCAATACATTAACAAATACGATTGGAGCTACACCATACAATTTGAATTGTGCGTACATCGCTTCACATAATGTGAAATGCGCCCAATCTTCAGAGTAGCCAAGTTGTTGAACAGCTGCTTCCCAGCTGTAGCAGATGATTGGCTTATTGACTACCGCACTAGGGTCTTCTGTAAGGTGTACAGGTGCAGTACCGAACACAACAGGAAGGCCGGCAGTAGTTTGGACAGGAGCAATTACAGAGGTAGCTTGCTCACTTGTTTTGACGCCATGATAAAAGGCCATTTACTTCACTCCTTTATAATTCTTCAATGCGTTTACATAGAATACATTTAATTGCGTACCTTGTGTTTTAACATCAATCATTGCCTGATTAAGCTCATCTAAAGGCACAAATAAATGCATAAAAATAGGGTCTTCTGCTTCCGGCAGTGGTGCACCGTCGCTAAATACCATGAATTGGTTTAGCCGGCTACTGCGGAACGAAGGCCCAACATATACAACAGGGTTCATCGTTGTCTCCTATTCAATTAATTTGTTATCCGTGAATATCTTATTTAGATTCCTACGAATAACAGGAATATACACTTCAAATTCAAGATACCCAACCCATTGAGGGTATGGTTGATCATCAGGAATCGTTGTATTAATGGTATTCTCCTTAATTTCATATTTAAGTGCTACCGGATTATCAGATAACAACCGCTCACGCACTACCTCTAATAGGTGATATAGTCCGACATGGCCTTCAGTTAAGGCTTCATCATAAGTAGTTACCAATACAGTAATACCTACCGTCGAAATATCTGCATCACTAACAGAGTACGGATGCACTACTACGGCTGGGCATAATTTGCGCTTGTCTTCATTCTTATCCACTCTTGGTAAGAAACCGCTCCATACTCGAATAGGCCTTTCGGTAACATCACTGTTTTCATTCAGCTTTCGTAACTCATTCATGAGATATTTAGCAATACCATCTGATACATCTAATGGCGTCATTAGTTACCTCCTAACGCGCGCTCTAATTCGTGATATAAGCGCTTTTCATACATTTCCATGCCTTCTTTTTGCATGGCATTCATAACAGTTTCATTACCAAACATTTGCGGTAAGGCTGGCCCATATATTCCCTTTAACGGATATCTGCCCTTGCCTTGGCGTTTCATAAAGATACCGGATGCACTAACAAAGCCGTTTGGTACCTTTGTTTCTATACCTTTTTTAATCGATACAAACACACCTTTTCGCTTAAGTGATTTAATTTTGAAGTACTTTTGAGCGCTAGTATAGCCACCTTTGATACGCATTTCTGTGCCATCATTCAATTTATTGATAGATACACCGGACTTTACAACCGATACACCTTTAATGGCATAGATATTGCGTAGTGCTTGCGTACCTGCTTTTCTTGCAGTTGTTGCGGCACGCTTTGAAGCGGCTTGGCAGACACGTCGAACTCTATCTTCTTTTAACGTTTCCAGTGCTTTTTCAATTGTTGCCACTGCACTTTTATCAAGTTCTAGCTCAACCATCCGTCAACACCGCCTCTAGCTTCTGCTCTTAATTCAATGGATACTAACCCATCTTCTTCCGTTGCACTTTGAACGACGTAAACGTCCTCGTCTAATCGGAATACGTTCCCCTGCGATGGAATTTCAGGGATGTCCGTTAGTTTGCAATGCACAAATACAGACACCCCGTGCAATCCGTCATTTGATACGTGAGAGCCATTCGATAGGAATGACTCCCTCGCCGTTGGCGATTGAATAACCGCTTTAGCTACTGTGCCATTTAGATTATGCCCTTCGGCGAATTCGTCTTCATTGAGGAATACATCGTCAATATCGCTTTCTAGGTAATCTCTAAATCGCATTATTTTTTCACCGTAACTTCCGCATCAACTTCAGGTAATTCCATTTCTTCTTCCGGTTCATCTGGAACGACTTCCAATGGTTTCTGTACTTCAGCAGGATCATCTTCAGCAGATTCAAACTTTTCAGATTCAAGCAAAGATAACGCAATCGCTTTCTTTTTGATGTCGACTACTTCCCCCTTGCCGTACATCTCGCCTTCATGTGCTAAATATCCCTTTAATACTCTAATTTTCATAAGTAGGTTACCCCCTATTTAGTCTTAATAGTAGCCCAATCGTCGATAGTTTCAGGAATCAATACGCAACGGGAATATACAGACAATGTTAATTCTTGTGTAGCTTTATTAGCATAGTAATAAGGTACATAAATACCTGCATATGTTGTGAATTGGTTGTCATCGTTAAGCAATGTTACTGCTGCATGTTGTTGACGGCCACGACCAGGTACACCTAATACTGCAGCATCATCACCGATAAAGGATTTTACCTTGCCTTCATCATCTTGATATGTTTCAAGATATGCATACACATCAATGTTTAAGGACATGATACGGCCAACATATCGAACTTGTGGAGATAAGTATTCAGGCGCAAAGTTAAACATTGTCATGTTTTCACGATTAGGAATAGCCAACATCTTGTTGATAGATGCGTTATCAAGAATATATTTTTCAACATTCTTACCGACAACTAATACAGTTGGTACGATTCCTGCGTTTTCCTGAATTTTTTCGGACGCCATTTTCAAGTCGCCATAAATATCGGCACCAGCTTGGTCCCATGCAGTAGTAGGTGTGATGTCTTGTTCAAATTCAAAATCAATTTCATCAGTTAGAACAGTCGCGCCGTCATCAGCATAACCTTCGATTTTGCATTTACCAGTGGTAAGCAAATCGGCCGCCATTTTGTTTTTACGATTGATGATTGTGCCTTGCAAATAAGACAAATCTTCAGCTTGCATTTGTGCCGCACGTTGTGCAGGTGTCATTGTAGATACAATATTTTCCGCAAATGCACGTTGGTCGAGTTGCTCAGGATCAATTACTGTACGAGGACCCATCATAGGTGCTTCATATAAAGCAATTTTAGAGCCGGCACGTTTAACATTTACACCAGATGCGCCACGAGATACAAAAGGTGCTAGAGTGCGACCACGTTTACGAGTTTCTACTGCGATTTTTTTAGAAGTTGCAACTGCCGGAACTTGTGGGAAGAAAGTATCAAGCAAGAAACTTGCCGGAGTTTTCATTCGTTCTACAGCTTGCATTAAAGATAACGTATCTTTGAAATCAATTGCCATTATATAGTTCCCCCTATTTAATGCTAGTTAAGAATAAGTGAGCGTCTTTAAAATCCGCTTCATGTTCATTAATTTTGTAAGCTTTGTCAACTACCAATACTTCACGATTAAAGCGACCGGAGACATATACAGTCACTACATTGTGATCAGTAGTTGTAGTAGTATCAGCTACCACGATACCCGCAGGTTTACCGCTTGCAATTTTTTGGAATGTGCCAGCATTATTTTCAAGAACTTGGCCACGTTTGTAATCACCAACTGCTGCTTTTACATTTTGAGTTAATACAGGCACACCGCCACCACCTAATAGGTAGTCAGCTGCGACGCCATTTACTTGTTCGAAATACGCCATTATTTACCGCCTTTCTTAGCATTTGCAAATGCTACAACTTCATCAATTGCACTAGCTTTAGCTACTGCATCATTGGTTTCTGGTGTAGATGCACCTTGAGGTACCACTTCATCCGCACCGGATTCCATTTGATCGATAACCAATTGTCGAATTTGGTCGACTACTTTGTTATCAGTTACAGGAATATCGGATACGGCGGAGATGAAAGGTGTTACTTCATCTACAGTTTTACCTTCTTTAACAGCCACATCTACTAAACGATTGATAACTTCATTGTTCCCTTTTAGTGCATTTAAGGTTTCAACGCGTTCACGTTCTGCTGTTACTGCTGCATTTTCCGCAGGTTCGTTTGTAGAAATACCGAGCAAACCTTTTAAGCTTGCCATGAATTGGTTTTCAGTCATAGGTTTCTCCTTATGTTTTAAAAATTGTTTGATTTTGGCTTCATTTTTGGCCGAATATTTGCAAGATACTTTGTTAACGATAACCATCCCGTCATTCATAACAGCCTTATCAGTAATCGCCGTGTCTACTTCATCAATTAGGCCGTAGGACTTCGCCTCGTCCGCTGTAAGCCACGTTTCGTCATCCATAAGTGTATTTATCTGCTCAGGCGTCAAAACATCGCTACGACTTAGATAAACATTTGCAATGGTTTGTTTAACGCTTTCCAAATAATTCGCCATTTTAGTTAGTCCGTCCGCGTCAAAGCTGTCGCCTAAAAATACAGATGGATTGTGAATCATGTACAGAGCATTGCTTGGCATGATTACCTTATCAGCCGCACATGCAATAATTGTAGCTGCACTCGCGCATAAGCCATCAATGTGTGCTGTTACTTTTCCAGCATAGGCTTTGATCATATTGTGGATAGCTTGTGCCGCGAATACGTCACCACCCCCAGAGTTGATACGCATTGTTAAGGCATTGCCATTACAACTAGCCAAATCACTTGCAAATTCACGAGGTGTAATTTCATCACCCCACCAAGAGGTATCAGAAATATCACCATACAAAATCAATTCAGATTGACCGGTACCATCTTGATTTACAAAATTCTTAACAGACCAAAATTTATTCATCCTCTTCACCTCCTTTCGTTGTAGATTTAGAGCCAACGGAAGGATTTACCGCATCAGCTAGCCCCATGCCGTATTTCTCCATGAGTTGCTTTTCAAATGCAAGTTGTACAATGTTTTCTTCAAGGTCTGTCCCTGTCATTTCTGCCGCTTCACGTTCGCGAGTGGAAACTCCATTTTCAACGCGAAGTGTACTACCATTCATATCCTTAACTGGGTCAAGGATGGACATAGTCGGTCCAAACCAATCAGCATTGCACCATGCTTTTCGAATTAATGGATCATCAAAGAAACCAGGTGCCTCTATTCGGCCATTCGCTACAGCTTCCATTAGCCAAACCTCATAGATAGGCTGACAGAAATCACGAGCGAACCACTTGCGACGTAGTTTATATTCTTCCCAAGCCTGTAACATTGCTGCACGGCTTGCAGAATACGAGGAGTTGAAGTTCTTCATCAATACTTCGTAGGGCTGGTTAAGTGCAGCACCTACTTGTTTGATGAGTTGAGTACTAAATACTTCAAAAGTAGATTGAGCGTTGGAGGCATCCACACTCTTTACATCCACACCTTTCGGTAAGGCGTTTAATGTACCAGGTCCTAAATTGTATTCTGATACATCAACAACTGGTTCTGTTGGATCCTCAACGCCATTATCGGCCAACATATCATTTAACGACCCTGAATTAGTAACAGCTTCAGTAAAGAATAATGCAAAGTACGATTTAATAATGGCAGATGTAAGTTCTGCATTTGTGTATCGATACACTTGCTTTAGCGTTTCAATAACTGGCGCTAAATAAGGTACCCCTCTATATTGCTCAGGTCTAGTATCATTACTAATTTGTAGTACATTCGGAATGCTAGTACGCTTTCCATATGCTTCGACTCTTGCCCATGCAGTCAACAGGCTTGTAATTGGCTCACCAGGGACTTGATTGGATACCCAGTAGGCTACAATTGCGCCGTCAGTATCAATTTCCACACCATTCAATATACGATTTCCGTTATCCGGATTAAGCGCTTCAACGCCAGTTGGGTCTCCTGTAACATATGTGGAGCTCGTAAGTGGATTACTTACTCGATTCCCTTCAATTAATTGAAGCCGTAATGTATATGGCATATCTGGTGTACTTGGTTTACGTCTAAATACCGCAAAACTATCACCATCAGTAAGATACCCTTGATATGCGATACTTTGCATATCGTACAAATTATTTTTGCGATAAATATCACAGTCTTTTGAGTCTGCCCATAAGTCGAACTCAGCTCGAACCTTACGCGCCCACACTCTGGCGTCCTCTGCAGATATCCCCAAGATTTGAAATTTAGGTCTAGGGAATACATTAAGGCCTGCACCAACTGTATGAGTGGTGCTTGTATTGATTGCAGCTGTGCCGACTGGCGTATTAATAGCTAAATCTGCGGATCTATCACGTAAAGTTGATAAATTCGCACCGATATCGGCCTTATAACCTAGTTTTTTAGGGTTATATCCCTTTAAAGATTTATTGTTATGAGAGGCTCCGCCCTCACTATATCCGCTATTTTTAGCCCTCGGAGTGCCTGTTTTAGCGCTAAATTTCTTATTTTTTCTTGCCATTTTGCCCTCCTAATCTCTAAAAACAACACGTTTTGACCGGTTTCCTCGTCCATTATCTGTATCCATACCCGGTAATTTAGCGCCTCTTGCCACTAAATCATCAATCATTTTTCTTACTTCTGCTAAATTTGCTCTTGTAAGAGTCCGATTTCCTATGGTATAGCTTTGGCCAGTCAATATCGCTTCCTCAGCTTTGACGTACCATTCTAATCGCACGTCAATTAGTCTTGGCTTTCTTGAATAACTAGTTGCCATACATCCTCCTAAATATCTGCTACCTTACTAGCTCTACGAACGCGTTTCCTCATTGGTTTCTTCCGCGGATTAGTCACTGTTGTAGTAGAATGGCCTCCGCCTTTGACTACTTCCGCCAATCTATCCCAATCAGGATGGATTGAGTTCATACAAGCTAAGTTGTATACGCGTAAGTCCAAAGGTTCGTTACGAACTCCTGCAGTAGGCTCCCATATTTCATGGATAACGCCTTTACGTTTCACTTTCTTCTTGTGTTCTGAAATAATCCCCTTGAAATACAACTCGTCATACCCTCTAGTTCCTAGAAATTCTTCGTCCAATGGGAAATGAAAGTATTTAGCGCCAGGTTCATCGATAGCTAACCGGTTCATTACCTGTTGTTTCCCATCGTCAACACCTAGCATTACAAGCGGAATCTTACTTCCTGAAGCTTTACCAATCTTATAATTTAACGGTATACCAGGTGTTCCGGCCGTACCTTTGATGGCAAATCGTTGCTTACTGAAGTTCTTTTCGCAATATTCATATACTTTGGAAGTGTAGTGACCGCCTGAGTCAATGAAAGCACGCGCTACTTTAAGGCCTGTGCCGTTCTTAAATCGGTATACCTTATCAAGCACCGCATCAAGTGCATCCCATGTTGCTTTATTATCAGGCTGACCTAAGATAACGCCCTTACAGATGCCCCAACATTCTTCACCATATCCCCAACCAGTGATTTCATACTCTAACCGATTGTCTTGTGTATCGACGGCACCGGTTAGCAGTAATACACCATCAGGAAGGTCTGCGCCGTACTTTTCACGGCGCCTAATGAATTGTTGATAGTCTTCAAAGGCACCTTGTTGTGCATAGGATTCTCCAAATCGAGTATTCATAACTACCTTTTCACGAGTAGGGTCGCCTTTAGCCTCTAACCATTCCCTCATGATGTCATTCCAAGTTAGCCAGGGCGAGGTGAATCCATTTACAAAAAAACTGCGTATGCCATTATGCAACGCAGCAGGGTTTTTCGATATGTACTTCTGAGGAACTTTCCGCATTTCGTCTTCAGAGAATGTAGATCCGCAATCAGGGCACCGCCATTTCACATCGCTAACTATAACAATTTTCCGACCTTTGGCATCCTTGTGTTCCTCAGTTTCACATTCCATTTCAGTATGCCGTATCAAATGGTACTCACCGCAATTAGGACACTCATGTTGCCACTCTTCTTGCGTACCTGTTTGATACTCTACATCGATTCGTGAGCTGCCTTCATTCGTTGGCGTAGAGAATAATCCCATTACCCTATTCCAGAACGTTGTCATACGTTTGGCAGCAAGGTCTACTGGGTCACCTTCTGTGCCAGCGCTATCAGGGAAGCGGTCTACTTCGTCCGCTAGTAGCACACGTACAGGACGTGATGCCAATCCGGCCGGGCTATTAGCACCGCACATGATAAGACGACCACCAGGGAATAACTTAGATAAGATTGTATTCTTTCCATCTCTTGTCTTGGCACCGTCCTCTGATTTCGTTTCGTAGAATACTTGTGAAAGTACTTTCGTATCACGAATCATCGGCGAGATACGAGACTTTGAATAATCTTGAGCCAATTCAATGGTAGGTTGAATCATCATAACCGCGCATGGATCAAGATGAGCGTATCGCCCTAGGACATTATTCATTATGTCCGAGTTATGAGTAGGAATAAGATTACGGCCAGCTAGGAATAAATGTGTTGGGCTATCGACTTCGATACACACTGTTTCGCGATTTTCTACACGTTTAACAGAAATAATCCTACGACGTTTTGATTCACTCTTACGTGTGGCAATAGATCTACTAATCAATCTATCCTGTTTACGTTTCAAAGCGAATACAGGAGAATCTGCATATGCTGTAAATGTAATCCGATAAACGGTGCTAGTATTCCCTGCTTTTCCATTTGTAGCCACTGCACATTTCGTATGTATAGCAGGTTTCAACCCTAACGAAGTTACGAGGTCAAAGATATCATTTGCTAACTGTTTATTTTTTTGTGTTATTTCACAAATTCCCTTAGTTGAGCACGAACCGTCCGTGTCCATAAGCCCTTGTAAAAGCGCCCATCGGTCATCTATTGATGCCTCCAAGTACGATACTGGTATATGTTTGTTACCAAGTACGCCAAGAGATACTAACTTATTCCGCATCGTGTCCCAATGTTTTATAACTGGGTCTACTTTAATATCTTTAACACCCTTCCATTTGGATTTTAAAGCACTTTGACGTGCACATTCTGCGCATCTTCCAACACTATTTCTGCCGGTGACACGCATGTCATGGCCTCGACGACAAATATTTTCGTCAAGCTCTAGCGGTTCAAGTTGTGTATTTAAAACATTCGTAGATTTTTGTCGGATATTTACACGAACTCCGTTTTCCTCAATCTTGTTGATAATCGCAACATCTTTTATATGAGTTGTAATCTGAGCAGACATACTATTTCCATCGCCTAGCCAAGCCCCTAATGTATATGGGTCTACAAGTAAGCGAACATTACTACGGAAATCTAACGCCTTAGCAATCTGAATAGCATATGTATTACGATTACCACTTTTATAGGTTTGACTAATGGTATGCGTATCAATAATTATGCCTTGCTTTTTATCAGTATCTACGCACCACTCATGGTTTTCATCAGCGATGATAACTGCTCCGTCTGAAAAGCGAATTTCATAACAAGGTCTGTCATTCCACACTTCACTAACTGCTAAAATTCGAACAGGATTACCATTTTCATCAAAAACTTGATCATTAATGGTTAAGTCGCCCATGCGTTTCCATCCTGTAGTTGTCATAATTGGTGTTTCTACATCAAGAGCCTTCCCGACCTGTGATGCAGACTTTACTACTACGCGATTGATACCAGGTTGCGTGAAAGCATCCATTATCTCTTTTTGATAGGGGGCTCTACTCGTTTTCCACCGCCCTGGTTCAGCAGAAAGGCCTTGTGATAGCATGCGATAATCGTCAGCCCATTGACTAACACTGGTTTTTGGTAGTGGTTTCAGGCCCGTTTTAGAAACATATTGCCACAATTCTTTTGCCGTTTTCATGCTATCACCTCCTTTTTTGCATTAAAAAAGCGCCTAATTTGGCGCTTTATCATCGTCTAATTCATCGCTATCCATGAATAATGACGGCGTATATTCACTTAATTCGGACAATTTGTCCTCAATTTCTTGTGTTAACAGATTATATGCTTCTTCTTTTGTTATATTTTGTAACTGCGGAGCCAATTTAGTTGGCAATCCTAACAATTGTGTACGTAAATTCACAAGCATTTCTGTCATTACCTGTTCTACAGTATCTGCTGAGTACACCTCCCCGTTCATTTTGGCTAGTTTCAACTCAGCAATCCTGCGTTTTGCGCGTTCATTTTTGGCCTTTTCAACCTCGAATACCGCATCATCGGAACTACTTACCTCTTCAGCAGAGGATTGACCCTTATATTTGACATAATTGATAACGGATTTGATAACCAGGATATTATTCTTTTCATCGGTAGCTAAAACCCCTTCTTGGAGCAGTTGCGAAACACGTTGACGCGAGAGTCCAAGTGCTTTTGCCAGATTTGACTGCGAGGCCGTTGCCGTTTTCAAATCATCTGTAATTTTCACTTATCAATCAGCCCCCTTTCATTACCTGTATCACTAGCAAGGTCATAAAAAAATTAAAATCTAGGCAATTTTTGGGGTCTCGGCCACCGCACGCTTTCAATTTTCTCCAGAAGAACCTACTCCAAAAAATTTCTAAAAAATTCAACGAAACGTGTAATATTTTAAATTTATTTTTTTATTATTTAGCGCGGGTACTGCCCCAAAAGCTATCTTAATACGCCTTTATTTTGTCTATATTTACCGCACTCCTTATGAACCTTTGCGGTTTTTGTTTTTACTAACGAATGTGATGGCGCATACGATTTACACATGTGATCAATATGAATCCCATTAGCCTTGCACCAACCTTTCACATTATTAAGACACCGTCTCTTTTCACAATACACATCAGTCAATCGTATTCACCTCGCTTTCTTAAAATTTGGATACAAAAAGACCGCCCAATCGTATAGATTAAGCGGTCTTTTTGCTTTAGTGTTCTAGGTATTCACTTTGTCGAGAGAGATTAATTTGTTTCCCTATTAACTCACACTATCATTATAAACTGTCAAGAAGGACAGGTCTAGGACAGTTTTGGGACAATTTTCAGGTTAACTTTGTATTTAACCCAATAACGCCCCATAGCAATACAGATAACTCTTCAATGCCTCTAGCGATGTAGCGTTTGATGGTACGAACATCTGGCTTTTCAGGAAAAGATTCAGCAATTTGCTCTAGCGTTTCCCCATTAATATAATACCTGCGCATACACTCACAATACTTAAATTGCTTTGCGCTACACTTTTCAGCATAGATATCGAGCATGTTATTTACATGTCGCATCATCAATGCTGTTTTTTCTTTGCTTTTAACAATCGCATTCACTTTCACAATGCTCTTATCATCAAACATATCAATTAACAGTTCATTGAGCCATATATCCTCGGCTTGTGTCGAATCCGTGATAGCATTGTCTACGTATGACTGTAACTGACTATAATGCTTTAACAGCTTAATCGTGTTGTGTCGAAGTTTACGACCTAGCTGTGCATTTTCTTGCTTTGCTAATTCATAGTAGGTTTTAGTAGCCACCTCAGTGGCCAACCTAGTGATTTTTTCAATTTCGCATTCATTCAAATGCATCTCCCCCTTTACGCTTTATTTTAGTCCGTATTGTGTTTTATTCCAACTTCATGAAGATTTACTCATTAACGCATTAAAACGTTCTTATACATATGAAATTTTGATTTTTATGGCTATTAGCGACTATAGGAATATACTCATATGTTCTGTGATATGTACAATCACAAAATCATCATCGTCATTTACAACCTCATCAGCCATAGTCCCGATGAATTTCCTATTATCGTTTTCTAGCACTCCTGCAGCTTGTAGTCCATCAAGAATAAATTTCTTAGCAAAAGCTACGTTATCAGGATCATGCCTGGTTGATGAGTGCCATTCAAATAATAGGTCTACTTTACCCTTAACCGATTCTATCTGTTGTGATAGACATTGTTCTTTGACTTGCTCGGTGCATTTCTTTTTCATAGCGGCGGCTGCTATAGTCGAACCACGCTCACAGTCAATATACTCATTTAACGTTGGAAATCGGTTATGGGCTTTCTTTCTAAACCTAAACTGACATCGCAGGAGAATCTTCATCGGTGTGATTCTCCATTGAATATAGCCTCTTCATATTCTCCACGTAAGCGGTCGTATATTCTTTGACTATAATTTTCTTCAGTCCAGGTCTCGCTATAATTCGTCGTAAGAATTATAGGCTTCATTCGGTTGTAGCGATCAATAATAACGCTTTCAACCTTAGATGCTACCCAGTCAGACTTCGAATACTCTGCCCCGAAATCATCAAGCAATAACAAGGGAATATTTCTAAGTTTTTGCTCATAGCTCAGATAGGCTACATTATCGCCCTTAGATAACGTAAGCATATTATCTAGTAGATTTGGCATTGAAATCATAAGGCATCCTCTGCCTAATTTCATGGCCTCTTTTAGAAGGCTAACTGCAATAGATGTCTTTCCTGTACCAGCTGGTCCCCTTAATATAAGCCCCTTGCCAGACTCAAGATTTTCTTTTAGGTTATGAGAGTACTCCTTAACCACAGCATAGGCTTCAGCATTTTCTTTCGGGAAACTACCATGCTTACGCAACCAGTCGAAATCCATATCGTAATATCGTTTAGGAATTCCAACTGCAGCATACGTAGTATTAACATTGGTTTGAATTACTACTGGTTTATCATAAATTGGATAAAAGAACTCATTTTTTACCGTGTACTCTTTCATATTCCGCTTGCCAGTCAACTTGTTCGTCTTTTCTCGAAGAGCCTCTATTGCTGCTGTTACGTTTAGTGGTTCCAAAATCTTTATTCACCTCCTTTTTTAAATTCCCTGCTGTAACAGTTTCAACATACTTGATACTATTACCACCGTTATCGGCTGTGGTATTGATAGCAACAATAACTCGTTCCTTACCATATGATTCAACTAGATCATCTAACCGTTCTTTAATAACAGGCGATATATCTCCAATTGACTTCATATACAGTTCGTAAATAGGTTTATTTTTTATTTCATCATCGTCAAACATAGATAGAGGATTTCCATCTTCACGCGCGCGCGTATCTCTCTCTATATTATTAATTTCCTTTCCTTTCCTTTCCTTTTGTTCGTTTTGTTCAACGACCGTTAAATCTCGTTGAACGACCGTTCGTTTTTGTTCCTTTTTTCTGCGAGCTTCACCACTTTTAATGCCTGCGAGCCTACGTTGTTCCTGCTTTTTTTCAAATTTACTTCTTCGCTCTTCTTGTCTGCGAATCAAACTAGGAGACCAAAAATACTCGTCATCACATTCAAGCAATTCAAAATCATAAATTAACGAGTTTACGAACAAAAATGATTTATTTGAACAAAAGAAAGTGCGTTCATTTTCGTTCAACGGTCGTTCATTTTCGTTCAACGGTCGTTCATTTTCGTTCAAAATTCCTAGTTCTTTATCAAGAGCTATAAATGTGTATTTTTTAAAAGGCAGTCTGTAGTCCTCAGATGAAGCAAGTTTTTCAATTAATTTCCACCACCAGGCATATGAAATAACCCCAAATTCTGACTCCATTGCCACGATTTTAGGATCATTGCTCGCATTAACATCGTGGCTGAAGTAATATACATCCTTGGCCATTCATCATTCCTCATCTACAAATAAATTATCCTGGGCTCGACGTCCCATAATAAATTTCACGCATTCATCGATTAAGTCTTGAACAGAGATAGCGAATGTAGAGTCTGCATATTCAACATTTAACCAATCTGTTTTGAATTTGAACTCGTTAGGAGTGTTAATATCAGACACGATACCTTCAACACCAACCTGGTGAATAAGACCTTCAATGTCGCCATACTTAAATTTGAATGTGTTTACCAAAAATGGAATTTTAAATTCTTCCAGAAATTCGAAGTTCTTCTTCACAATAGACTGCAGTTTACTAAATGCTTGCAGAAGTTCAGGACGTGGATCATCTTTAGATTTAAGCGTTAATACATCGGTAAAACCAGTTGTAGACGGCTTTTGAAATGCGATACTAATGTCAGCATCTTTTATTTGAATTGATTTAATAATCATATTGGGCTCCTTTCTTGTTCTACGATTACTAATTTGCCAGTAGCAGCTTGAACAGCTTGTTTAAATATTTCTGCATCTGAGTTGCTGTCAGATAAATGTAGTAGCCGTATGTCTTGACACTTAGTTAGGTCCATCGATTTGAGGAATTGAATAACGTTTTCTAGTGAAAAGTGAGATTGAATTAACCGTTCCATTCGCTTTCCATCTAAATAACCAGCTTCTACTTGTTGATTTAGGATTTCATAGGAATGGTTGCATTCAACCATGATATGATCAACATCTTTGAACGTATATCGGCAGTAATAGGTGTCGGTAATATATAAGAGTTTCTCTTCACCGTCAGAAATTAAAAATCCAACATTAGGAACATCATGTTCTAATTCAAAAGGCAAAATACTAAAATTGCCTATCGTAAATTGAACTTTAGGTGTAATGTAAATAGCTTTATGATTACCTGCTACATATAACGCATCTGCAGTATCTTTTAACATATATACACGATGGCCAAGCTTTAATAAATCGTGAACAGCTTTGCTATGATCTCCGTGTTCATGAGTGACTAATACCCCACATAGATGCAGAAAGTTAAATCGACAATACCGTTGAATTTCTTTAAAGGATAACCCTGCATCAAGCAGAAGTTCATCCCCATTAGTGGAGGTTTTGATTCGGTAGCAGTTCCCTTTTGAGCTACTACCGAATGCTTGAATACTAATCACAATTAATCACCAAACATATTAACTGCTTCGCCAGTTTCCGGATTAACAAATTCACTAGTAGGGGCAGGATCGATGTCAATGGCTTCAGAATTTGCATTATTAGCGATTGTTTCTTCCACATCTGATTGAACATCGATAGTTTCACCTTCGAAATCAGGGGTAAGCTCGCCATTATTATCACGAATGACGGCGCCATCTGCAGAGATTGCATTAGCCATGCTCTGCATTTCGACTGATAAAATACCATATTTACTTAACAAACGTTTGAGTACTGTTTTGATGGCCATTGCGTCAAAGTCAGTTTTCCAAAGACCAAAACCCCTTTTGTATGTTTGGGAATACTTTATAGCGTGTGCTTCAGCATCTTCTTTAGACATATATAAATACTTTTCAAAACCATTAATGAGTTTGAAATAAGCGATGTAACCAACTACATTATCACCAGTTCGCTCGCCTAATTCGAATTCGCCTGTAAGTTTATTATGGTGTTTAATTTCGCCTTCGTAGATTTCACTAGCATTAATGGTCTTATATTGACCTGTGCGCATGGCCAACTGGATATACCCTTTGTAACCCATTTGAAATTGAGCTTCATTAATTTTCTTTTTGCTGTTGTAGAAAGGAACAATATAAGCAAACCCAAGGTTTTGGTTAATTGGAAGATCTAAAGTGGCTGCCATCACACCTGCAGTAATAACTGTAGTAGGGTCTGCTTTTGATAAAAGTTCATTATTATTAGATACAGAAATCAAGCTGGACACAAAGGCCGCTGATTTTTTACCCAAAATTTCATTAAAACGTTTCTTTACCGACTCACTAGACACCATAGTTTTAAGCGATGGTGTTTGAGTTTGTGCTTTTGTTACTTCGCCCATTATGTACCTCCTATGCCACGTTTTCGCATACAGCGTGGATATCTAATTTAGATAAAATATTATGAATTTCTAAACGGCCCTTTTGAGTCCATTTAGTTGTGATTTTAGAGTCTAAGCGACCATCACTTCTGCAGAACGTAAAGGTTTCGGATTTTGTAAACCCTTTAGCCATATGTTGCTTGTACAGAATCCATTGATCACCGACCTTACGTTGTAGACCAGCTTCATGCAAAATTTTATTTAACTCTTGAGCACTAAGCCCATAATCAGCTGCAATTTGAGTAATCGCTAAACAGGATTTACTTGAGAGAATTTTATCCACGTAATCCTTAACCGGCTTAAACTCCGCAATCTGCTGTTCTTGTTGTGCTACAATTGCTTTCGTTGCATTGTGTAACTCAACTTCATTAGCATAGGCTCTTAACGCTTCAGGCAATGACTTTGGAATATTCATGCTATACGCACCAGTCTTACGAATTTGTGGGATTACTTCCGACGTAACCCATCGTTTAAATTGTTTCGCTGTTGGGAGTTTACTGGATAGTACCAGGGAATAAAGTCCGCTTTCATTAATTAAAATCGTTTCTTTATTTTGATTACCATCAAACACCATTGTCTTTGTTCTATCTTCTTCATCAGTATGTCGGTTTACATCTCGACTACCGTTTTGGTACCCGAGAGTATCAGCGACGTCCTTTGCAACAAACCATAATTCATTATCTTTTTCTAAAATACGAACTTGGCCAAATGTATCGTTCTTATAAATCTGTAAATCATTCATATCTACACCTCCTCAACAGTTAATTGCGGTTTCGATTCATCAACGATCAACTTAATCGTTTGACTATTAACTGGAACAAATCCAGTTACTGCTTCTGCATTATCGATGAATACCGGAGCATTCACTTTGAAATAACTTGTTAATGCATTAATGATATCTAACCCTACATTAATACGTGCTGCATTATTCATACTGCGGTATGGTACCCCCTTATAGGTAGTTTCGCAGCACTCCTCAATGTTTCCGTTGATCATGACATTAAACATCTTGAATCGCGCTAACTTGAATCTCGAGTTAATGACATCTTCTAGCATATTAACCTTTGCTTTAATGAATTCATCCATTAAGAAGGACGCTTCATCAAGTGCGTTCTTTTCTGCCACTAACTTTTGTTGTTGGTTTTCTAACTCAAAGATTCGATGGTTAATATCATCAATAAGCTTAAATTTATTTAATTCAGTCTCAAGCCCTGCTTTTTTAGACTTCATAGAGCTCAACTCTTCGTCAAGTTTAGTAAGTTCTTCAGTATCAGCTCCTGGTTCATCGTCAATCTCTAGTAAGAATAATTGAGCCTTCAAATCAGCATAGACTGGATCATCTTCAAGATTAGGCTCAGAGTATGCCTCATATTCTTTGAATTTAACATTGTAAGCATCATTATATTGAGATGCCTCAGTAGTTAAACTATCAATCTTTGACACCATAATTTCTTGTTGCTCTTCATAGTTTGCTTTAAGCTTTACTGCACTTTCAATAAGCCCTTTCCACTCCTCAAGCTTCTTAGATTTATTGGCGTTAAACTCTGCCTCGAGAATCTCTTGCTTATCCGCGGGTAGTGCTTGTCCACAAGTAGGGCAAGATTCTTTATTGAATTGTTGTGCGTTAAACGTATCAAATTCAGATTGTAAGGTTACAATGCGTTTAGACTCACGTTCAATTTCTTTATTGAGCTCATCTCGTCTATCAGCACATCTATCTCTGTCTACTTCTACCATTTTTAGTTTGGTTAAAGAGGCTTCATATTCACCACGTAGATGTTGTTTTTGTTTGTGATAGTCGGATAGTACTTTAGAGCTTTGAGCCTCTATCTGACGGTTAATATCACGGATTTTAGATTCCTTTTCAGTAGAACTAAACCCGTTTTGAATAATTGCCTTTTGCTTTTCAACTTCATCTATACCAGCGGATAAGGTTTCAATATCACGAATGAGTTTTGCTTTATCAGATGCAGTTTCAGGCTTGTTACGCACAGCTTCATCAATACGAATCGGAATCATATCCAGTTCTTTATTAATAGCAGTCTTCTTTGCTGCGACCACCTTACGATGATCATCTACTGTTCTCCCCTCTAACAGTTCAGCCAATCGTCTTAATTCATCATGGCTTGCGATAACATCTTCGTCTGAGATATCCCCGCACATTTCCAAAAGTAACTTGCGACGATTTTGCCAGGAGTACGTTTCGTTAAAATACAATGGATTTGTAATTAATTTGAAGATGCTTTCATCGACAAGTGAACTAACCATTTCTTTGTATTCTTTTTCTTTCTTAGGTACACCATCAACAAAGTAGTCTGTCGTATGACCTGTCATAGTTACTTCACCACCACGAGGGGATGAGTACTTCTCCCGGTACACACGCTTTAATTCAACAGTGCCTCCTTCATCCAATGTAAAAGTGCCTGTGACTTCGTGATTAACTTTATGAATGGGTTCTCCGCCATCCAATGTTTTGATTTCAAAGTCAGCCCTATCTAGGCTATCTTTGCCAAATAGTAACCAGCACACAGAGTCAAATACAGTTGTTTTACCAGTAGCATTATCGCCACGGATTACGACATCGCCATTAAGATTTATGGTAAAGGACTTTAGCCCTTTAAAATTTAGTAATTCTAATTTTGTGAGTTTCATAGTGATCTCCTATACAACAGTGGCATCCACATCGATAGTATGCGGTTCAATCTTTAATTGATTGGCCCATTGCATGACCGTCGAATTAATATGAGCATTCTTTTTAAGCATTTCATTAGCAAAGAGCTTAGCCTGTACTAAGTCAAATATTTGACGACCTTTCTTCTTGCCCTTATTGGCCAATTCTAGGCATGCGACCGGCTTCATAGCATCATCAGTAACTAGCACTATTGCCGTAGTTCCTTTCATGACTCTATCTCGATATGATCCAACACAATTTTTTAACCGTTTACCAGCAGTCATTAAATCAGCTGCAGTCTTAGGAACCATAAAGTGCATCCCATTCATATCAGCTTGTAATTGAGGTTGAGCAGGCAATATTACATCTCCATATTCCTGCTTATTGAATATGTTGATTACTTCATCATGGAAGTTCTTCAACTTGAATCGTTTCTCCCATAATGCATCTCGATATTTTGGTTCGAGTTTAACGTACATATCTACACAGTCCTCAACATCACGAATATCTTCAGATAACATCCAACGCAATACAGCCGTCTCACCACATCGCTTAATTAGCTTTTGCCACATATCCTTAGAGTAAGATGTATTTAACTTCATAGCTTTACGAAAATCGTTGGCGTTATGAAGCTTGCCTGTATATGGGCAAGCACTTTCATAACTTCGTTGTAGGGTAAGGATAGTACGTCTACAATTTTCGTCACTAAAGAGATTAAGAACATCAGTCATATATACACTTAATGGATCATCAACCATACGTTTTCGTAAGGACCTACTATTTGGGGCTTTATATGATTGTCTAAGTGCAGCTTGAAAGTTCATACCTTTTCTTGTAGCTGTTAATACATCCTCTTCGAATGGGATATTGGTGTATCGATATAAGCTATAAGCGTTAGTCCAATGTACATACTGTCTCATTAGACTCACAATGCTAGGCATGTCAGGCGCCGATAATTTTAAAATCATATTAAGCAGCATAGTAAAATGATAGCCGTTCTCCTCAGTAGCACCAGGTGCTACGTATACATCTTTAGTGCCATACCCATATGTTTCCTTTAATCGTTTTTCAAACATAGACCTTAATGCTTTGAATGTTTTGTTTAAAAATTTTCTGTTAAAGTCTGTCATTGCATATGAATCACCAAAGAATTTAAGTACAGGCATAATCTCATTTTCACGAATGTAATCAACAGTCAATTCATAACGAATTCTAAATCTATCAATGAAGATAGCCTTGCGTTTCTTAAAGTCGAATCGCAACGTTTCCGTACACATTCCGTGGTCGTTTTTTCTACCGTCAAAGAAAAGCTGTATGCCTTGGTATCTAATTTTTAAATCTAAAAAATGTTTGTAATTAATAACCTCCACATGAGCAGTGACAGGATATACTTTCTCATCACTAATGGAATAGTAAATTTTATGATCACAAGGATTGGAAGATGTTTGGCAGTTTGGACAGGTGTAGTATTTGGCACCGGTAACATATCCATTATGATATGAATATTTACGTTGCCAGCTACCCCCAAACGTAAACCCACAGTCGATATGGTGGACAGTTGTGTATTCTGCTCCATAAGGAGCCTCTAGGATTACGCTATCGAACATTTTGTGAATATAGGTACTGGATACAATCTCCACAGTGAATACCCCCTTTTAGTCGCCGAACATAGCGAATAAGTCCGCATCTTCTTCTGGCACAGGGGCAATCACTTCTTCAGCCTCTTTAACAACAGGTACAGGAGGCTCGCTTGATTTGGCCTTACGCTTACGTTTAGGTTTTTCTTCTTTAGGAGTGTCTTCAGATTTTTCTTTAGGTGTAGCTGTCTTAGGTGGCTCTACTACATCAAAAGCTTTTACAATGGCATTAGAGGCTTTCATAACCCCTTCTGTGTAAGCAATACCAGCTTGGTATTCTTCAGCATTACCAGGGTCCAGTTCAATTGCCTTATGTAATATGTCTAGCGACTTCTTGCATATATCTGCTTGGCTTTTGAATTGTTGTTTAGACATATTTAAGCCTCCTCTGCCATAATGGATTTCAAATCGGTGATAAGATCATCTGTCAAAGAGTCACTAGATGGACGAGTAACACCATGCTTGCTAAAAATTGCAAGTGCTTTTTTTGCTTTTACCCCATCTTCGCCCATCCATTCACGGAATTCCTTATAAAAGGCTTTTTTATCTACCGGTTCAGCAGTTACATCTAATGCTGCATCCTGTTCTGGTGTTTGAATAGTCACTGGTTCCTCAGTTGGTGTTTCAGCAGGAGCAGGTTCTACTACAGAATCGGTTACTGGTTCGACCTTTTCTTCTTTTTTAGATTTTGTTGGTTTACCTTCGAAATCAGTTACAGGAACATCTTCTTGTACAGGCACAACTTCAACAGGCTCAGGTTGTGGGTTCGTATCTGCTTTTTCTTCAACTACAGGAGCCTCTACTTCGACATCGATAGTCTCGCCAACTGTAGCTGTATGGACTTCGGTATCAGAGCAATTACCGCAGCATTGATGATTTAATCGTTCATTCCAATCTGCTACTTGCACTGCTAGATCGTCTAATGTGTTGAATTTAATAGTTAAGATATTTTGATTTTCCATGATAGTTTCTCCTTTAGAATTTAAACAGTAATTCATCATCAACTAAGCGACCTTCTACAATCTTTGGAATGCCAAGTTCACGAAGCCTTTTGATTACACTGCGACTTTTAGATATATAAATAGTATTTCTTTCGATTTGTGTTGCTGTTGGCTTAAATATATAAGTCTCTGTAGATAACGCTGGTGCTACACAAATTGCTTTATTATCAATATCTATCCCAACTCTAAAATACTCAGGTCCATTTAGTTTTCTATATGCAGCTAGCGAAAGTTTAATGTAACTATTAGTTGTAATAATTGCTACTTTTTGAGCTGCATTTCTTTTACCTTTGTTGCCAGCAAAGAAATCAAAGTCAAATGTATTAATCGTGGGCATAACCTTTTTAGATGTTAATTCCGGCATAGTAACCTCCTTATTTATTAACTAACGCTTTAAGTGTTTCTACTTCCTGGCGAAGTTGTTCGAGTTCACCATTCTTAGCTTGTGGTTCATATTCAGAACCTCTACCGGTACGGAATGCAGCATTAATATTGAATTGAGTTTCACCACCTAAAGTGATGCCGAATCCTAAGCGTACTTTTTCGTTAGGGCTATAGAATGCGCCAAGTGCGATTGCGTTAGCGTTACGGTAATGACCATAGCTAATAGCAAAACTACCTTTGTCATTCTTGTTATATTCAAGGGGGTGTAGACCTGCAAGTGCTGCGGAGCTTGCGCCTAACTTATTAACACGTTGGCCAAGATTGTTGACTTTGTTGTTAATGTCATTAGCTAAGCCCAAAGAACGATGTTCCAAATCAGTAATGCGCCCTTCGTGGTTATCCGCTACCTTTTCAAGTACACGGATATCAGCTGTATTAGCAGTTACCTTTTGGCCAAGGGAAGTAATAGCAGATGTATTGCCATTGATGCGGTTAGTATTGTTAGTAATTGCAGTAGTATTGCCAGCGATAGCTTGTTCGTGATCGTTCACTACATCGCCTAACATGTTTAATCCGATTGCTACGTCTTTAATGTTTTGCTTGTTTTTGTTAATTTGTTTAGCATTAGCCTCAACTTCATCTACTACAGCGTAAAGTTGAGAGCCATTAATGGCGTCTAAAGAGTCCGCAGAGATTTGACCGGCGCTAACATTAGTTAATTGACGGTTGTATTGAGTTACTCCGCCTGCGCCAGCACGGGCTTTAGAACCAAAACTTACTACGCTTGCCGGTTGTTCGCCGGCAAAGATATGGCGAGTGCCATTAATCGTGATGCCGTCAACTCCCACGGCGCTATCTGTAACGCTGTTAGTACCGATTGCTACAGAATTTGCTTTATCAGCAATCGTATTGTTACCGAATGCAACGGCGTCAGTGGCTAAGGATTTGGCATGCGTACCAAATGTAAGAGCACCTTGACCATTAGATTCAGAATTAGAACCGAACACTAATTGCTCTTTGTCAGCACCGATTTTATTGTTGTAGCCAATTACGGCGCTTTGTCCGCCGGCTACTGTGCCGTTGTTAGCACCGATTGCCACGGAGTTTTCACCAGTCACGTTATTAGTACGGCCAAGCGCTACACTGGATTCACCGGATACAAATGCACCGTTGCCAATAGCTACACTGTCATAGCTAGAAACACGAGCTTGATTGCCCATTGCAATAGTGTACTCCACCAAGCTTTCGGCATGGGAGCCAAAGGCGAAGGAGTTACGACCTGCTGCAGTAGCGTTATTACCACCTGCGAAGCCATTTTCACCTGTTACTGTATTATTAGTACCAAATGCTAGTGCGTTGTTAGCGTCTATTGTATTTTGGTAACCAGATACCAAAGAGCTATGAGAAGTAGCTGTAATGTTATTGTCCGTGCCTACCAAAGTATTGTTATTAGCAGCAAATACGTTTACTGCTAAAGATGCGATTGTTGCTGTCATTAATACTGTTTTATTCATTGTTTTAATCTCCTATATTTTGTACAATACAGGTAGAGTGTTTTAATCTCCACTCTACCAAGTCCGCTGAAACTTCTTCTAACTTTTCACCAGCGGACTTTTTCTTTTTCCAATTCGTGGATATCTTCTAACCAATATCCAGCTAAAATCCATAATGTAACACCAAGCATGGTTTGACAAAACCAAGTCCAAAAGTCGATTACATCAAGTTGTAGGCTCCCCATGGCACCAACAGCTAATACAGCTGCGATAATGCGAAGTGCATAAACTAATTTCAACATGTTTACTCTCCTATTCGTGCCTGGCAACGTTTCGCTAGCCAAGCATTAAACGACTCAACGTGGATAAGGCGTTTACCTCCACGTTTACCGATTTTCATGGACGGGAAGTCAAAATCTTGCGCCCATTCTCGGATAACGGCTTGCGGTACGCTAGCAAGTTCTGCAGCCTCCGCTACCGTAATGCACATCTTATTCATAACTACCTCCTAAAATGCTAGAAGCACCAGGGATAACATCATGAATAAACTTATACCTGCGGACAAGCCGAGCGCTAAAATCCATAAACAACAACTAGCTAGTTCTAATAATTGTTTTTTATTCATAGCTACCTCCTTTTACAAATTATTCATGTATATTTTGTATATTCATTAATAAATTTTATTTATTGTTTGTATAATCACCTTGAAAGGAGGTGATTATATGGATATGCATAAGAAAATCATTGCATTCGCTGTTTCTTTAGAAGCTAATGAATTAAATGGCAATCGGCTTATATTACTTACTAATGCTGGTCTATTGTCTGCTCTTCCTGTATATAGTGATGAGTCTGATATTCAATCCAAGCTACTCTATCAATGCTTAAAAAGTACAGAAAAAGCGTTAAATAAAAATTATGTCCCAAATTCTGAAAGGCATCTATTGTTTGATGAGAATTCATTGCTACTAAAGGATGTTAAATTAATCTCATCTGGATCAGTCCAAGAACTTGGTTCATTGCTTTTAGATACATCATCAGTAATTGCTATTTCCATTGGTACTTGCCTAGAAGCTCAATAAATTCCTTTTCGTTTAAATTGCCATGTGTGCTAAATGTTACACGTGGCAATTTATTTTTTTTTGCTAACTTATTAAGCCTTTTTAGCTTTTTGATCGCATCATCTAATTCAGATGTATCTACTTTTATTTTTATGGTGTATTCTTTTCTACTGTTCATATTCCCTTGTCTTTCATTTTTTACGAATTGTTTCATAACACTATCCTAAATAACGGGTTTCCGTTATTTCTTTTTAAAAAAAAGAGAATCAATAGTTTCCATATCTAATTTCCCGCTTGGCATACCATTAGCCACCTTATCAATTTCCTTTTGCGTAAAAGGGACTTTATTTGATAAGCGTTGCCCAAGCTGTGTCGTTCCGATACCAAGGAACAAGGCAAATCCTTTAAGAGTACGGAAGTTATTTTTAATAAATTCTCGTAGATTAGTATAATCAAATTCCATAATTTTCACCTCCTTTCATTATCGGCTTTCCGTACTTAAATGATACATCACTTTCTACTCCTTGTCTATCGGTTTTCCGTTTAAGTTTGGTTTAATATTTACATTTGACGGTTTTCCGTTTATAATAACTGTAAAGTTAGTCCTAGAGGAGAATGAATTATGAGTACCCAATTTATAAATCGTTTAAAAAGTGTCATGGCAGAGCACAAAATAACTCAGACCGAATTAGCCAAACGCACTGGTATCCGTCAATCATCTATATCAGATTGGCTAAATAATCGATACGAGCCTAAACAAGATAAGGTCTATCTATTAGCTAATGCTTTAAATGTGAGCCCCGCATGGTTACTCGGGTACGATGAACCTGATCTATCTAAGCCTAAAGACGGCTATTACACCGACCGTGAAGCAGCCGAATTTGCTGAATACCTACGCACACGTCCAGGGGCTCGTATGCTCTTCTCTGCTGCTAAAGATATCACTAAAGAGGAGATGGAAGAAACAG
>ERZ772932.212-NODE-212-length-33994-cov-8.424173_pt1 | contig 33994 bp, 23 predicted proteins | sample MGYA00511684_ERZ772932 | MGnify/ENA primary metagenome ERZ772932 (study PRJEB29015, sample SAMEA2738078) | human oral metagenome | biome: human oral; feature: human-associated habitat; material: saliva | place: China | collected 2210 ...
GGGCAAAACCAATGTAAACGAATATGCGATAGTCTGTACTCCTGATATATTCAATACAGCTTTCAGCTATAAGAAAGCCCTTCTTTATCCATTCTTTTTTTGGATATCTCCTGTTTTGAGCAGTCTGTAATGTGGCGGTCGGTAGTGTGAATATCAGCTTCTAGAAAGCTGTCTATCCACTCCTGAAGGCTTTGTTTATATACCATCTCGGATTGAATTAGGTTTTATAAAAGAAAGAACCGGATAATTGATTACTAATTATCCGGTTCTTGTTTTAGTGCGCCTAACAGGACTCGAACCTGCACAACGTAAGTTACTAGATCCTAAGTCTAGCGCGTCTACCAATTCCGCCACAGGCGCATAACGACTGCAAAGATACAGAATGTTTTGGAGATAGCCAAATGTTTACACGTTTCTTTGTATCTCAATGTAAAAGTTGTCTTGCAAACTCTATAATTGTATCTCTACCACGTGAGAAATCAGAGGAAGAGATGTCTACTTTGTAATCAGGGTCTATTCCAAACTCTGTCATTTGCTTGTTTTTGTCATACATAGGGCAAGCTGAGAATCTGATACTCCACCCGTTTGGAAGTTCGGAAGAGAAGGGTAGACCTGCTCCACCACCAGTTTTGTCACCTACAATTTTAGCCTTTGGACAGCATTTCATGTATTTTACAAATTCATTAGCAGCAGAATATACACTGCGATTGGTAAGTATTATAACTGGCTTTTGCCATCTTATTCCTTTCCCAGGCTTCAGGTGTTGTGGTTGTAAGGATGAAAAATCATCGTGCCCTGTACCTGTTTTATGTTGAATGTAACCAACAAGTAGTTCCTCGTTTGTAAAACGTGCTGCCAGTTCCTCAGCATTATTTACGTTTCCCCCACCGTTGTTTCGTACGTCAATGATCAGTCCACAGCATGGTTGCATGTAAAGGAGGATGTTGTCTAAATTACCTGCACCAGTGTTGTTTAGGAAACTTTTACAGCGTATATAACCAACGTTATCATCAAAGATGGTATAATCCATGCCACTTGCAATGCGATAATCGGTTTTAAGATACTTGCGTTCTAAAGAGTCAGAGTAGTTCTTTGGGAATTCCTCATACCATGCCCAGTAGCGTCCTATATTAAAAGGTGTATAGAGATTGACGTGCCCATCCTTCACTTCTGATAGCATTTTGGTCATTACTTCGAACGCTTGTGCGTCTGTCATGGTAGCATCAAACTGGCGGGAATAGCGTTCGTGAACCTCGTTCCAGTCTATTCCTTTCCGTGTAAAGAAGCAATAATGCTCGTCCATAATTCTCCAAAGTGCTTCAAAATTACCCTTTGGATTGTCGTCATATTCGTCAGTCGTGACGCAGCTTGTTATGGAACTGGTCAGTATTATGGCTGACAAAAAGGTGAAAACGAAATGTTTTATAGTCTTGGAAGATGCACTCATGGGAGAATTTTATTGATGGAAAACTTTCTTACTATACCTAATAGGAACAGATTGCTCCATACATGCTGTCGCAATCCGTTGACCTTTGTCTGTTGATAGTCACCAAGGAACCCCACGCGGAGGGTCGTATGGTGGAGTGTGAAGTCGATCGTTGCCATCTGACGGAGTGATGGCGCAGAGAATGGAGTGGTAAAAACGATATTGTGATCATAGTTCCCACGTGAGAAGATCTCATAATAACTCTGTTCATAATTCGGTGAGAACATAACCCCAAGGAGCGGTGTCTGTAGTTCGTAACGTACCTGTATAGAACGTCTCCATAGACGGAAACTATAAGCAGCAATGATGTCTGGTGCTATGTTCAGGCGTGCATAACCTTGTGCAGGGTTGTTAGCGTTGCGTGTATTATACAGAAAACCTGTTAAAACGTCCACCCCTCCACCTGCTTTTAGGTTCAGTTCACCCTTCCCAAGGTTCCATTTCCCAAGTTCATATATCCAGTTATATTGAAAATTATAATATCCTCCAACCTCCTGGTTGTTTCTAACTCTGTTCTTTGCAAAGGTGAGTTGCGCGTGATGTATCAGTTCGCGAGACAGCTTACTGCCGTTTTCTCGTGTGGAATGTGATACATATCGCAGTTCAGAACCTCTGTAAATCTCTGGTGAAATGTAGGTGTCAAGGATGTTAACAGCGCCGATACCAATCATTTGGGCATTTGTAATGACCTTTCCAGAGCGCAAAGTGTCTTGTGCCCAGGACTTTGTTGTCGTTAATAGTAATGTTATTATTAACAGTCGTGTGTAGTTAATAAGTCGTACGCTTCGGTTCATAGAAATATATTAAGTGGTAAAGTTCTTTTGTTTTGATAGGGACAGGCTGTTGCGTCTGTCCCTATTTTTATGTCTATTCATCAGGGAAGAGACTGAGCTGACCTGTTATTTCGTCAATAACTTGTTGCTGTGACTTACCTGCATCTGGGTCAAGATTCTCATCTTGTGCCGTAGTTTCAATAGTCTCTACCTGTGTTTCAGTATCTTCATCATCAGAGTTGTTGTCGTCTTCTCTTGTCTCTTCTGGAAAACGTGTGGGCTCTAACTCTTCTATTTTGCTGACCTTCCATGTCGTCAGTCGTTTACCTTTGGCTTTAAATCCTTTGACACCAACGAACTGTTCTGCGTCAATCTCTTCTTTCCCACGTGAGGCATCAGCTCCTCCATAGGTAATCTGGATGCGCGGATAGGTAACGTCTGTGAGGAGAACTAACTGTGAATTAGCGTTCTCACCAATGAAGTTCTGGTGCCGTTTCGTTGCTTCCATCTGGAAACGTTTCAGGTAAGGATAGCCTTGATTGTCGGCATCATATATTACTGCCGTCCATGGTTTATCAATAACAAACTTCTCTATTCGGAGGATATTGTCCTCATAGTGGTTGGTAGCATCAAAGTTCGTGATGTAGAAATCACCGTTCTTAAGGACGACAAGAATGCTGTCTTGATCAGAGAACTCACCAAGATAGTTGCCGTGATCTTCGTAGTTGATGCGGTTGACATCTGGGTCGAACCACACCTTTCGTCCACCGAGTGTAGAATGACCATGACTCTTCAAAGAGATGCGGTGTATACTTTCTTTGGTCAGAAGGTTACCTTTCGCTGCGCGTCCCTTTATAAGAATCGTTGCGAAGTCACGCTCAATGAAGATGTTCTGGCGTTTCTTTTCTGGATTCGGGTCAAGTGTAATCTTGATGGTTTCAGCCTCACCATTAGGGTTGGCAGTGAAGTAATTGATTTTTGATCCAGGTGTTCCCAACGTCAAGTCATACTCTTTATCACGGGTGATCGAGGTGACATTGAATCGCTTTATATAATAAGGACCAGTCTTGCCATCACGATAAACAACATTGTATATCGTTCGTTTGTCGTTCTTCTTGAATACTTGTACATGTAGAACGCCCTTGCCGACAAAGACTTTATCAGCTATTCGGATCACTTTATACTTTCCATCCTTATAGAAAATGATGATATCGTCCAGGTCAGAACAGTTCTGTATGAACTCAGCCTTCTTCAATCCAGTCCCGATAAAGCCTGCCTGACGGTCAATGTAGAGCTTCTCGTTGGCGTCAACCACCTTTGCTGCTACAATCGTATCAAAGCTTCTGATTTCAGTATGGCGTGGGTGTTCCTTTCCGTATTTCTCCTTTAGATGTGTGAACCATTCTATAGTTACTCGTACCATCTCGCTGAGATCTTTGTCTATCTCTGCAATCTCAGCCTTAATCTTCTGTATCAGCTCATCGGCTTTGTCCTTGTTGAACTTCAGAATACGCTGCATCTTGATTTCCAACAGGCGTATGATGTCATCGCGTGTTACCTCACGAATGAAGGTTTTCTTGTATGGTTCAAGCTTGGAATCAACGAAAGTAACAACCTCATCGAGGTCTTTTGCCGTCTCAAACTTACGCTCTTTGTAGATACGGTCCTCTATAAAGATGCGCTCTAAGGAGTTATAGAAGAGCTGTTCCTCCAATTCATGCTTGCGGATCTCCAACTCTAACTTCAGCAATGCCTTGGTATGTTCTGCCGAATTACGCAATACTTCTGAGACGGTAAGGAACTCTGGCTTGTTATCTCGTATGACACAACAGTTTGGAGAGATGTTTATCTCACAGTCGGTAAAGGCATAGAGGGCATCAATAGTCTTGTCACTGGATGTTCCAGGAGTAAGGTGTAGTTGTATTTCAACCTCAGATGCCGTCATATCTTCCACACGACGAATCTTCAGTTTACCCTTTTCAACAGCTTTAGTAATCGACTCTTGAAGCGAACTTGCCGTCTTTGTGTAAGGGACCTCACGGATAACGAGTGTCTTGTTGTCAAGTTTCTCAACTTTAGCACGTACCTTCAGCACACCACCACGCTGTCCATCATTGTATTTTGAAGCGTCAATACTACCGCCAGTGGGGAAGTCTGGATAAATATTGAACTCTTCTCCACGCAGATATTTGATAGCTGCATCGCAGATATCATTGAGGTTGTGGGGAAGAATCTTAGATGACAAGCCAACGGCAATACCCTCGGCTCCTTGCGCAAGGAGCAATGGGAACTTCACAGGAAGCGTGATTGGCTCCTTGTTTCTACCATCATATGATAGCTGCCATTCGGTAGTTTTGGGGTTAAAGACTGTCTCTAAAGCGAATTTTGACAGTCGGGCTTCGATGTATCGGGGTGCTGCTGCACGGTCACCAGTGAGAATATTTCCCCAGTTTCCCTGTGTGTCAATGAGCAGGTCCTTCTGTCCCAGCTGCACCAAAGCGTCTCCTATAGAAGCATCACCATGCGGATGGAACTGCATAGTATGACCGACGATGTTTGCAACCTTATTGTATCGTCCATCATCCATTCGTTTCATCGAATGGAGAATACGACGTTGAACAGGCTTCAAACCGTCCTCAATGTGTGGAACGGCACGTTCTAGAATTACGTAACTGGCGTAATCCAAGAACCAGTTCTTGTACATTCCCGAAAGGTGATGTACGGCAGAAGCGTCAAATCTGTCGGCTGGTTTATAATCAGAATGGGAGTCCTGCCCTTGAATCTCTTCCTCTGGGGTCTGTCCCTCCATGTCTTTTATTTCGTCATCCATAATCGTCTTCGTTCTTGTTTATCGCTTAAGTGCAAGCCCATAAGACTGCAAATGTACGAAAAAAAATGTAAATAGACAAATATGAAGCTTATAGTAACGTTGAAAAAGACCAGTGAAGAAAGGCTGAAATACCCTCCTTTAAAGCCCCAAACATACTTGCTTGTTAACCAAGAGGGCTCGTTTTGGAAAATTACAAAGGCCTTGTAGAAAGATTACAGGCGCCTTGTAGAAGTATTACAAGCGCCTTGTAGAAGTATTACAAAGGCCTTGTAATTTTCTGTAGTGGCGTATAATGCCTTGTGCGAGGCGGTAGATGGTAATCTTGATAATGGTGATTTGTTTTTCTTTCATAGCTCTTGATGCATGCTGGACTTCGGTTAGTAATAACTGTTTTAGGATAAACTTTCGCAATAAACCTGTTCTTATTCAAGAGAAAAACTGTAACTTTGCGTCAAAAATTAAGATAAATATAATCAATTATGGCACAAGAAGATGTTTTCAAGAAGATCGTTAGCCATTGCAAAGAGTATGGTTTCGTCTTCCCAAGTAGTGATATTTATGATGGTTTGGCAGCAGTTTACGACTACGGTCAGAATGGTGTTGAGCTGAAAAACAATATCAAACAGTACTGGTGGCAGTCAATGGTATTGCTGCATAGCAACATTGTCGGCATTGATGCATCTATCTTTATGCACCCGACAGTGTGGAAAGCCAGTGGTCATGTTGATGCTTTCAACGACCCATTGATTGACAACCGCGACTCAAAGAAGCGTTATCGTGCTGATAATCTCATTGAAGATCAGATTGGTAAGTACGAAGAGAAGATTGAAAAAGAGGTTGCTAAGGCAGCTAAGAAGTTTGGTGATAGCTTTGATGAGGCTAAGTTCCGTGAGACAAACCCACGCGTCCAGGAGCATCAGAAGAAGCGTGATGAACTTCATGCCCGCTATACAGAGGCAATGCAAGGTCCTGACTTGGAGGCTCTGAAGCAGATTATTCTGGATGAAGGTATTGTTGATCCAATCAGTGGAACAAAGAACTGGACAGACGTTCGTCAGTTCAATTTGATGTTCTCTACGGAAATGGGCGCTTCAGCTGAGGCTACCAATAAGATCTATCTTCGCCCAGAGACGGCGCAGGGTATCTTCGTTAACTTCCTCAATGTTCAGAAGACGGGGCGTATGAAGCTACCATTTGGTATCTGCCAGATAGGAAAGGCTTTCCGCAATGAGATTGTTGCACGCCAGTTTGTCTTCCGTATGCGTGAGTTCGAGCAGATGGAAATGCAGTTCTTTTGCCAACCTGGAACAGAGATGAAGTGGTTTGAATACTGGAAGAAGCACCGTCTTGCATGGCATGAGGCTCTGGGTATGGGTGATGATAACTATCGTTTCCATGACCATGAGAAGCTTGCTCACTATGCAAATGCTGCAACTGACATAGAGTTCCGCATGCCATTCGGTTTCAAGGAGGTGGAGGGTATTCACTCACGTACCGACTTTGACCTCTCACAGCATGAGAAATTCTCTGGTCGACAGATTAAGTACTTTGACCCAGAGCGCAATGAAAACTATACTCCATACGATGTTGAGACATCTATTGGTGTGGACCGTATGTTCCTTTCTGTTATGTGTCACAGCTATACAGAGGAAGAATTGGAGAATGGTTCAAGCCGAGTTGTACTTAAATTGCCAGAGCCATTGGCTCCTGTTAAGTGTGCTGTACTACCTTTGGTCAATAAGGATGGTCTGCCAGAGAAGGCACAGGAGATTGTAAACGGGCTGAAGTTCCATTTCAATACACACATGGAAGCTAAGGACTCAATCGGTAAGCGCTATCGTCGTCAGGATGCTATTGGTACTCCTTTCTGCGTTACTGTTGATGGTGACACACTGAAAGACAATACCGTAACGCTGCGTTATCGTGACTCAATGAAGCAGGAACGTGTTCCAGTTGAGAAGCTTCGTGAGATCATTGAAGACCGTGTTTCAATTACTTCTCTACTGGAGAAGATTGATATTGATTAGGATGAATGGGTGAAACGTTGGTAGTCTGGCATATTATCAGACTACCTTTCGGTCATCCTTCTTTATAAAAAAGAAAGACTATGACAAAGAATTTAAAGACGCTTATCCATCGTTTGACTGGCGTTCTCTGTCTGTGTGGTATGCTGTTCTCGGCTGGGATCTTTGCTTCCTGTACGGAAAACAAAGACGAAGTGGAGGAATTTGCTAATTGGAAGTCTACAAATGATACCTATTGGCAGAAGCTTTATACAGCTACAGAGCAGAAGATAAAAGCTGGAGATACCTCATGGAAACTGATTCTGAACTACACTTTACAGGGTCAGCAAGCCAATTCGGGTGCTACACTCAGCTATCGTCCTGAGGATTACATCATCGTACACGTGGAAGAGACGGGTACTGGGACTGTAAATCCAATCTATTCTGATTCTGTAGCAGTACATTATAAGGGGCAGTTAATCCCATCTACCACCTATACAGCTGGTCTTATCTTTGATAAGTCATGGTCGAGGGATGTCTTTGATGCTTCCACTTCACGTCCTGCACATCTACATGTCGGGAGTGTTGTTGATGGTTTTGCAACAGCTTTACAGCAGATGCACAAGGGTGATCATTGGACTATCTATATCCCTTATCAGTTGGGTTATGGTAGTAGTAAGACTGGTTCTGTTCCAGCTTATTCAACTCTTATCTTTGATTTGCGTCTGGTTGGTATCGCACATGTTGGACAGAAGCTGAAGATTTAGTCAAGTTTTGTGGAGCTCTTTATTACTAAAGGGCTTTTAAAGACTTTGATATTTATGCGTAGGGGCACACGTCCCCGTGTGTCCGTCATACTAAAATGATATCGGACAGACGGGAATGGTGTCCTTCTTTTGTTCTCGTTCATTACTTTTAATCGTTCATTATCCCAATCTTTTAGTCCTCTTTTTGTCACAGTGAGACTCTCTTTCAGTAAATCAGTAACCGATGCTTTGCTTGCAAAGATTCGTGAAGGTGGGGTGATGAGTAGGAGTGAGAAGCTCAATCTCATCATCCAACTCAGTATTCCTTCTATCCTTGCGCAGGTCACAACGGTACTGATGTTCTATATAGATGCAGGGATGGTAGGATCATTAGGTGCTGAACCAGCTGCCGCTATTGGTCTTGTTGAACCAGCTACGTGGCTTTTCGGCTCTTTAGTGAGTGCTGCTTCAATGGGATTCTCTGTACAGGCTGCTCACTTTATTGGGGCGAATGACTTTGAAAAGGCACGTGCCGTAATGCGGCATGGATATGCTTTCGGACTGTTTTTCTCAATGATTCTCTTGCTCATCACAGTACTGATAGCCTTTCGTTTACCTGTATGGCTGGGTGGAGGTGTGGATATTCAGCATGATGCAAGTATGTATTTCCTGATATTTTCATTTGCTATTCCATTCCATCTTATAGAAGTTCTGTCTGCTTCTATGCTGAAAGTGTCGGGTGATATGCGCCGTCCCAGTCTTATGGCAATCCTTATGTGTGTGCTGGATGTCATCTTTAACTTCTTCTTTATCTTCCCAACGCGTACGTTAACCATTGCTGGATGGCAGTTGATGGTCCCCGGATGCGGTTGGGGAGTAGCAGGTGCTGCTCTTGGAACATTGCTTGCTTTTGTCTCTGTTGCACTCCCTTTGGCTTATTTCGCAATCTTTCGTAGTTCCATTTTAGCTTGGAAACTGGATGTAGAGCGCTTTGTTTGGCGATGGCAATATGTGTGGAATGCTGTAAAGATTGGAGCACCAATGGCTTTACAGTATCTTCTTATGAATGGTGCACAGCTTGTCTCAACGATGATTGTAGCACCTTTGGGCAACGTAGCAATTGCTGCTCACTCATTCGGAATCACTGCCGAGAGCCTTTGTTATATGCCTGGTTACGGCATCAGTGAGGCTGCTACGACGCTGGTTGGGCAGAGTGTGGGAGCTGATAGGCGTGATCTGCATCGTAGTTTTGCATGGATGACAGTCTTGATGGGTATGGCTGTTATGGCTTTCATGGGCATTATCATGTATATTTTCGCACCGGAAATGATTGGATTGTTGACTCCTGTCCCAGAAATACAAGCCCTTGGCACATCAATATTGCGTATTGAAGCCTTTGCAGAACCCTTCTTTGCAGCAGCTATCGTGGCTTATAGCGTCTGTGTTGGTGCTGGTGATACGTTGAAACCTTCGTTTATCAACCTTGGAAGCATGTGGCTTGTCCGGCTGACACTGGCTTATACGCTTGCATCCCACTATGGTCTTCGTGGTGTTTGGTTTGCAATGGCTGTTGAACTCAGCTTTCGTGGACTGATGTTTATATTCTATCTTTATCGACATCTCAGGCAGAAGAAATCGTAAGAATTTGGTATAAAATGTGTCAGATATGGATAACCTTCATGATAAAGATATTTTATAGTAATGAAGGGAATGCCATTTACGATTATTTCTGGTTGTTATTAGTTATCCATTGTACCATGTATTAACGCTTCTTTTTTTTTGCTTTTTAAGCTATTTAGCGTATCTTTGCAAAATGATTCACATTATTATATAATGTCAAACGAGAAAGAATACGACCTTTTAAACAAGATACAGTCCCCTGCAGACTTACGAAAACTGAGCTTAGAGGAGCTTCCTGAGCTCTGTAAGCAGCTGAGAAAGGATATAATTGAGGAAGTTGCCGTTAATCCAGGACACCTTGCTTCAAGTCTTGGAGCTACAGAAATCACGGTAGCCTGTCATTATGTCTTCAATACTCCAGAGGATCGTGTGGTGTGGGATGTCGGACATCAGGCTTATGGACATAAGATATTGACGGGCAGAAGAGACTCTTTCTGCACCAATCGTAAGCTAAATGGACTGATGCCTTTTCCTTCTCCAAAGGAAAGTGAGTATGATACATTCACCTGTGGGCATGCTTCTAACTCTATTTCTGCAGCATTAGGAATGGCAGTCGCTGCTAAACTGATGAAGCAGAAACGTCATGTTGTTGCTATTATTGGCGATGGTGCGATGAGTGGAGGACTGGCTTTTGAGGGATTGAACAATGTGTCGAGCCAACCAAATGACCTCTTGATAATCCTGAATGATAATGATATGTCCATTGATAGGGCTGTGGGAGGTATGGAACAGTACCTCTTGAACCTTGATACAAATGAGACTTACAATCGTTTTAGGTTTAAGATTTCACAGTGGTTGCATGCTAAAGGACTGCTGAATGATGAGCGTCGGAAGGGACTTCTACGCTTAAATAATGCTCTGAAGGCGGCACTTGCACATCAGCAGAACATGTTTGAAGGGATGAATATTCGTTATTTCGGTCCTTTTGATGGTAATAATGTTGTTGAATTAATACGTATTCTTCGTCAGTTGAAGAGTATGAAGGGACCTAAACTGCTTCATCTCCATACCAAAAAGGGCAAAGGTTACGAGCCAGCAGAGAAGAGTGCGACGATCTGGCATGCGCCAGGTAAGTTCGACCCAGCTACCGGTCAGCGTATAGTACAGGACTGTAGCTGTGAGCCACCGAAGTATCAAGATGTCTTTGGGAAGACCTTATTGGAGCTTGCAAAGAAGAATCCGCGTATCGTTGGAGTCACTCCTGCCATGCCAACGGGCTGCTCTATGAACATAATGATGAAGGAAATACCTGGTAGAACATTTGATGTTGGTATTGCTGAAGGGCATGCTGTGACTTTTTCTGCTGGTATGGCAAAGGATGGATTGCAGCCTTTCTGCAATATTTATAGTGCCTTTTCACAGCGAGCATACGACAGTATCATCCATGATACAGCCATATTGAACCTCCCTGTAGTACTTTGTCTGGACCGTGCGGGTCTTGTTGGAGAAGACGGAGCCACACATCATGGGGCATTTGATATGGCTTTCTTACGTCCAATACCCAATCTTACCATCGCTTCACCCATGGATGAACGAGAGTTACGGCGCCTAATGTACACTGCACAGTTGCCTGATAAGGGGACGTTCGTTATCCGTTATCCTCGAGGACGTGGCGTCCTGACCGATTGGGAATGTCCTTTGACTGAGGTAGAAGTGGGAACTGGCAGACGCATTCATGATGGTTGGGATGTTGCTGTGTTAAGTATTGGCCCGATAGGGAACGATGTTGAACAAGCTATTCAGCAGATAGAGAGTGCTGAGTCGCCATCAACAAAGGATCATTGCCCGTCAGTTGCTCATTATGATATGCGTTTTTTGAAGCCTTTGGATGAGAAGATTCTGGAAGAAGTTGCCACCCGTTTTTCTCGTATTGTTACTATTGAAGATGGTGTTCGCAATGGAGGTTTAGGCTCGGCTGTAACAGAATGGATGAATGATCATGGTTATTCAATTCCTATTACACGTATGGGATTACCCGATAACTTCGTAGAACACGGAACAGTACAGGAACTAAAGCAGATTTGTGGGATTGATGTGGGAAGCATAAAGAAGGTGTTAACATCCGAGAAGGGATAGTTAATACCCCTTGCTTCATAATTGTTTAATAAAGAAAGGAATATAGAATGAAGATTATTATATCTGGAGCGTATGCCATAGGAACGTACCTTGCCAAGCTTCTCTCACGTGATAAGCAGGATATTGTACTGATGGATGAGAATCCAGAGAACCTGGCTAAGATAAGCAATGACTATGACTTGCTGACAATGGAGAGTTCTCCAACGAGTATTAAAGGCTTAAAAACAGCAGGAATAGAGGATGCTGACCTCTTTATAGCCGTTACTCCGAATGAGTCTGCAAACCTTTCAGCCTGTGCTATGGCGCATCAGTTGGGTGCAAAGAAGACTGTTGCCCGTGTAGATAACCCAGAATATGTTGATCCAAGCAATCAGGAACTCTTCAAAAAGATGGGCGTTAGTAGTATTATCTATCCTGAAATGCTGGCTGCAAAGGATATTATCAACGGATTGAAGATGTCATGGGTACGTCAACGTTGGGATGTTCATGATGGTGCTTTGGTCATGTTGGGAATCAAATTACGTGAAACATGCGAAGTACTCAACCGTCCTTTGAAGGAGATTAGTGGCCCTGATGACCCTTATCATGTAGTGGCTATCAAGCGAAACGACGAGACAATCATCCCTGGAGGTAATGATACGTTGCAACTTTACGACCTAGCTTTCTTCATGACAACGAAGCAATACATCCCTTATGTGCGCAAAGTTGTTGGCAAAGAGCATTATGTTGATGTACAGAACGTGATGATTATGGGTGGAGGAAAGACCGCAACACGTGCCGTAAAGATGATGCCGGAGTATATGAATGCCAAGATTATTGAGCAGAACCCAGCTCGTTGTGAAGTGTTGAATGACATTTTCGATGAGGATACACTTGTCATTAACGGTGACGGACGTGACATTGGACTCTTACAAGAGGAAGGAATCCGTAATACGCAGGCGTTTGTGTCATTGACATCGAATGCAGAAACCAATATACTTGCTTGTCTTACGGCTAAGAGAATGGGCGTTCGTAAGACTGTAGCAGCCGTGGAAAACCTTGATTATGTATGCACTGCAGAGAGTCTTGACATCGGAACGATCATCAATAAGAAAGCTGTTGCAGCCAGTCATATCTATCAAATGATGCTGGATGCTAATGTTGAGAATGTTAAATTCCTTATGTCTGTCAACGCCGATGTGGCTGAATTTGTGCCAAGTCCTGACTCTAAGATAACAAAGAAGACTGTTCGGGAGCTCAATCTGCCCAAGGGAGTGACCATCGGTGGACTTGTTAGGAATGGCGAAGGCATGCTTGTCTCTGGTAATACACAGATTGAAGCAGGCGACTCTGTCGTTGCTTTCTGTTATAATGTCGATATGAAGAAGGTAGAGAAACTATTTATGTGATCATGTTAAACCTAAAACTCATCTCTAAAATTCTTGGTTCACTGTTGTGGATAGAGAGCTCTCTGCTCTTTGTCTGCCTCCTTGTGTCATTGATTTACACCAGTGCTGACATCTTACCTTTTATCTGGAGTATCTTGATAACTGCTGGAGCGGGCACTATTTTCCGTCTTTTGGGACTTCATGCTGATAACCTTTTGGGTCGTCGTGATGCCTATTTCGTTGTTACAGTGTCCTGGATTCTCTTCTCAATATTCGGAACTTTGCCCTTCATGATCAGTGGTTATATTGATAGTTTCACTGATGCTTTCTTCGAAGCAATGTCTGGTTTTACCACAACAGGGGCGACAATCATTGATTTCCCTGAACATTTACCGAAGGGATTGCTCTTCTGGCGGTCATTGACACAGTGGATTGGGGGATTGGGAATTGTCTTTTTCACCATTGCCATCTTGCCTTCTATGGTGGGAGGATCAGTGAAAGTGTTTGCTGCAGAGGCTACCGGACCAATCAAAAGTAAGCTACATCCGCGTCTTAGCACCAGTGCCAAGTGGATATGGATGGTCTATCTCATACTTACAGTGGCTTGTATTCTTAGTTATAAGCTCTGCGGGATGGGTTGGTTTGATGCTTTTAACTATTCCATGACCAGTACTGCTACGGGAGGATTCTCAACCGAAAGTGGGTCAATCATGACCTTTCATTCTCCTGCAGAGGAGTATGTCAGTGCTCTTTTCTGTTTCCTTTCGGGTGTGAATTTCACCTTATTATATGCTTCAGTAGTAGGTTTGAATATCAAAAAGCTACTTGTGAACAGTGAGTTCCGTTTCTATACGATTATGGTTCTACTGTTTACAGCCTTCATAGCCTTTGAACTTGTTTACAGAAATCATTATGATATAGAGCATGCTTTCCGTAGTTCTGTCTTTCAAGTGGTATCTTTCATTACCACAACAGGACTCTTTAGTGACGATGCAGCCAAGTGGCCACATGTCACATGGGTAGTTCTTGCGGCGTGTATGTTCTTTGGTGGCTGTTCAGGATCCACGAGTGGAGGTCTTAAGAGTATCCGTGGTGTGATGATGTTGAAGGTTGTTCGTAACGAGTTTCGCCAGATTCTTCATCCTAACGCAGTCCTTCCTATGAAGATAGATGGGGTGAATATCCCGCAATCCAATCGTGTTACGCTATTGGGTTTTATGGGTCTTTATCTTATTCTTACGCTTTTCTGTGCCTTTACGATGATAGCTTTCGGTATTGATAACACGAATGCTATCACCATAACACTGAGTAGTCTGGGTAATGTCGGGCCTACATTGGGTATGGAGATTGGTCCTACGATGTCCTGGGCACAGCTTCCTGCCTTCGCAAAGTGGATATGTTCTTTCCTTATGTTGGTTGGTCGTCTGGAATTATTTACGGTATTGGTTCTGTTTACACCTGCTTTTTGGAAAGAGAATTAACAGATTTTACAACAGAGTTGCCTGATAAATTTGTATATTTGTGCCAAATAATAACATAAGAGATTAATAAACTATTATTACAATGAAAAAGAATAAGGTACTTTTTTGGGCTGCTTGCCTGTTTTCAGTATTGTCTTTCACCTCTTGTCTGAGCGATGAAGAGAATGATGTACGGAACAAACAGATGACCCCAGCAGAGAGAGTTACGGCGTATAATACGGTACGTGGGTCTTACAATGGTAAGATGAAGTATTTTAAATACAGCACAGATGGAAGGAGAGTGACGGACTCTTTGAACATATCATGTGAGGTAACGGGTGATACAACCTTAGTTTTGAAGAACATTCCTACAAGCTTGTTGGTTGATAAGGTTGGTAATGATAAACTGAAAGCAGCGCTTAGTCAGCTCCCAGCTGTCAATGATACTTGTCGGATTGGCTTCTTCCAGCGTGATCCTGTAGCCTTCTATCTACTCCCACAGTCAATCGTTTTCAAGGATTTAGAGTATGATGGAGCAAAGCATGAGGTAGCGTTTGTTTTCCGTCCTATAACTGATTCTTATGCAGTTTATAGTTCTGATAAGAAGAAATTGTTCTTCCAGCTCTACTTGGCAGGCTACTATATTGATAAGCGTCCTTATGGTTTTGCTAGTTTCCCCAATGAGAGTGAGATGCTGTTCTTCCTCTCTGAGCCACGATCATAGCGTATAACAGATAATAAAATAGAAGCCCAGGATTGGTGAGTGATTACCATCCTGGGCTTTTTTGTTGCTTTGTTCAATCGCTGAAAGGGGAGGTTTAAATGCTGAACTGAATGTAACCTCATCATACATCACGCTTGTTCAGAAAGAGGGAGATATACCCTTCTTTGTAAAAACTATTCACAATCGCAAAGTGAAAGGTGCTCTTTTGAGAAGTGAAAGATGCCCTTTTGCATTGTAAAAGGTGCCCTTTTGATGTGTAAAAGACGCCCTTTTGCAATGCAAAAGGGCGTCTTTTACAAGCCTATTTGTAAGTTGTTGGCTATCTGTTGGTTACAAAGTGGGTTTTCAACGCTTTTCTGTTATATCCCATTTCATACCTGACATCACTTTGTAATAAAATCTTCTACACACGCATCTGAATCACATTACCTTCTTTTCTCACTCCTTTTCATTCTTCTTCACTCCCTTTTTCTGCTTCTTTCGCTCCTGTTTTTAAAAGCTCCTCGACATCCTTTTCCAAGAGTAGGAAAGGCTCTGCAGTCAAGTAACCAACGTTCCTTCTTAGCATAGGGATTATCTCTGTGGTGCTATGGCTATAGCTTGACAACTCATTCCGACGCTGTGTGTCATGTACTGCATTACGATTTATCTCGTCTTCTCGTTCCCTTATCAATCGGTCACAGATACGTTTCAGTATCGGGACAACGATATTATCAAAGAGATGATGCCCCTGAATATATAAATAGGTGGCACGTGGTGTGACGCCCAATGTACGTAATTCGTCTTTCAGTTGCAGATAACTCTCCTTTGCTTGTGGGTATTCGTGTTGCAGTTGTCTTATCTTTCGTGATACTTTTCGACGTAACATTTCCAGGCATTCATCAGCACGATGCAAGGAGAATCCGCCTATTTCAGTGATTCTATTGAAGTCTGTGATTGTGAATTGTTTGTAGATGTTACGTCGATAGAACCAGATATTCCATATAAAAAGTGGATGAATAATCTCACTGTATCGGTATAAGAAGTCTTCAAAGTTGAAGATGGTGTGGTCATTGAGCGTTACAGCCACCGTGACATCATGCAGACTGGGAGCAAAACACTGTAAGTTCTCAATGGCATAAGCATAGGTGTGGAGCACGTAGGGATTGTTGTTCACCTCCGAAGAAACGTGTGTTGTACCTTGAAGAAGATAGTCATAATCAGCATCTACGCATGCAATCATGTTCTCACCAACCTTCTCTGCTATGAGATTCATCAGTACCGACTTCTTCCCTTTGGTCAGATTCTGCCGTGAAGGGAGCATCACTTCAAAGTATCGTTCCTTGTTTTCGAACCTGCTCAGCACTGTCCTCCAAAAGAAAATATCGTCATACGCCTCAACGTACGCCACGATTTTGCGCCTGGAATGTTTACCGTTGAGTTGGTTAGCAGCGGCAAAATAAGCTGACGAAAGATTGTCCCTCAGTGCTTTACCCATGTTATCAGCTCCTTATTTATCAGTAATGTCAGTCACTTCCGTTACCTTATCCATCCATCCGTTCATGATAACTGCAGGACTATGGGTAGTCAGAATGATCTGAACATTGGGATTCAGCTCAAGAATCAGGTCTATGAGACGCTTCTGCCAGTCAATGTGCAGACTCACTTCTGGCTCATCCATGAAGAGTACATAGTTCTCATTGTCTTCCACCAGTACGGTAAGTAGGATGACAAGCATCTGCTTTTCTCCGCTGGATAGCTGATAAGGGAAGAGTTCTTCCCCCATCTGTGAGAACCGAATCTCATTCTCTGTACGTATAATAGTCTTACCAGTCTCCGTGAAAAGGTCGTCAATAATATCCTGGAAACGCTTTTTGGGTGCAGAGATAAGCTGGGCTTTTTCTGCAGAATCAGCCTCACCACTCTGTAGAGCAGCAATGATCCGATTACCAATGTTCACTTGGTAATCAAGATATTTACGTTGTAACTGGAACAATTGCCAGTCAAGTTCTGTGGAAAGGTTCGTATCCATCTTGCTGATACTGTCTGAATTCATCAGCGGACGATCAAAGGAACGGATGATGTCATAGCGTATCCACTTGGCATCATCAGGGCTAACTTTCAGTCGGACACCCTTCAGTAGATGGCTCGGAAACTCACCACCTTGTGACAATCCACGTACCACCTTATTTAAAATGGTACTTTTTCCCACGCCATTAATACCACTGAGGATATTCACTTGTCGGTCAAGCGTCCAGCGAATGTGTTTCTTCCCACTCCAGAGAGAGTCAATCTCAATCTCCTCTATGTAGTCAGCATACTTCTGCATAATCGTTATTTCATCTGTATTATTATACTGCAAATATAGTATTTTATATTCAAAACACGACAAAAACACGACATTTTAATGTAAATACCATGATTATGGTATGCGAAATAACACATAATGAGTATTCCCCAATTGGATAAATAGCCGTACCTTTGCACCCGTAACAGGTAACAAAAGGCTGAATGCCCGATGTGACACGTAACAAAAAAGAATTAATATCAATAAATGTATTAACCGTTTTCCAGCTGCCCTCTCATTAAGGTCCACGGTAGGAAAACAAAAAAAGGAAACTCAATTATGGCAAAACAACAGTATCACTTCGAGACACTTCAGCTTCATGTAGGTCAGGAACAAGCCGATCCAGCAACTGATGCACGCGCTGTACCTATCTATCAGACCACCTCTTACGTCTTTCATGACTGTCAGCATGCAGCTGATCGCTTTGCTCTTAAGGACGCAGGTAACGTATATGGTCGACTGACCAACTCTACACAGGCTGTTCTTGAAGAGCGTGTTGCTGCGCTCGAGGGTGGTGTTGCTGGTCTGGCTGTTGCTTCTGGAGCAGCTGCTGTGACATATGCCATTACCAATATAGCCAATGCTGGCGACCATGTTGTGGCTTCCAAGACCATTTATGGTGGTACTTATAACCTCCTTGCACACACACTTAGCAAGTTCGGTATAACCACAACGTTCGTTGATCCTGATGATTATGAGGAGCTTGAAGCTGCTATCAAGGACAATACCAAGCTGGTTTATATTGAGACATTGGGTAATCCGAACTCTAATATATCGGATATTGAACGTTCTGCAGATATCGCACACTGTCACGGATTACCTCTATTGATTGACAATACCTTTGGTACTCCTTACCTGATTCGCCCGATTGAGCATGGTGCTGACATCGTTGTACACTCTGCAACGAAGTTTATTGGTGGTCATGGAACATCTCTTGGTGGTGTCATCGTTGATGGTGGAACATTCGATTGGAAGAAGAATCCAGAGAAATTCCCAGGCTTCAACAAGCCTGATGCTTCTTATCACGGTCTTGTTTTTGGTGATATTCCTGCTCCTTTTGTTACCCGTGTACGTACGCTTTTGCTGCGTGACCAGGGTGCAGCCATCTCTCCTTTCAATGCTTTCATCCTCTTGCAGGGGCTTGAGACATTGAGTTTGCGTGTGGAACGTCATGTGTTTAACACACTGAAGGTGCTGGAATATCTGGAGAACCAGCCTTTGGTGAAGAAGATTAATCACCCTGCAGAGACTTCTCATCCTAACCATGACCTCTATGAACGTTATTTCCCGAACGGTGCAGGTAGCATCTTTACGTTTGAGATTGACGGTGATCAGCAGAAGGCTTTCGCCTTTATTGACCATCTGAAGATTTTCTCTTTGCTTGCTAATGTTGCTGATGTGAAGTCGCTTGTCATCCATCCACTGTCAACAACACACTCTGAGTTGAGCGTAGAGGAGGCTGCTGACCAAGGAATCTACCCAAGTACAATCCGTCTTTCTATTGGTACGGAACATTATAAGGATATTATTGCTGACCTCGATCAGGCTTTTGAGGCAGTAAAGTAAGAACAAAAAATTGATTGATATGACAAAGATTATAAAGAAGCTCACCGAGCTTGTAGGGAATACTCCTTTGGTTGAACTGGATAAGTTCTCGGCAAATAAGGGTCTTGATAAGCCTGTTATTGCTAAGGTTGAATACTTCAATCCAGGTGGTAGTGTGAAGGATCGCATTGCATTGGCAATGATTGAGGATGCTGAAGAGAAGGGATTGCTCAAACCAGGAGCTACGATTATCGAACCAACGAGTGGTAACACGGGTGTAGGATTGGCGCTTGTGGCAGCTGTTAAAGGCTATAAGCTTATCCTGACGATGCCTGAAACGATGAGTATAGAGCGTCGTAATCTTGTGAAAGCATATGGTGCTACGGTAAAACTGACCAGTGGTAAGGATGGTATGAAGGGTGCTATTAAGGTTGCAGAGGAGCTACGTGACTCTATTAAAGGCAGTGTTATCCTCCAGCAGTTTGAGAATCTTGCTAACCCAGAGAAGCATTATCGTTCTACAGGTGAGGAGATCTGGCGTGATACTGATGGTAAAGTGGATATCTTTGTGGCTGGTGTTGGTACTGGTGGTACGGTCAGTGGTGTTGGTAAATACCTCAAAGAGAAGAATCCAAATGTGAAGATTGTTGCCGTAGAACCAAGTGATTCACCTGTATTAAGTGGTGGTCAGAGTGGTCCACATAAGATTCAAGGTATCGGTGCAGGCTTCATTCCTAATACTTATAACGCTGCTGTTGTGGATGAAGTGTTCCAAGTTGAGAACGATGAGGCTATCCTTGCTGGTCGACAACTGGCACAACAGGATGGTTTATTGGTGGGAATCTCGTCTGGTGCAGCTGCTTTTGCTGCAGCAGAGATTGCCAAACGTCCTGAGAACAAGGGTAAAACGATCGTTACTTTGTTCCCTGATACGGGTGAACGTTACCTCTCTACGGTGCTTTATGCCTTTGAGGAATACCCTCTTTAAGGATAACCTGTTTTATAATTTATACGCAAAAGGCTGCCTTTGTCGTCCTGACATTGGCAGCCTTTGCTCTTTCTTACCAGTTCAATGGTAGAGGTTGTGGGGCGTATAATACGTTGTTGGGGTTGTAAGGAGTGTTTTTTTCGATGGAATAACTTGGTCGTATGTGATAAAAAGTTTACCTTTGTACTATAAATCAAATACTGTGGTGACAATCTGTCTGTGCTCGTTATACATTGGATATGTGTAGGAAGAGTGGGGTAGGAGACCATGAAAATGAAATTATAATACTCATGATATGATAAGATTTTTCGTTACTATGTTTTCTTTGTTGTGCTTTACAATAACCTCTCAAGCACAAACAAAGACAGAGACTATTTGTTTTGATGATAGTTACCATGGACCTGAACGTGTAGAAAAGGTTAGACAATCTGACGTGGTTCTTTTGTTTAGGATAGGCACAAATCAAAATTCTTTGCCTACCTTTTATGAGAAAACAAAAAAGGAAGAGGCATCTTTGCGCTTCTATGGTGGTAATATCTTAACTGTTCAAGGAATCAATGGAAAGATTAAGAGGGTTCGTTTTTGGCTTGTCACTAAAGTAAATGACAACAAGTTATCAACCTTAAAAGAGGACAAGGAAGGTGCTATACCTTTGAAGCCTGATAAGAATGGGGTTGCTATATGGGAGAATAGTGGGGATGGAGTAGACTCTATTGTGTTTACAACATCTAGAGGTACTCAGGCAAGAATAAAGAAAATAGAAGTAACTTATGAGATAGATCCTGTTGTTCTTACCATCTCTGCAGCACGACATGCAACACTTTATTACAGTAATAAGGCTTTTACGATTCCTCAAGGGGTTGTTGCACGGACGTATAAGATAGAAGATAACATGCTTAAATTGAGTAAAAAGTATGTGTCCGGGGATGTTCTTCCAAAGGATATGGCAGTCGTATTGGAGGCTGATGAGGGGCGTTACACCTTTTGGATGACGGAGAAACAAGGAGAAAAAGATGAAAAAAATGTCTTGAAAGGTACTGACGACAATTGTCAGACAACTGGTGGAACGATTTATTATGGGTTCTCTAACGGTAAAAGAGGCGTTGGTTTCTACTGGAGAAAGGCGGATGGTGGAGCTTTTGAGAACGGTGCACACAAGGCTTACATAGCTTATACGCCTTCCTCACCAGCACAAGCTAAGAGTTATCTTGTGTTTGATACTGCAACAGGAGTTCGCCTTATGGCATTTCAGGAATCACAAATGGAGGATGAACCAACCTATAATCTTGCTGGACAACGGGTCGGAAAAGACTATAAAGGCATCGTAATCATCCGCGGAAAAAAGTATCTTAGGAAGTAATCATCTGACAATAAATATCATAAAAACATGGAAACTTACGTTATACCATTAACTACAATCTATGAATCTTATCCCTATCCAGCCTTGTTAGCTGGACATTCAGGCACTCTTCATTCAATGGAAAGTGATGCAGAAGTGTTTAACGAGGTGGATGGGAGTGAGCAATTATCAAAAGGAAGTGTCTTCTCTGGGGCTTCAGATGGTGACTGTACTGCTCCTACTTGGGATGATTGAGACAAAAGAAATAAACCTAAACAATATTTTATAGAATGAAGAAGACTTTACTTGTAATAGCTACCTTGCTGATGAGTTATGTCGGTATGGCGCAAGAAACTTACCATCCTACTGCTGAAAACCTGAAAGCACGTGAGCAATTTCAGGATGAGAAGTTTGGTATCTTCCTGCATTGGGGACTCTACTCAATGGTGGGAGCCGGTGAATGGGTGATGACAAACAGGGATATTAACTACAAGGAATATCCTAAGTTGGCTAAGACTTTCTATCCATCAGAGTTCGATGCAGATGCATGGGTGAAGGTTATCAAGGCTGCAGGGGCAAGGTACATCACCATTACAACACGTCATCATGATGGATTCTCACTTTTTAAGACGACTACCAGCACGTATAATTCTGTTGATGGCACTCCTTTCAAACGGGATATCATCAAGGAAATGGCTGATGCTTGTCAGAGAAATGGTATCAAACTCCACCTCTATTATTCTCACTTAGACTGGGGAAGAGAAGATTATCCACAAGGAAGAACAGGACTTGGGACGGGACGTGACAAGGGAAAAGCTAATTGGTCAAGCTATTATAAGTTTATGAATACGCAACTGACGGAGCTTCTGACACATTACGGACCTATCGGTGCGGTGTGGTTTGATGGTTGGTGGGACCATGATAGTGATGCTAAACCATTCGATTGGCAGCTTCCTGAACAGTATGCAATGATTCATAAGCTACAGCCACAGTGCCTCATTGGTAACAATCATCATCAGACTCCTTTCCCAGGTGAGGACATTCAGATCTTCGAACGTGACCTTCCGGGTGAGAACAAAGCTGGATTGTCGGGGCAAAACATCAGTCGCTTGCCACTTGAATCATGCCAGACTATCAACGATCATTGGGGGTATAACCTCACTGACGACAATTATAAATCACCAAAGGAACTGATCCAGATGCTCGTTCGTGCTGCTGGAAAGAATGCCAATCTCCTGTTGAACATCGGTCCAGAACCTGGTGGTGCATTGCCTTCTCTTGCACTCGACCGCCTTCAGGTTATAGGTAGATGGCTAAACAAATATGGTGAAACCATCTATGGTACACGTGGTGGCATCGTTGCTCCACACGAATGGGGAGTAAGTACACAGCGTGGTAATAAACTCTACATCCACATCCTAAACTGTACAGACTCCAGCCTCTTCATCCCTACTGGCAGCCACAAAATCAAGTCTGCCACGGTCTTTGGCACCAACAAGCGTGTCAACTTCACAAAGACTGGCAACGGCATCACCCTCAACTTCGACACCGTCCCCACAGGCATTGATTATATCGTTGAGTTGACGTTGTGATAGAGGATATCTTAGTTTACCAGCTTCCAAATATAAACCCGCAGCAACCACTTGGTTTCTGCGGGTTTGTTTATATGTAAGTATCGTTTTCTTTCTCAAATATATTCTATACTGATTATCAATGACTTATATTTGTGTGGTACAAAAATGTTTCCTCAATTTGAGTAGTATTGATTAGCAAACATCTTGAATGTTATCACTATTTACATTCTTTATATACCCAAAGTTTTTCTATATATCTCAAATAACTGTTCCTTCTTTTGCGGAGATAATTTATATTTTTCTTGCATAAACACATTAAAATCTGCAAGTGGATCAAAAGTCCACGTAACACCATTGGCAGAATAACAAGCAGCTTGTTTGAAATATTTATCAAAAACATTATGAAAGCCTTCTTCCTTGAAAATATGTGAATATAACATTAACATATCTATAGACATTACTACTATTGGGTGACACATCTGTTCAGGAAGCTCTTGTTCAATAAGTGATTGATACCAAGAATTGATAATATAGGATAAACCTGGTACAACAAAACGAGGATCTTCCAAGACAATTACAGGATAATAGGCAACTTCATCTGGTATATTATTATCCCACTTAAAAGAGTCTATATCTATTATTTTCATTTGATGGACTAACTGTGTTACCCCAACTTGTTCTGCTTTTTTCTTCTTTCCTCTTGATTTATCTATATTTTCTTTAGAACAATACAATTTATTTTTCAGAATGCTCAATAACTCATCAATATCAGATTTGTCTTTGAGTTCACCATTAATGCGTATAGCTTTACATTCAAATAATATCAGATTATCATTTTCACGTAAATAAAAGTCTGGCTGATTATCCTCTTCTTTGATTTTATCGCCGCAAAGAATCATCTCTTGAGAAGGATATATTTTGGATGTTATTTTTTCATTAAGACATTGCAAAACTTGTGGTTGAAACAAAACTTTTTCCACAAAATCTTTGTTATAGAAGTTAAACGCATCCTTGAAACTATCTTTTAAATCAAAAAACAAACTGTTATAGAGCCTCTCAACTAAAATAGGAAAACAATATATAATATATTTATTATCATCTATTTTAATTACAGGGCGTGATCTAAATACACGATAATCTACATTATTATCTCTATTTTTTATCTTATTATTATTATAGGGAATGTGCTCATTTAGATTGATGGAAAGAAAATCTAACACAGCGATGTTTAGCGTGTCATCAACATCTTGAAATCTATTTAAATCCAAGATAGGACAGCCTTTTCCTTGGTTCTTTTGATATTCAAATTCTAAAGTAAAAAGAGCCAACCATGTTTTAGCATAATTGGACATTTTGGTTATTCCTACATTTTTATAAAAACTCTCTTTAGCAATGGTACAATCTTGATAGGTCTCTATAAAATCAGATAAAACAGAATAATATTGAACTTGTCTTATAAAAACATCTCTGACATCTTGCCCACTAATATCATTCATGATAAAGAAATTCAAAAAACTTAAAGTAGCAAGATCGTATTTATTTGAACTTTTGAAGCTCATTAGATTTTCATTTATTTGAAGTATGACTCGGAATAAATCATATTCAAAATCCTCTATATCTCCATCATTCTTATATTCATTTATAGGGATAGAGAAGATAATTCTCATTAATTCCAAAGAGGTTTTAGTAGTACAATAACAGAATATCTTTTGACCACTTAATTTTGTGAGTTGCTCAAACCGATTAGTTAAATCTTCAATATGCTTTTCACTATGACTGGAAAAAAAAGTATTATTCTTATCAGGTATATACGCTCTTCCATAATTATGACTTAAAACATTGCTGCTTAACACTAAATATCTTTTACTATACTTTTTTAGTACGCTGGAAACATCTATTTCTTTTTCTTCGGGAAATAGATCATGAAACTCAAGTATCTTTTCTATTGTTATATTCATCTTCAATTAATGATATCTGAAAAATATCTCAACACTCTTGCAACAGAGAACGTTTTATAAGAAAATACGTACAAAGCTATCTGTCAACCAATACTGAATACTATCATTGTCATGTCCTTCTTTTTTTAAATAATTTGCAATATAATATAAATCTTCAAAGCTATAATCTGGACGAAATTCATCCATATCTTGCCACCTGTTTTTATAAACAGATAAAAGAACTAATAGTTTTGAGTCTATTTGCATTTCCTTGAAATCCCGTTCATAGTATCTTATTACCCATTCTATTACAGAGAGGTTTTTACTTAAAGCTATTTGCTCTCCAATAATGGCTCTGTCAACTATAAAATTTATTTCATTATGATATGATTTCAAACCTGAGGAACGGACTCCCTGAACAATATTATCTATTCCATTAGAAACATCTGCAGATTGTTCTGAAAGCATCGCCTCTATAAAAGAGTCATATGATACTCTACTACTTAATAAGCTCTTCGTAAGTTCTCTTATATCCTCCAAACTCTTTTTACGATCGTCTGATAGGGACTCTATATATTGCAAAACATCGGATAAATAAGCTATTTGGACGTTTTTCATGAACGAATCCTCTCTGAGTCTCTCTGATAAAGCACTATATTTATTGATGTTTTCTTTCAGATTATTTGAGATAATTTTAAATTCTTCATCATTCCATTCTCTGACCTCCTTAAAAAACTGTGGATGTATGTAATTGGGGGCCGTCATGCCATACCCGTCAGGTAATACACCACAATGCCATATATCCTTTTCAAGTATCTTTTGCTTCGCCTTTTTAGTTATTTCCTCATCATTTTTAGCCAAAATACAAATGTAAAGAAGAGACCCTACTTCTGAGGGAATGTCATCAAAACTGACCTCTTTTAATTTAGTCATGAACAGTTTTAATAACCTATCTGGCAAGCATCTGTTTATATTTAAGAAATATACAACTTCAGTTATATCTATTTGGGGATATACACAAATTAGTTCTTCCAGTAAATTAGAGATCCCTTCATTCAATTCTTTATCTAAATATTTTAGATTCATATCAGAACAGATTACTCTTTGAACTATATCCATATTATCTTTTGCATGTTGCAAAAGAGTTTCTAAAATAATTTCAAGATGACACTTACTCTTTAAGCAAGAAACCGCGTTCTCTACATTCTCTACAACTATGTCACTATGAGTATATTCAGAAATATGAGTAATCATAAAATCAAAAATATTCGTTTTAAAGGAGTCAAACCAAATTGATTCATCTACACATAAGTATAAAGGGCCTGTAATATTTAGTATTCCAGATAAGAACGTTTCTGGAGTATACTGATTTCCATACGCCTTTAAAGAGGATAGTAGTAAGTCTTTATTTTCTTCTAATAAATTTGGGGTAAAGGCATAATCTTGTCCAATGCGTCTTAATACATCTTTATCATGATATTGAATTGAATAAAAGAAACAAGGATATGGTAAAAACCTAAATAGATTCTTACAAACTTTATACCAATCCTTAATATTAACAAAAGATGTAATACCAAAATTTAAGTACAGTCCTGTATCAAATATAAACTGCAAAAATCTCAGGCTTTGCTCATATAGAGTGTTATTAGAACCAAGGCTATATGAAGAACCGACCCATCCCCTCTGTTTAGGCTTATCTTCTTTACTTCTCATCTTTTCAAGGATGTAACTGATTATCTCACCTTGTCCATAAATGTTATTTTGTAAGAAATACTCCAAATTATATGGTCGAGGATACTTAAAAGAAATATAGTTGGCTAAAATGCATGCATACATTTTTTCTTGTGCATTGTCAAGTCTATCAATATATGATGACAAGATTTCAAACGCCTTTTCACTTCCATAAAATGCAGCTAACCGCATGGCTTTTGCTTGTAGCCAATAACCTTTTGTATCCCAATCTTCTAAAAGTCGATGAGCAGTCTCAAAATCTAAATGAAATAATTTCCTTTGAATATTCTCATAAGTAAAATAATCAGACGAATTACCATGTTGTAAGAGCTCTATACTTCCTTTAAGAGTTTCCTCTCTTTGTATCATTTCTTTCCAAAGCGGTATCGAATCTAAAATAGGCTTATCCTGCAAGAATGGGGAATAATAACGAGGCAATTGCCCTGTTTCTTTAACTGCAAGTGCAAAAAGATAAGCTTCTGGTTCTGTTAAATCTCCTTTCCTTCTAAGAGCCGTTTCTATAAAGCGTTCTTGATTATAAACAACCTGACAGAAAGGATATTTAGTTTTTGCATTTCTGATACGTTCAAAAATCTCAGATAACTCTTCCTGACGATAGAATTTTGAACATGCCTCATTCCATAATTCTTTATATTCGAAAGAAATAGTTTTCTCTGAAGTTGTTAGTTCTACTTTTGCAGTTTCGCTCCCTGTTGAAGTCTCGGGTATGTCTTCAAAAGTATAATTTCCTCTACCATCATCAGTTTCTTTCAAAACTCCATCTTCGGTTTTACAAAGGAATTTTAGAAAACTTTCAAGAATTTCTTTATAGGAGTTAGGAGCAGATAATGATAATTTAGATATTTCAGATTGATCATATCCCAATAAAGAAAGAACCTCCATAAGATTAATTTCCCGTATATAATGATTTTTATAATAGAGTTTCTTATCAGAGTTTTCTTCATTTTTAAACGTTACAAGGTAAATTTTAGGACCTTTATCTTTCCCTTTTCCAAGAATATCACTCATCCATTTAACCCACCCCATATAATTAGGGTCATTACCAGAAAAGCCCAATAGACAGAACTTCCCTTGTAGCATAGAAATTCTCATTAAATGAGAAAAAGCCTCATGCTTCTCAATATAGGTGTCATAATCTTCTTGAGCTATTATATATCGCAAGTGTTGATCACCATCAAATTCAAACCTATCATCTTCTATACTTAATGATCCATGTATTTTAATTATACTACGCTTCTGGAAACCATTTGATAAATTCCATGATGTATCCACCACTGGAGTTTGAGTTTCTGAAAAATTATCAGATGTAAATTCTAATAAATTATCATAATTTGTTGTATATATATTTTTAAATTTATCACAACGTAACAATTGCTTATGTGCTGAAAAATCAGATTCTATAATATTAGATTTCTTTTTATCCTTTATATATAGTGATATAGTTCCGTCGTCGTTTCTTTTTACATAAGGCGTTCGTTCTTCTATATAATTTTCTAAGACTTCTCTATACCCCTTTTGAACTACATACTTCGAAACTATCCCTAAATACCCATACTTGCTTAAAAGATTATCAACAAATTCTTTCTTTATCTGTTTCTTTTCATCTTCGTGATATTTTTCAACATTACAATGAAAGTAATTACCTATGTACTGATTTATTTCTAATTTGAATATATCATCTATAAGATCTTCTAATAGTGAGGTCCAGTCCAAATAAAGGGATGATACATTTTTAGAAAAACCTGCTCCTATAAGAGCTGAAACCAATCCATTATCATAATCTTTCTTTAGAGTTTTAAGGTTTTCAATATTATTGTTTGCTTCCATCTTCAATATGCTATGTTCTTGATAAAGTCATTAATATTTACAAGTTGTATACCGTTTCATCCCCACAGATGTTTCTAATCTTGAGGCGGAGAGGTTTGTTGTCGGAGGTTATTGTACCATCCCAAAAGCTTTTAGTATCAATACCATTCTTACGTACATAACCGAGGCGATCAATGAGGATTTCGGAGTCGCTGCGCCAAGGAGAAGAAGCATCGGCAGAAGTACAATCAAGACTGAGGAACTCTATAGTCTCCAGTCCTTCTTCGCTCAAAGTGATAGGCTTGAATATTTTACCACTCTTCAGCGTTTGTTGCTGTCCTTTAAGATTGAACTCTTCTATCTTCTTACTCACACGGTCGCTAAAGAAACGATTGATGCTTACTTGCCACACTTTGAAAGCCTCACCTTCTGGCTGGACTTCCTTCACATCAAACTCGGCATCGTCTTCTACAACAACGTTGTCGAGCACGTTCTTTAAGTCTCTTAGTTCAACTTCTATCAACGTGTCGTTCTGCTCTTTAATGAATTGCTTTATTTCCTTTACATCAGTGATATCAATATAATATACAATTACCTTTTTAGTTCCGTCAGGCAGGTCTGGCATAGCTTCTTTCAGAATACGATTCATCAGTGCCGTGTCTAGCAAACGAGTACTACTATCCATTAAGTTTGGAAGATAAACAGGCAGCATACCATCTTTCGTGTCATGAATACTTCCTTCCCAGAACTTATCAAGCGCATCTTCATTGCGAAGTCCGGGAATAAGGCTCTTTAGCTTGTCCATCGTCTGCACAGGGTTGCGATAGAGCGAAACACCATCTTTTACCTCCATCACTTCAAACTCTGCTCCTGCCTTACGCAATCTGTCGCGTGTAGTCTCAATGCTGTTAATGCCAATATCGCAATGGATAAAATTACGCCCTAACTTACTTGCCACTGTAGCCGTTACGCCACTGCCACCAAAGAAGTCTGCCACAAGCATACCCTCATTACTGCTGGCTTTGATGATTCGCTCCAATAGGGCTTCGGGCTTTTGGGTGGCATAGTCATATTCTTTCCTAAGTGCAGATTGAGAATTTAGTTGTCTAAATGCATCATTAGTAATATAACTCCAAACATTATCTGCAATTATCCCTTCTTTTAGATAAAATCTTTTAGTAGTTCCATGATGCCCATCTTCAAAATACCTATCGCCATTCTCATCTATTTTCGTATATCTCTGTGGATTAAGAGATGGTACACGAATCTCATTAAATATATTGCAATCTGTTTTAGAATAAAAATAGATGGAATCCGTTTTCCTTTTAAAAGCCCCTACAGGAGCAGTACCATCAGAATAATGCCAAATAATCTCGTTCCTAAACTTATCTTCTCCAAATATTTCGTCCATAAGAATTTTTACATAGTGCCCTATGTGCCAATCCAAATGCACATAGATAGAAGCCGTGTCACTCATAACGGACTTTATTGCCATAAGGTTCTCATACATCCAATTCAGATAGCGTTCTTTGTCCCATACATCGCCATACATCTTTTCTTCAAAGTTGCGCAGCTCTTCGCTATCAATCTCTGTCTCTGCTCGCTTAATAGCCTCTGCCACTTTTGGGTTGCGACGTATATAAACTTTCTTAGCATAATCGGCACCACTTGCAAAAGGAGGATCGATATAAACAAGGTCTACTTTCAGACCTTTCTCTTTAAGATAAGCACAAGCAGAAAGACATTCGCCACGAAGTACGAGGTTATGATTAGGATTCTTGCCCACCACCTCTTGGCTTTCTACTTCGTAGAGCGGCATGCCACGCTGAATGCGTTCGTACACCTTATTGTTATCACGATAGCGAAGAATACGCTGCGTGCGCACAAAGTTATCGAGTATAGCTTGTCCTTCGAGGACATTGGGATCGTAAGAAATATATTTGATTGCCATAATGAGTTCTTTTATTTGAAAAATTGATTGATAGCTGTAAGGGTCTTTTTATCTTGCTCGGCAGGTGTCATCGTGTCTTCAATATACAAGAAACTGAATCGATTGTAACCGAAACGCTCATTATTGAGTTTCACAAACTCTTCTTCCATAAACTGTCTACGTTCTGCAAACTTGGCAGCGAAGCCTTCGCCTTTCGTCTCAATAATAAGTATTTGTTTGATTGCTTCCTGTTCATCTCTGCTAATCACTAAGAAGTCGGGTGTGTAATTACCGAGCAAACTCCAGTTCTTACTATTCTTTTTATAACAACGTATTTTGAAATCGGTCAAGTTATCATCGCCATTGAAATAAAACTCGAGTTGCTTATCCCGTATGATAGCTTGGAGAGAAACCGAAAAATAACTAATCTCAAAACTGCTGTCGAATTTATAAGGTAGATAATGGTAGGTCTTGTCGTTGATGTTGCTTTCTGTTGACTCGTAATTATCGGGATTCTCTAATAAGACTCGTATGGGTTGCTCTTGATTGCCTAATGCTTTGAGTTTATCAATGATTGCTTGTATTTCTGCCTTTAGTTGTTTCTTTCCTTTATCTGCATCAACAATCTTTAATACTTGCTCTTGGTTTGGGAAATATTTAGAAGTATCATTCACTTCTATTGCTGATTTGAAGTTCTTAATTTGAAGAAGTTCAGCAGTCTCTGGGATCACTTCCTCTTTCACTTCGATGGAACGATGAGGGATAAAAGCTTTGCGTACATTGGCACGTACCTGCATTTGGTTGTATTCTCCTTTAAAAATGCGTATACCATCATGAAACTCTGTGATGGTATCAAAGATAGCTTGCAGAGGCGTGGTGTACTTCTTTAATTGAGCAATATGCAAAGTGCGGAAGCTCTCTTTACAAATAAGATGTAGCCAGCTATTAAATGTAATAGCCTTGCCACTTTCATCGTCCTGCAACAGCTCTGTAGATTTATCTTCTATCTCTCCTTTTAGATTCTGTTGTTGTATTAGTTGTAAGCCACTGATAGAATAAAAATCATCTCTTTGCAGTTCTTTTGCAGTGTTCAGCTTATCTTCTAATACTAATGTCAGGTAAGACACCTTCAGTTGGAAGAAGTCAATTGGAGGCACACGCAATTTTTCCATTCGAGAGAAACGCTGCAAGGTGTACCGTTTGGCATTACCTCCTTTGTTAAGCTCCTCTATAGAAGTGTTTTGTTGCTTGTCTAATTCCCTATTAAGCATCTTTGCGTTATCCCCATTAAGCCAAATCAAAGCTGTTTCCTTATTATTCTTTACAACCTGACGTAAGCAACGACAAGAAGTCTGCAAAACCATATTTTGGGGACATGCGCCTTTTTGAGGCAAGATAACGCTGGTAAGACTTTTGCAATCCCAACCCTCTTTACCTATTTGCGCTAACAACGCTATCTTTACCTTTGAGAGATTAGTGTCTAATGAAGCAAACTCAACAGCTGCACTCTCAGGTACGGAATACTCTTTATTTCCACCATGATATTTAAGAATAGCATCAGCAGGATTCAAACCGAACTTTCTGATAAGCTCAGCAACGATGGGATAGATATTCTCCTCCAAATTGTCTATACGTCCACAATAGATGGCCATTTTTGCACATGTACCATTAGAATAAACTAAATTACCATAGGTATCAAGAAACTCTGACACTCCTTTGCGAATAATAGTTTCATAACCACCATCTGCCACTTTTATTGTTGGAGACTTCAAGAAATTACCCACACCTTCTATCAGCGGATAATAATAAACAACATTTGAAAGGTTCTTGTTTTTCAATGATAAGTCTAATCCCACCTTCACCGACTCAGCTGTGGGGAGATAAGGAGTACCAGAGAAACCTAAAACCGAATTAAATGTTTCTCTTGCTGTCCATTGATTAACAACTTGACGAAGTTTTATGTCTCCGTCTGAAGCATGGTGCACCTCGTCAATGAAAATAGACAGATGGGGTATCTTTCCTACTATAAAACGAAGCTCATTAGATATCTCAAACTCTTTCTTTTCCTTATCACTAAGCAATGATGGGCTTTTATCCTTATCTAATTTGTCAAGAATTACTTTCTCAGCATTGGTCACTGCCACCAGACCACGGACTTCATTTGACGTCAGATGACTATTGATCTTTTGTGCATTTGGGTTCTTAACAAGATTACTCTTTTGTGCAGTCTTCTGCGCATCAAGTACCTCAAACTGAATCTCATTCTTTATTTGAGACGCCGTAGGGTTTGGAAGAATCCACGTAGGGTCAAAGTCTTGTATATTTTTTATACTGGGAATAATAGAAGATTTCAAGCCAGATGGAGCCAAGATCATAAAGTTATGTGCAAATGAGGGATTATCTGGCTCATTTAATGAAAAATACAAGTCGAGATAGATAAACGCAGCCATCAAATATGTCTTACCGGCTCCCATTGGCAAACTAAAAATATAGTCAGGATAAGCTACATCATAAAAAAACTTCTTAAAGACTGATACATAATCGATTGTATCTGGATTCTCTTCAATGTATTTCTTTAATGCTGGTGCTGAAACATTCCCTTGTTCATCACTCTGACAAGCATATTCATAAAGTGAAGCTGCGGCTTTATCCGTTTCCAAAACAAGCCTTGCCTTAGCGGTAAGACTCATATTATCAAGATTGAGGGACAAGAAGTCACCCTCCGTAAAAAGCCTCCACAAAGGTTTATTGCCACATTCGATCTTCAAGAACAAGTAAGTCTTTATAGCCTCTATTTGTGCATCACGCATCATTCCTTTACCTTCAATGTATGAAAGCAAAGACTTGACAGGGCAATCTATACGACTTAACCATTCATTCCTTTTCCTTTGTATGATATTATAGAACATTATTTTAACTTTTAATCATTTTGCTCATAATAGTACGAATAATCAATACCTTTCATGAACATTTCTCGGTCATGAATCTTGGTGGTAAGTGCAGGCAGTACCAAAGATTTGATGTGTGTACTATCAGAAACACTATCATCCATTGCCGACAGATATTCGTTTTTATCTATCTGACTCCAATCCACACATCGTTTGAGAGAACGTTTCAGCATGAGGTCGAGCCAAAAGCGAGTGCTGCGACCATTACCCTCCATAAAAGGATGGGCTACGTTGCATAAATTCGGCTGCACTCGACCATTAGTGAACGAGTTCACATGGTACTCATTGGCACGAATTTTCATCTCTACATACTTATCCATTATCTCATCAAAAGTAGTTTCGGGCATTCGCTCTATTGTTTGCAGGGTTTCAGGGAAGTGCATACAATTAGAGAAAGTAAAACCTCCTTTGGAAATATTCTTGGTACGTATCTGGCCTGCAAAGTTGTAAAGGCCACCAAAGAGATAAGCGTGTATCTGTTGCAGACACTTGATACTGCCAGGTTCTGCCGTTTGCAAGATGCCACTTTCAAAGAGTTGATATGCTTTCTTCTTGCTCTGCCCATCGATGGTGTTGTCGCTGTAGGTAAACCAATCGAGAAAGTCATTAGCACGATTGTAGGGGTAGTTCTTTGCCAACAATACAACATTCTCACTATTAAGAACATCTGCCACGCGTAACTTCCCATCAGGAGCTTCAAACTT
>ERZ772932.222-NODE-222-length-32823-cov-6.008118_pt1 | contig 32823 bp, 27 predicted proteins | sample MGYA00511684_ERZ772932 | MGnify/ENA primary metagenome ERZ772932 (study PRJEB29015, sample SAMEA2738078) | human oral metagenome | biome: human oral; feature: human-associated habitat; material: saliva | place: China | collected 2210 ...
CTTCTTACCTTTGCACAATAATTTTTTACCTAAATATTTTATAAATATCAGACATTACTTTGCTTTCTGAACAAACCAGGTGTATTTTTTTAGGTTTTAACTCCAATAATTTTTCTACTTGTTCTCGATTTTGTGGTATATCTAATAAATAAATGTTTTTAAATGTCTCATCTATATCTGCTAAATCTTTATAACTATAAAAATTATTCTCTTTATTTACTAAGTGCTTAGAAAGTTTTAAGCAATTATTTGGAATATTATCTATATTAAAGTTTATTCCACGTAAGTCTTCGAATAAAAATTCTTTAATTTCCATATCAATAATATGTGCTTGTAACTTTGTACGACCGTTAAAATTGTTTTTATCTAAAGTACAGAGTAAATCAATAATATCATTCTTTTCTATAGAATTGAAAGCCGAATTCTCTTTAAAACTTATACATTCTAAACTTCCAACTTCGTCTGCAATAGTTAATCTCATATACTGTTTCTCTGCGCCAAAATATGCTTTATCTAAAATCTTAGCATTCTCTAATAAAATTGTTGGCTTCTCAAAGTCCATACCATAAGGCTTCAATGCATCTAACGAATTTAAAAATTGATAACTCATTTCTTCTAATGAAGTTACTATATCAATAGTTTTTGTTGATTTTAACTCGTTTGTATTTTTATATTCTGCAAAATCTTTATTAAGTTCTTCTTCAATTGTTTCAAAATTATTTTCTTTATTTTTGATTTTATTGTTTTTTTTAATTTCAACATTCTGAGCTTTTATATTCCAATAAATTTCAACATTATTAACTGATTTTCTTTCTTTAAATAAGAAAAGTAATTCGTCTGAAAAATCTACAGGAAAAGAATTATTCTTTAATAAATTAAGAATTTTGCTTACTTCTTTTAATTTAAAGTTTTTGTTGTTATCCATCCCAATAAATACCTACTATATTAATTGTTTCTTCTTTCATTATACGATTAAAAACTTGATTTTATTTTTTAAAAAAGTTATAATAAAATAACTAGAAATGAAAAGGAGATGTTGTTTATAATGGACGTAAAAGAAAATGAGACAATAAAAATTGGAGTTGAAAGAGTTATACCTTACAGTTCTTTTACACTTGCAAAAATAGATAAAGAAACATTATTTCATTCAAATAATTTTGATTCTTTATTTAAGAAAATAAAGTTTAACAAAATTTTATATCGTACTTTTGTGGTTCTTGGATTAATTGTTTTCTTTCTTTCATACTTTATTTTTATGAAAGCAAACATTTATTTATTTAAAATGGGAACTATTGGATCATCAATCATAATGTCATTACCGTTTTTTTTGTTAGGGATTATTTCATTTTTAGTTAGACCAAAATTGCCAAACGAACTGTCATATGAAGAAGAATTGGGCTTGCAACATTATTTAAAACAAAAAAGGTCTGACTTTGTTGTGGAAAAAACAACTGTATGTGGTACAGTTAATTATTATAAAGAAGAAAATGGCTTTGTTACACTTGGATTTGTTTGGGATCACGGTTTAGAAGATCAACTTCAATTACCTAAAGGGATTAATTCTATAAAAGATGATGTAGTAGGTATGGAATCAAAACGTCGGGTTGTTATTTTGGATTATCCTGGAATTGGTAAAGTAGTTGCATCAGATAAGCTAATGCTTTATGAAGCAGGTTTAGATTCAAGTAAATTAAATAGAAAAAATTTAAAAGTTTTAATTAAAAAAATTCCAACAGAAAAAGATAATTATTCTGTAATAGTAAATTACTAGTTTTGTTTTCAACTAAACTAGTTTTTTAACTTATAATAATTAAGAAAAGGAGAGGTGTGTTTAATTGAAAAAAATAAGTATTATTTTATCTATGATTCCTGCTGGAGTAATGGCATTATCTCACAACAATGATGTGAAAGCTTTAGAATCTGCTCAAGATTTAACTTTATCCGTTGAATCTACTGCATCTATTACAGAAAATGATGTTTCATCTGAATCAATAACAGAAGACCGGGATTCTTTACTTAAAAAATTAGAGGCTCTAAACCTAAAAGATAGTTTTGAAGGATTTAAAAAATCTATTAATAATGCTTGGTCTACTGCAGAATTAAAAGTAATTTTTAATTCTGCTGAATCAAAATCAGAAGAAAATGATTTGTCTGATAAAGAAAAAGAAGAGATAGAAAAAAAGAACAAAGAAGAAGAAGCTTTAAAACAGAAGCAAAAAGAAGAAATTAAAAGTTATAATTCTGAAAAACCTGCTAATAGAATTCAAGAAACAAATTATCAGGCAAATAATTCTGGAAATAAAATTTTTGAACCAAATCAGGCTAGAGAAGCTTTTGAACAAATTACTGCAGATTTAGGTGTAACCGGATCAGAAAAAGAAATCTGGGCAGATGTGATAACTAGAGAATCGGGTTGGAATACCTATGCTACTAATCCAAGTTCAGGAGCTTATGGTCTTCCTCAATCTCTTCCAGGAGATAAAATGGCTGCTGCTGGTGGAGACTATCTTACAAATCCATACACACAATTAACTTGGATGTACAACTATGTGAAATCACGATATGGTTCTTTTGCTGGGATCAATTGGTATTCTCGTGGTTGGTACTAATAATTATTATGGATAACAAATAAAATAAAAACTACCAAAAGGTAGTTTTTTATTCTTCATTTAATAAATTTTTTAAGTCTTCTTTGTCTTGCTTTAACTTAGAGTTATCAACTACTACTTTAACAAACTTTTCTTTTTTTATTTCAGATATTGAGCCAACTTTTACATCATAAGTTAAATCTCCATAATAGATTTCTTTGATTTTTAGAGGTAACTTCACTTCAGATGTTTCTAAAATTGTTCCAGAAGGGTCTTCGATTATTAATCTACCAGTTTTATCAATAGATGCTAAATCTTTGGAAATAGTCATAGTTACAATCGGAAAGTTATGAGGGTCGAAGTCAAACTCACCACCTAGATAAAGAGTTACATAGTCAAGTTTGATCACATCATTGTTAGAATTATCTTTTTCTGTAAAATTTTTATAATTTGAAAATTTCCCTTTGATTTCTGCATTAACAGTTTTGTCATTTGGTTTTATTAGTACCATTTCTTCTTTATTTAAAACAGAATACTTAGCTTTAGGTATCGTGAGCACAAATGAAACTGAAAAAACACATAAAGCTATAAAAGTTATAACAAAAGCTTTTACATTGGAAAAACGTGGATCTTTACTCGCCATTAGATGAGAAATTATGCAAACAACAATGATAAGACCTATAAAAATAATGAATCTATGGATCCCACTAATCATCAAATCCAAACCAAAAAGTTTATACCAAACATAATCCAAAAAATCAAAAATGAACATAGAAAACTCCAATCTATTTATTATTTTCTATAGTACTATTTTTTATCGAAAAAGTCAAGGAATTGTTTTTTTGAACTAAAATTAAAAAACTACCAAAAGGTAGTTTTTATTCTTTTAAGGCTTTTACCATTAATTTCAATAAAAATTCTTGTTCTTTATCACTTCTAGTTTTTAAAATTGATTTTGCTTTTTTAAAGCTTATTGAGTTAATAAATTCCATCAACTCATCTTCACCAAATAATTCCAATGGAACAGAGGTTTTAATTGCATCGTTCACATTGTGAGTTGTTAGAGTTGATAATCTATGAATGACTGATTCTAGTCCAAACTTGATTTCATTCTTAATTACTGTTTTATAATCAAGATTCTTATTAAAGAACTTTTCGGTTAAAAGTTTAGCTTTTCCTTTTTTGAAACCAGCTGCAAAATTACAAATAAAGATTTTATTACCAACAGAATTGGTAGAAAGAGTTTTGGTTTCAAAATCGTAATAGATTTTCCATTGTTTGTGGTTATAATTGGCTATCAAGTAATTAAACAATAAATCTTTTACTATTGTACGAACCTCATCCTGAACGGATGAGTCAATAGAAAAAAGTCCGAACAATTCATAAAATTTTCTAAAATAATCACTTCGAGCAGAATCAATTGTGCATTTAAAATTGTAATCAGTTTTCAACCTATTTGAAAAATCAAGCCGGTTTTTCAATCCAAATGGAACTTCATTACAATTTAGAAGTTTTAATAGCCTATCAAAATCAAAGTCGATATTAAAATCTTCTTTGTTTGTTAAAGTAAGCTCAATCTCTTCTTTCATAGTTAAAGAGCTCTGATTTTCCTTTGACAATAACAGGGAATCGACCAATTCATCCAATCTTGTTACTATTGTAGCAAGCCTCATTTCTTCAATAAAAACAGATCGTTTTCCTTTAGCTAGTTCAAGGTCTTTCATTTAGAGATACCTTCTTTCTTTTTTGTTTTAATTATAAAAAAGAGAAGTTTAAATAAACCTCTCTTTTTAATTTTGTTTTGTTAAAATTTCTGAAATTAGTTCAGCAAGCTTGATTCGTTCTTTTAAAGAATAATTAGTACAATGCAAACCAGTCCGATTTAGAATACTAACCAATTCACTCTTTACTGCATCAGTATTAGATAAGAATACGTGTTGCGAGCCGTCTGTAACAAATCCAGATTCGGGGTCAATTACGTTTTCTAAATGGAATCGATATAAAGTTTGTAACTGCTCTTTTAATTTGTTTTTAAAATCATCTAGAAATTCAGAGTAACTCATAAAAGTTTCAGAATCGCTTGTTGTTTTATAAGCAATTTCTGCAACTTTCAGATTTTGACAATCTTCTTTTCTTGGTAAAAATGTTAATTTAAAAGTCTCTCTATCATAATAGAAAACCAATTTTACCTTATCATTTTTTACTGATTCTGATGAGTTTAACAAAATAAAATTCATTTCATTTACAAAGTTTTGAATTCCTTCTGTATCTTTGTTTTTGATTAGAATAAATAATTTATTTTGAAAAGCCTCACATAATAGATTAATTTTTGCTTTATTTTTAAATTCTAAAGGAAAGAATTGAACCATTGAACGGACTTTAGATTTTACATTATTACTCAATTTCAAACTGTCAGTAATTCCATTTCCAATTTCTTTTTCTATTCTTTTTTTAGTGCTATCAAATAAATAACGGAATGAACCAACACATCCATTAGATAGTATCGTATATTCAGGAGTTGGTTCTGATCTAAAAAATCTTTCATCTAGTCCTAAATTAGTACCAAAAAGGTCCATAAATTTTTTATTTATAAAATCAAAAGACATAACTGTTCTCGAAATAAAAAGATTTTGATAGAATTCAATTAAATTATTTGAATTCATCATTCTTTTTCGTAAATCTGAAGAGCTGCTATTAGCAAAATTTCCAATTAGATGAAGATCCACGTCTACTCTATTCTCTAAAAGTCTAACTGTCTCATTTAGATTATCATCTTCAAAAGATAATTTAATTTTTTCTAGAGTAATAGATTGAATACTCTGCTTTGAATCACTATTTAACAAGATATAAACCTTCTTTCTAACCAATATCCGGTTTTATTTTAATTATAAAAAAAGGCAAACAATCGTTGCCTTTTATTTTTTGATAAAACTTGCGATTATATCTAAGATTCGTTCTTTATCAGATAAAGGACGTCCATTTAGGATTTTACAAAGAGTTTCTAAATTTTTAGATTTTAGACTTTGTGCAATAGATTCATTCGGTACCAAGACAAGAGGAATTTTCCTTTTTTCATAGTCTTTAAATGAATACTTATCTATTCTATAGATTCGAACGTAAGTTTCTTCCATTTGAAACTTCAACTTTTCAAGAAAAGCTTCTTTAAAGGTTTTTCCAGAACTCATCATTTTGAGGAGACTAGAAAATAAGCCATTTTTATAACCAATTGTAATAGAAGCAACCAATAAACAATCACCCATTTCGGGTATGGATGTTAATTTTTCACTATTAAAGTTGAAATAAATTTTAACAGTTTTTGAATTAATAGAACGTAATAGTTCTATTACTATGTTTTGCAGTGACAAACGCTCTTTTTCATTAAATGAAACAGAATTTTCTGCTCCTAGTGTTTTAGTAGTAAAAGATCTAAGTTCCATTAAATCAGATTCTATTAACTCATCATTAGTAAATTTTATCCGAGTTAAAGTTTTTTTAATCTTTTTAAATTCATTAACTATTTCAAAGTCCTTTGAAAATTCTTCATAATCAAATAAAAAAGATGGCGGAGTTTTTATTTGTAGTCTTTTTAAATCTGAGAGCTTAATTTCAGGTTTTAAATTCATAGTTTCTAAAGCTAATGTTTCAAAATTGACTCTTTCAACATCTAAAAAATTAAGATCATCTACTGAAATTGTTTCAGATAATTTTCTTAACTTTTCCAGTTTAAGGGTGGTTTGACTTTGCTGGTTTAATTTTTTCAATTGAATCACCTTCTTTCTTTAATTTTGAGAAATAAACTTTTTGGCAATATGAAGCAATGTTGGAGAAGAAGTTTCATTTAAACTTCCTTCTTCAATTAGATTTTCTAGACCGAGATATCGATAGTCATTCTTGTTATCTGGATCAACCATAGATAAAACTTCAATTATGAACTTATTTGAATGCACAGGATTTTCTTCCAAACCTAAGCCTTTAAAAACTTCAGTAGAAAATCCCATAACATCTTCAGTTATTAATGCTTCAAGTGTCCAAAACATTAACTCTCTCTTTTCTATAGCTTCCTTCAAATCTGAAGTTTTTTTACTAGAACCTCTGAGGTTGTTGATAGTATATTCAATTTGATATAGTGGGCTAACAATCGATTTTCCTTCTCTAGTACCTTCCAGTGAAAAATAATATTCATAATTAGTTGTTTCAAACTTTTCTGTGTTTATGACTGAACGAAGCAACAACTTAGGCTCTAACCATGAATTCAAGAAAATGATTTCAAAAATTTTTTTAATATCACTGTAAGAAAGTAGTGATTTTTCAAAATCTTCAACAATAAAATCATTTTTTATCAAGTGATATAATACTTTTTCTTGAAAATTGAAAATGATCTCTTTTTGAATTGTTATAGGATTTGTTTTAGATAAAACAGAAATAACAATATTGTCCATTGAAATAGGAATCGAAACTGATGTTTTTTTGATATTATTTGAGAAAAGGGTTGCTTTTTTAATTGTTAATTCTGATTCATCAGGTAAAATTAACGATGTTGAAACTAGTCCTTTTCCATCTTCAGAAGTGATCTCAAATTTCAATTTCAAATCACTAGTATCTTCTAGTTTAAAAATTGTTTTTCCATTCTTCGCTAGAACTGAGCTCAAAAAACCCAATTCATCTTCATTTACCAATTGGTAATAGTTCTTCAAAATTGTTTTTAATGTAATCATTGGATTACCTTCTTTCTATCCGCATTAACGGTTTTGTTTTAATTATAAAAAACTGGTAATAGCTATAAAGCTATACCAGTTTTATTATTTATTTCTAAAGATAATGAGTTCTAGAGGTTTCTAATATCATCTCTTTAACTGTTTCAGCAATGATTTGTCTATCTGCATCTCCTCTATCCATTAAAAGAGATTGGATCGATGAGATTTCCCATCCTCTTAAGTTTGCTTTTATTAATTCTTTATCTACTAAAGATAAAGGAACTTTCCTTTTTCTATAGTCTTTAAAAGAAAAGCTTTCAAGCTGAAATAGTTTTAAGTAAGTTTGTTTCAAATCAAACTTGATGATTTCTACCATAGCTTTTTTAAAACTTTTTCCTTCATTCATTTTTTGAGTTAATTTACCATAACATCCATTTCGGTATCCAATAGAAATGCTACTAATTTCAATGCAGTCGCCTTTATTTGGAATAGATGTTAGGACATTATTTTGAAAATCAAAATAAACTTTGATTGTTTTAAGTGGATATCTAGACAACATAGCTGTAGCAATGCGATTAACAATCGTAGCCTCAGTAATTCCAAATGAACGTTTTTCATCTACTCCCAAAAGATCAATAGCAAAATCTCTAACTTCTTTAATTGTTGGAGGAGTTTTCCCTGTTTTCTGATCTATGTTGTTTGTCAACTTTTTAATAGATCTAAAACGTTTAATTTTATTAAAATCAGAAGCGAAAATTGATCGATCTAACATAAAGTCTGGTAATTTGTTAATACCTAGAGTTTGTAAATCTTTTTCATTAAATTTAGGTTTTGATTTTACAGCTAAAGCCGCAATCCTTTCTGAATCTGGATTCTCTTTTTCAATTAAAGTTAAATTGGATTCTGAAATTGTTTCAGAAAGTGAGCGAATACCATCTAGCTTTGATGAAATCAAATCAGATTTGTTAGTATTTAACATTATAAACCTTCTTTCTATCTAGAAATGACTAGATTTTTATTTAATTATAAAAAAATCAAGACCAAACCGGTCTTGATTTAATCAATTGTAGCCATATGTTTTTCTATTGGAAACAAATCCAGTCATATAAAATTATTTTATAATTAATAAAAAAATAAAGAAAGAAGGCTTATAAATGATTAACCAAACTAGCCATCCCAGCCTGAAAAATCCGAGCTTTAGTGCAGATTCAAAAACTTTTCAAAGTCTTATTACAGATAAAAGTTTTCATGAAAAAGTTGCAAAAAAAATAATTGAATGGATTGAAGACACACCTGAACCTGAAATAAATCCAGACGATTTTCAAGATTTAATTATTTATTGGAATCGATTTAACAATGAACTAATAACAGTAAAAAAAGATTATGTTTACAATAAATTTCCTTTTGATAATGATCTTTTATCTCATTTCACAGTGGTTTCAATCTCAGCTTATGATTTGGAGTATTTAGGATCGATTATCCATATCAGAGGAGTAGAAAATGAAAATAATAGTAATCTTATAGATGAAATCTTAGAAAAACTAAATAATAAAATTTATGAAACTTTTAATTTGTGGTATCCTCTAATATTGTCAGGTTATTCTAAATCTAATGAAGTTGATGTTTGCTCAGAACTAGAAAAATTATTTTCAGATTATTCTATTTTAGTTCCGTTAGATTTTCTATCAGACGAAGAACAGTTTGAGGACTATTGGAGTTCGTTTGATTTATTTGTAGAAGAAGATAGCTGCAAGCAAATTTATTTAACTATGTTTTCAAGAAGTGCCGATAGAATTTCTAGATGCATTCTAAATAAAAACTTAAGTTTAAAAAAACCATTTTGTTATTATGAGAATAAATTAATTGATCATTCTATCAACCGATTAAAATATTTTGACTCTGATTCCAATTTATTAATGTTTAATAAATCTCTTAAATTTTTAGATAAAGTTGTAAAATCTGGATCTGATAGAAGTAATCAGATTTTAGAAGAAGTAGCTTTATTTGAAGAAAAAGTAATAAACATCTATCAAGAAAAGATAAAAGAAGTTCTTGGAAAATCTCTTTATTATAACACTTATTTTAATTATGCTTATCAGACAACAATTACCCCACTAGTTTTGCCTCCTGAAGTATTTGGATTCGATAAATTACGAGAAAAAAACATTAATATTTATATGGAATTTCTGAAAGAGAATGGTTCAAATCCCGCAGATTACGTTTCAAATCTCCCTGAAATTATTTATCGAAAAGCAAAAGAAAAAAACTTGTTGGTTGAAACTATCAAACATAACTCTAATTCATTCAAAGAATCATTTGATGGATCGATTATCTATAGTCCTATAAAGGCTGATTTGTCAATCATATCTGTTGCGGATTATTATATTGACTTTCCTTTAAGTGAAGTAGAGGATGAGCTGATTAAAACAAATTCTAAGACTACTAAAGCAGTCAAAGAAACAATTGAGACAGTCTTGAATATTAAAACTCTAAAACTTTCACCGACTGTTAAATCTCATTTGGAATTTGTTCTTTCTATGGATACCATAGATTAAATTAAAAAAGGAATAATAATTCATTATTCCTTTTTATTATGTAATAATTAATCTCAATCAATTAATTTTATCTAATTCTAAAATGAGTATCTATCCATAGCCATCACTCCTTTAGTTGTTAAAGCAAAGTGCTTAGTCAACTCTGTTTAAATTTCAGCGGTGAAGGGTTCATCTTTTAATTAAGAAATAAATCATACTTTAAAATCTGATAAATAAAAAGAAAAAATCTGGTCTCTTTTTTTATTTAAGAATTGGAAAGTAAAATAATTTGATTTATAATTCGTTCTTTTTCTTCTTTTGATTTAATTGTAGATATGAAATCTATTATATCACTATAATTTTTCTTTAAAAATTTAGATAATTTATCTTCTGACATAATTTCTGTTGGGAGCTCAAAATTTTTATAATAAACAGATAAAAGGTTACTATTTTCTGAATATTCACTTTTTAAAAGCTTTTCATTGAAATCTAAATTCCAGGATTCAATTATTTCTTTAAATGAATTAAGTAATAATTCATTAATACTTGGATTATTTAAGTATTCTTTATTTTCTAGACCTTGAGAATTTAATTTTTTATAATAATCTTCAATAAAAAATTCAATAAAGTTAAACGATTTATTTGTTTCCAATCCATAGATTCCATGCAATTCCTCTGAAAATTTATCTGACGAAATTATATTAAAATTGTTATTTTCTATATCGAAACAAATTGAAAATTCAAAACCAAAATTATATGGATTTGTAAAGCCATATAAAGCACTTAATACATCATAAAATTTTGTATGTTTTTTTAAAGTATTGGAAAATTCTAATTTGGGATTTTTTAATTTATTAGAACTATTAAGTTGATCTAACGAGCCAAAATCATCCATTATTTTATCGACTTCAGCAGATGTTTCAAAAAAATTATTAAAGATTGTATAAAAGTACATGTAAAGATCACCAAAATCAACTTCTATCTTTTCAAAATCTTTTTTTGATTTCAGTTGATTTTTATCAGGAAATAAAATTTTAGATAATGAAATAACTGCATTATACTTATCTCCACTCAAAAAATCTATTGGTGTTCTATAACCAGTTAACAACTCATCCTTTGATTCAAAGATTTCTTTTAATGGTTCATAAATAATTTTATCCCAATTTTTTTGATTAAACAAATTATTATTAATAGTTTTTGAATAATATTCATCAATTAAATTCATAATAAGAATGATTGAATCTCCATTATAAACTTTAACCTTTTTTAAGTCTTCAATGTCAAAATTACTAATCAAATTAGCTAGTTTTTTTTGAAAAATTGTAGCCCGGGATGTTTTATTATAATTAATCATTTTTTATATTACCTTCTTTATTGTAGAATTTTGTTTAATTATATTAGAACCGTAGTTTTATAATTTTAAAAAATTTTTTACTTTTAAAAGTTTATTATATTACAAATAACATAAAAAACAAATAATAAAAAGAAGAAGAATCTATTCAAGACTCTTCTAAATTTTTGAAAACCGTTAATAACTTAATTAATTTCTTTTAATTGCAAAACAAAATTTAAATGATTTAAGTATGGCTGTTTAAAGCTGTTCATTTGTTCACTTAATTTAACTTCTTCTAATATGGTTTTGATCCATTCCTTAACTTCTTTAGTTGTTAAAGCTGAGTGAGCAATCAACTCTGATTCTAGTTCAGAGACGAAAGAACTCTTATTTAATTGATTATTCAATCCAATTGCGAAGCTATTTGTTTTTTGAAAAACAAACGGAGAATAAATTACATTATCATGCATTGATTCTAAAAAAATTTCACTTGAAAAAGTTTCAGGAATAATTAAATTAAATTCAAATCTTAATTTACAATAGTCTTCCTCTTTCATTGAATGCCTTAAATCAAGAATTCCAGTAGTTAAAAAACTGCTTGAACTATATTGTTCTTTGATTAATTTTGGAATATACAAATCTACTTCTTCGCATAAGTTTTTGGGAATGCCATACTCTTTAAAGTTAAATAACTTTGGAGATGCTGCAAAACATTGATCTGTTACTACTCTTAAATAAAGATTTGCCAAAGTTTTTAGCAAAAATTCATGAGCTTCTTTCTCATTCGAAAAAAGAATATTAATAGAATCTACTTTTCCAATATTAGAAGATAGTGATTTAAAAAGCTTATAGAATTTCATCAAACCATAAGAATAAAAGCTATCATCTTCTTCAAATGATTTTACTAATTCAATCATTTTTGCTGTTAAAAATTCAAAAATTTCTGATTCAAATGGTTTATAACAATCAAATAATTTGAAATTGGAATCAAAAAAGATTTGATCGAACTTTTTATTTTTTTGAGATTCATAATATTCTGGGAACAAAAACTCATTTATTGCGACAGTTTTATCGGAACATAAAACTTCACAAAAGTAATAAATCTCTTCAGCCCGAGCTTCGGGGTTTAATAAATCAATTGGCAAAGAAAATCCGTCTTTATAAAAATCGAAAAATGGTTTTAAGTCAAGATAATTATTTGAAGTTGTTGCAGACAAATAAAGGGCGGTTTTTTGTACTTCAATAAGTGAAGCTGTTAATTCATCCTTTAACAATATAAGCTGTATTTCACGGTTCTTTTTAAAATAAAGAAGTTTTTTTCTTCTTTTTTTATCAAAGTATGGGGCGATTGGAATCCAAGAAACAAAATCGTTCCCATGAATAGGCTCTATAATAACCTCTCTAGAATAAAAATGAACTTTTACACTTTTATCAAATCGATTCCAAAACAATGTAAAATCGCTACTTTTTCTTAAGTTTTTTATAACCAAATCAAGCATCTGGTTTAAAAATTCTTCGCTATCTAAAAGAGAAAAGAGTTCTAATAGATCTGCTGAAATTGATAATGTTTTTTTATTATTTTTTAAATCAATCAATTTAAAACCTTCTTTCTAACCGGACAAGCCGGTTTGTTTTTATTAATTATAAATGGTTTATCTAATTTCTTCCAATTCTAAAAGTTTTTCCAAAAAAACTCGAGAAGGTTTTGATAATTTCCACTTCATCTTTTTATTCAATAAAATAGTTTTTATTTTCTTTTTAGTTTTTGTATGGATTTTAACATTATTTTTTTTAAAAAATAATCTCATTTTACTATAATCTAAATTATTTAAATAGTATAAAAAATTTTTTGGAAATGGTGAATAAATAATTAAATCTCTATTATTTAAATCTTCCAATTCAAAATCAGAAAAAACTTCAACTAAATTAAAGTTCTTTTCATAGGTTTTTTTATAAATGAAATCAGGAAGAAATGAATGATAATATCCAGGTCTTTTTCTTCTTACTTTTAAGAAATCTAAAACCTTTTCCACAAAAATTTCCATTTCTTTTTCTGTTTTATTTTTAGAAAAAGATTCTATTAAAGAGGTCAAAAAAATTGGTGTAGTTCTAGTTGTGTTATATAATGCTTCTTCTATCGCATCAATCATAACTTTTATTTCCAAATCAAATTTAGTTGAATTCTGAACAAATTCTGGAATTAAATCAGGATATAAATCCTTTCTTTTATAAATAAAGTTTAATGCAGCAAGCTTATGTTCAGAAAAAAGCAAATTATTATGAGCTTCCATAAAGTAATCAACTGCAAAATTTAAAATTTCTTTTTCCAATAAACAATATGGAAATAATAAGTTTCCATTTTCATCTAAAATTAATCTTTTTGAAGTTCTTGATTGAACAGTTTGAATTCTCCTACCGACAAAGTATCCAGATGCCTTATCTAATGGATTGTAAACCAAAACTTCACTAAATCTTAAAAATTCATAATGAAAATGATATTGGCTTAACATGTCTATAGGTAAAATTATTCCATTTAATAAAAACAAATTATCATCTAGTTCTTCTGTCGTTTTGTAATTAAAAATAATTAATTGAATTTCAGATAAGAAAGTTTCAACTTCTTTTTTTATTTTATTTATTATTGTTTTTGAATCTTCTTCAAAAATAATTTGTTGAATTTCTTTTTTAAAAAATTTTCCACCAAAAACCGGAAACCATGAAATAAAATCAAAATCTGCATTAAAAGATGATAAATCTTTCAATCCATTTGAATCGATCCTAGTAACAAGATTATTATTAAATCTATTCCAAAAAATACAAAATTTTACATTATCTTTTCTACCTAAATAATCTTTGAATTCGTCTGGGTTTATTGCTTTAATTTCCTGTGCTAATAAAAGAAGAAATTCTTTTTTCTTTGACAATTCAAGAAGTCTTTTCCAATCTGAATTAAAGTCTAAAGTTTTTAATGGACGGTTTTGTGTGTTTATCATTTGTTAATTTCGTATCTTTCTATTGTTTGTTGTTTTATTATTTTTATTATATCACAAAGATTTATAATCTACAATTAAGAATATTAAAAAATTGCTTACTTAAAAGGCTTTGTATAAGTTAAGGTTTTTAATGGTAAACTTGTGAGTTTAATTCTATTTTTTATAGATTATAATTAAAATAAAAATTATAAAGAAGGTAACTATTTTGAAAAAAATAAATTGTACAAAAAATCAACAATTTGAACTGTTTTCAAGAATTGCAAAAAAGGTCGATCTCTTTTCTACAAATGAACTTCAATCTATGAAAATGGGAGATTTTGATTTCAAGAGTTTTTCTAAAAAATTTTATACAATTTTGTATAAAGGTGAAGATTGGGAAAATTCTATTACTAACCATTTAAAAGAATTATTTTATGGTTCAGATAATGATGTGCCAAATCACTTTAATAGTTTCAGAGATTTTCTTATTGAAAATGACGAAATAAGAAAAACTGAATTATATTCTTTAAGAGAAATTCTAAATTCCATCAATAGAATGATTATTTCAGAAAGAGCTTTGAAATTTGAAAGTAGATATGATAAATCTATAGTAAAATCATTTGTTATTGATTTCCATAGCTTATTTGGGAGTAGAACTAATAATTCACCAAAGGAAAGAAAAAAACTCCTAATAACTTTTTTAAACAATGTAGAAGGTTTTGAAAAGTATAAAATTGATACAATCTTTGAAAAGAAAGATATAAGAAAATTAATAAGCAATAAAAGTTTTCAAGAAATTGTTATAAAATTAAAAGTTTATTTTGAAGAATGGGATAATTTTATTTCTAGCGAAGAATTAAAATTAAAGATGATCTTTGAAACCAAAAAAGAGGAATTTTGTTTTGTTCAATCAATTAAACCTGGTGATTTACTTGTCTTTGATTTTGAAAAGGAATTTAATTCATTATTCCTTCCTAATAATATAATTTTTAATTTATTTTCAGAAAACAGCTCAGAAAAAGAATTTGAATGGGTAAAGTTACGAATTGATAATTGGAATAAAGCTTTAAAAGGATACTTATTAGATATTGATAAGTTAACTTTCTTTGATTACATAACAAATAAAGTTCCACTGTTCTTGATTTCAGATCATGCTGTTCAAAATGAACTTTTGTTTGGAGGAATTGGATTTTCTGATCTTGTACAACTAATTAAAGAAGTTAATGAAGAAGATGGGGAAAGAATTTACAAAATAGCTTCCAAAACTCTTTGTTCTTAATGAACAATCAAATAAGAAAGATTTACTATGAATCTTTCTTTTTTTATGTTATAATAATTTTATAAATTAAGAAGAACAAAGATTAATAAGATAATTAAGTAGAGGTATTAAAAAATGATAAAAACAGGAACCAATCAAAACGCCATTCCTTCATTTAATAAAGATCTTAAACGCCTTCTGGAATTGTTGAAGGAGCCTAGCTTCGCTGAAAAAGTTACAGAATTGGTTTATCCATTTTTTGTTAATTTTCTAAAAAATAGAAGAACTAATTACATTGTTATCTCTTGGAATAGATTTACTGGTGATTTAGTTAGCTTTGAAAGTGAAGAAGATTTTTACCTTGGAATGTTTGGGGCTGATTTGTTTTCTTACTTTGGGATTTTTAGCATTATCCTTAATGAAGATGCTTCGCTTATTGATTATTTAAAAATAGAAGAAATAATAAAAATTGGATTTTTTAGACAAACTGTAAATAAAGACAATTTAAAGAATTTCATTCATAATACTTTATTAATTGAGATAAAAAAACTAACTGAAATTTATGTTGAGATTTTAGTTTCTGATAATTACAATGCTCTTTTTGAAAGAGAAGCTCGTGGCTTATTAACACCATTAGATGTACTATCAAAAGAAAAGCAATTTGAAGTATTTTGGGGGAAGATGAGTTTATTCAAAAAGATTGAGTTAGAATCATTTAAACCTCTCAAAGTTCCTCTTTATCAATATGATGTAGAGAAAATTAAGTTATCATTTATTACTGATAACATTGTTGTTAATGAACCAATATTATATGCTTTTGATTACGAAAACCAAAAGTTAGTTATTCAAGAACCATTTGACCGCTATAAGGAACAAATTGATGATTATCTAATTGATTTATTAAATTCACCAGATCAAACCTTAAAACAAAAAGCAGTTTTAGTGGATCTTATTGATTCTATTATTTATCATAATTCAAATAAAAAACTGAAATCAGCTTTAGATGATTTTACAAACAATACTTTTCTTAAACTTTATTTGACAGACAAATTAGATGAAATGAAAGAAGATATAAATAGTTCTTGGTTTTTTAATCCACTCTATAGAGACAGTCATGAATACAAAATTCAAAACTTATTCCATGAATCTTTGATGCCAAGAATTTTAAATAAAAGTAGAACTGATTTTGTTGTTTTCACAAAACCATTTATTATGGAATCTCTTGTCTCATTTTTTGAATATCTGAAACAAAAATGGAATGAACAAATTAATTCAAATAAAAACAAATCCAACTTCATAAAAGCTATATTCCAATCTGAATTAGAATTAATAAGAATCATAGAATCTCAAATCCACCCAGAAATTCTATCTGAGATCAGAGCTTATTATAAAAGTGAGCATCCTCTACTTTAATTGATAAAGAGATTTTATTTAAACTCTTTTACAGTTGCAACTTGTCCTAACTATAGATGAAATAGATTAAAAACAAGACTGTAAAAGTCTTGTTTTTATAATTAAATAAATAAACTGGCTAACCGCCCAGAAAGAAGGATAAATTATGAAAAAAATGAATCAGGAAGATTCGAAGCGCTTTAATCAGGATTTTAATAAACTTCTTGAATTAGTTCAGAAAGATGATAAGTTTTCTGAATCTGTTGCAGAGAGTTTTGTAAACTCCTTATGTGAAACAATTCTTCCAAAAAAGCCAATTTACTTTCCACATAGAGATGATTACTTGTTAGTTCTTTACTGGAATAGATTCAGTGGTGAAATTAAAACAGTTTCTATTGACAATACAAGTTATTTAATAGTAAATGAAAATGACTTTGCATGGTACGATCTATTTTCATGGTTTCCACTATGGAGTACAACCACAACAAAACTAAATCAGCTCAAAACTTTTCAATCTAAAGTTGGAATTAACTTGGAATCTGTCAAAAATAAAAAAAAGTTGGAGGATTTGAAGCCACAATTTTCTGAATTCTTGAAAAAAATGATTTCATCAAAATTATTGAAAGAACAAAAAATTATTTTTGATTCTAAACAAAAAAATAATTACAATTATTTTTTTAAAAAGGTTGATAATGCCGCATACCAATATCCTTTAGATTTGTACTCTGAGGAGATTAGATTTAAACACTTGTGGTCAAAACTTAAGCCTTTCTGTAATTTTAGAGACTCTTATATAAGTTCTAAAATAACTACAAAGAAAGATTATACCTTGATTTATAATTTAATTTTTGATTCTGAAAATAAGCTAAAGAAACCGTTTGATGTTTTTAAAAAGGAATTAATTGATAAAGCTGCGTCTTTATTAAATGATCCAGAAATAGATGGAAATTACCGTTCTGAATTGATCAAGTTTTTGGAAAAATTAGTAGATGATGAATCTAAAATGAAATTCTATATAAATGACAATTTTCAAGCTCTAGAAGATAGCCTTGATAGTTATCTAGCAAAACTTCATTATGAACTTTTTGAAAATAAAACTTTAGATTTTCAATATAAAATAAAAGATATTAATCCATTTTCATTTGTAGGGTCACAGTTTTCTTCCTTTGATGAAATAATTAAGGCTAATTCTATAGTTAAGAATAAAGTTTTTGATTTTTTAAAAAAGAATCAAAATAGACCTGCCAGGTACAATTCGATTGTCTTTGAAAATTTATATAAAGAATTTACAGAAAATGATTACTTGGTTGAAGCTTTTCGTTTCCAATCATTTATCCGTTTCGAGGTTTTAAGAAGATCAAATCTTGTCTACTCTCCTATGGATTCAAACTTAAATTTTGTTTCTTATTGTAGTAAAGATTTATTTTCTAATGTTGAATCTTATATAAAAAAGTATAATATAAAAACAACTAGAGAAGTTCAAGATGGGATTAAAAATCTAATTGAATCTCCATTTGTGATTTTTTCTAACGAAGAACTGGAACACTTGAAATTTGTTTTAGAAATGGAAACTATTTAAAAAAGGTGATTTTATATCACCCTTTTTAATTGTTTAATGCTAATTCAATTAGGAATAGATTTTGCAGTCTGCTTATCTTATTCTGCAAGACTTATAAACAAATTTTTAATTTTAGAAAAATCAACTTTCCTAGTAGCTATTTCTTTTTATAATTTAATAAAACATAGAAAGAAGGTTTTTTATGATTAGAAACAAAAAAGCAAAACTTTCATTTATTGATGATTTTTCCAAACTCCTTAAATTATCAAAGACAGATAGTTTTTCTGAATCTGTTACAGAGGAGTTTCTAAAAACTTTAAAACAATTTGGAATTGATGATTCCAAATCAGATAAATTTTTTATAATCTTTTGGAATAGATTTGATCAAAGTTTCCAAGTATTTTTCTCAAAAAATGGTTGTTACAGTATAAATACGAACTTAGAAAAATTTGATTTTGTATCTTGGATTCCAGTTTTATATTACTCAACTGAAAAAATGAGAAAGAAAAATAAGTATTTAACAAAGAATAAAAAAGCATTACAATCCTTTTTTAAAAAGTTTATTTGTGAAAATCTAATCAAAGAACAGTATTCAATTTTTGCAGAAAAACAAAAAAATGAATATGACTTCTTTATAGATAGAGCATTTAAAATTGGTTATAAGTATCCAATTGATTTTTATCCTGAATCTATCAGATTCGAACATTTTTGGTCAAATTTGGATCTATTTCAATTTGAAGATACTGATATGTGTTTTGAATTCAGATCTACAATTGTAGATTGTTTTGCTGATATAGAAGATGTTCAATCCACAATATTATCTAAAGAATTAAAACTTATTTATCCTTACAACTTTTTTGAAGATGAATTAATAGAAGAATCACTGAATCTTTTAAAAAATAAACCAACATCTGGTTATCAAAAGAAAAACTTGGAATTGTTCTTATCTAATGTTTCTTCAAAAGATTTTGATTTTCAAAAACAAGTTCCTAAACGATTAGAAATTATAGAATCTAATATGGATTATTATTTGAAGATTTTAGAATCAAAATTATTTAAACCAAAAAGTTCAGACAATAATGAAGATTTGTTTTATACTTATAAAATTATTGGTGACAATTTTTCTTCAGAGGAAAGGGATAAGGCTTTTGAAATAATTGAAAATAAACTTTTCTCTTTTTTAAAAGAAAATTGTTATAAACCCGCACCATACTCTGAGTATCTTGAAGGAGGACACTATATAAAGTTTAAGAAGTCAAATAATCTAGTTGAATCATTTCTCTCAGAAAAATCTTTATTTTCAGGAATCAATCAAAAAAACAATGTTATTTATTCCCCATTAAGTAGTGGAATGGTTCAATTATAGATGTACAAAAATCTACGTTTATAGACTTTTTTGTACTTCATATAATCGATTACTTGTGTTGAAGTTTTTTCAACACAAGACCACGTTGCGGATTCGCTAGTTCGTGGGAGAACTACAACCATTTGTGAAGCTCTCAAAAGATTTTTATTTCGCATACTTTCTAATAATTTTAAATTCTCTTTACGACGACTAGTAGTTCTCTTAACTCTTTTCGGAGTTGGAGATTTTTTATCACGCAAAGAAACTAATTTGATCCCGGATTTCTTTTCTTTTTTAGAATACTTATCAGATTTAATTGCAGATTTTCCTTCCCGTTGAACTTGGTTCATGACAGAAACAACGTCCCGATCCATTAGATCACCGTTCGACCAAATAATATCCCTACCAATCGGACGTCCAATTTCTCCAGTTAATGGATGTGCTGTGCTGGTATTTTTAGGATTAACTTTATAAACAGCAATCGATTCTTGAGAACAGGCTTGAATAATTGCGGATTGTTGTTCACTGTGATTCCATTTGCCACCAATAGAACCTAACCAACTTAAATCTTCCATGAATAATGAAGAACAATTATACCTTTTACATAGCTCAACGATTTCAACGCTCATTTCAGAATTAATTGCATCTTTTATTCTTGTAATTTTATTACTGATTCCTTCAATCTGACCTCTACGTTCCATCCATTTTTTAATTGCAGTCTCTGGAATGTAATTTGCTGACAGAAATAATTTATCAACATCTTCATTTTTCTTTAAAAGAAGAGTTCGTTCATTATTTAATTGTTCTAATTTACTAGATAAACGATTTGTTAGTTTGGATGGTGTATAAAAATCCTCTCCCATAATTCCATTTGGGTTTACATAGCCAAAGGTATAAGAATGAATCTTTCCTAAATCAATAGCGCCAATGTTTTGTCCATTTGTTTGATTTTCTTCAAAATCAAAAGTTACAACACCATAATAGTTACCATCAGAATCTTTAGAGAATCTGGGTTTACTAACACGATTACCTGGTTGATACTTACTAGATCTATGGAAAATAATAGGCAATTCATCCCAAGTTGTCTTTTTATTTTCATCTAGAATCGCATAATGAAAAATAAGATTATCCATCTTAGCAGCTTGAGTATTGATGAATGCAAAATCCAGAACAAATCTAGCATTACTTGGTAATTCAGGAGTTGTTTTACATTGCTTGAGATTTTTAATCTTAGCTTTACTGAAAGGTATTCCATTATCTATACAATATTGATAAAACTTGACATTATCACAATTTCCAAACTTTTGTAACGCATCATAAAGAGCAATTTGTTCTCTCTGAGCAGCGTGAATCTGACGAATTTGTTCTGCAAATGCACAGAAGTACCATGATGGAGATGGAAATCTGTTATCTTTTTTCCATTTGTATTGGGTTTCTTTGCCAATAAGATTGCGCAAATCTCTCCAATACATCCCTGGATGTAATTTGCTGTCAATTGATAAGATTTGTTTTCTCATCATATCATCTGATAAAACACGATTCAATTCCGATTGCAAGAATTTATAAGTTCCTTTGAGGTTATCAGGAAAATTGATTTTATAGGCAAGTTTCATTTCAACTATCCTTTTTACTTTTTATTTAATTAATTGTCTTTATTTTTATTATTATATCAAAATAAAAAATAATGTCAATATTAACTTATGTTTGACATTAAAAGAGTATTTTTATATAAGCAGTTGAAGATGATTTTTCCAAGGAATCCTTATACTGTTCAAGAAAGGAGACTGAAAGAATTAAATGATTTTCTAAAAAATAATGGTATAAAAACTACAAACTATGTAAAAGAATCAATAAGAAAAATAATTGATTCTCCATTTGTTGATTTTACATCAGATGAACTAGAACACTTAAACTTTGTTTTAACAATGGATACAATAGATTGAAAAAAGACTTAATAAAAGTCTTTTTTTATAATTAAAATAAAACCGAGCTACCGGTTAGAAAGAAGGAAATTTATGTTAAAAATTAAAGAAAAAGAAAATAATAATGAAAATAAACTCTCATTTAAAAATGATTTTAATAGACTACTTGAATTGTCTAATGGAGATTATTTGGCTGAAAAAAGCTATGAATTTCTTTTGAATCTATATGATCAGAATAAGTTTTCTAAACATAAAATCTTTACAGTATTTTTTTGGAATCGTTTTTCTGGGGAAGTAAAAAGATCTTACTCGACTTATAAAAGTAAACAATTAGAGGATATTCCTCATAATTCTCGTGATTTTATTTCATGGATTCCATTTTTTTCAACAAATCTTGAAGAGTTTTTCACTTCTGCTTCTGTAACTAAAGTTTTGGATCCACAAAAATCATTTATAACAGTAGATACTATCAAAGAAAATAAGAGTGATTTAATTGATTTAATTAAAAAGAAAATCCAAAAGAAGCTTGCTAGAGATCAAAAAGAGATGCTTTCAGCTGTTTCATCAAATAATTGGAATTTTTTCTTAAACAAATCAAGTAGAGGAGAATTATATCCTGTTGATGTTTATCCGGAACAATTGCAATATAAGTTATTTTGGTCTAACACTGAAATTTTCAATGATGCATCAAATTGTTATTCTATTATTTCCTCTGTCTTTAATGTTAAAGGGAAGTACTATAGTTTAAGAATAACAAATTTAGTCGCTAAATTCGAAGATGATGGTAAAGTTATTCTTAAAGAACCATATAATAAAGCAATTGATTTACTTTTGAGATTTGCAATAAGTGCTATTGAAAATCCAGACAAACATTCTGCACATAGAGAAGAAAAACTTTTTATGTTTATTCAAAGTCTAGAGGAAAATAGTCTACATAAGGGTTTTAATAAGTTTCAATCTTTAGAAAATAATTTAAATCTTTATATTAGTAAATTGAACTCTTATCTTTTTAAAAATTACAATGCACCAAAATTATTTCCTAAAGATTTTGAAGCTTTAATTGGCTTGCAATTTAATTCTGAAGAAAGAAAAGTTGCAGTTAAAATTATGTTAGATAAAGTTCTTAATTTTTTAAAAGAAAATGCAAGCAAACCAACTTTTTATAATGAAATTTTAAAAGCTCCTCTATATAAAATCTTTGTGGAAGATTCAGTTGAGAAGGATTTCCACATTGTAGAATCATTTAAAAATAGTATTAAACTAAAAGAAGCAATACAAACTTCTGATAGAACTATATTATACAGTCCAATCTCCGTACAATTTGGAACTATCGAACAATTTTTTCAAAAAGATGATGAGTTAATTCAAGAAATTAATAAAATTGAAGAATTGATTAAATTAAATGATGTGAAAACAACAAGAAGTGTTAAATCAGAAATTGAATTGATTCTAAAATCAAAATTTGCTGATTTTAGACCTATTTTTAAAAAGCATTTAGAGTTTGTTCTGTTATTTATGAAAACAATTGATTAAAACAGGATTTTGATATCCTGTTTTTTATTGACTTTTTTTATTGATTTTTATATAATGTTTCTTATAACAATTCAATTTTTATAAAGAAAAATTCTTTACTTAAAAGAGTAGAATTGAACAGCTTATTAAAAAGTTAAGAAGTGAAAAATTCTATTTTTTTATAAGGAATAATGTAATTTTTATTGCTTATTAAAGATAAAAACATAATAAGGAAAAGCGAAACAATGATAAAGTTTTTAAAATCAATTTTTTCTAACATCTTAACCTATATAGTTATTATTTTTATTTCTGTTCCAACTATTTTATTTATTGCAACTGTTAAACATTACCGAGATAATCAAATTATCGAAGTTTTGGAGCAAGTTGAGGAGCCAGAAAAAACGATTGAGGTTGTTAACGCATTACCAGATTCGGAATTTCAGAATATTAATATTAGGAACGAAAGCCAAGGACTATTCACATCTGAAGATTTTATTGATGGAGGAATAACAGGAGAAGTAAGATTCAATTACAAATTTAACGACGGTTCGTCATCTACTGAACTGTTTGATATAGAGGAATACTTTAATCAAAACATTCCAGGCAAAGGTTCTAAACGTTTGGTTAAATCATTTGTTAAAGGTAAGTATAAACTTCATTCTGGAGATATTGTTAACGTTTCATCCGAGAAAAAATTAAATGTTGGCGATTATTCTAAAAACAACTTTGATCCTAAATTTGAATGGTCTGATATAAAAAGTTATAATCAGCCAATTAATACAGCTGTAAATTCCACTAGATTAGTAACCAATGGAAAAGTTTCTTCAAGGCAGGAGATTCGACATAAAATAACAATCAATCTTAATTCAGAATCTGATAAAGGTAAAAACATTAAACCAAAAGAACAACTTCCACTTTTTTAGAATGAAATTTCTAAGTTTCTTTTATTTTTTATAATTAAATAAAATCAGTTATTTTTTTAACTGAAGAAAGAAGGAATTATGAAAAATTTATCAAATAAAAAGAATGATGATCGTTCTGAATTAATTTCAGAAATCTCTAAAATAGTTGAAGAATTTGATTTATCAAGCGCTAAAAAGATCTTATTTGATAATGGAGATTCTTTTGATGAGTTTGTTGGCAGATTTCATAACATCTTAAATAAAGATGATGTTTGGAATGAATCTATTATCAAACCACTGAAAAATTTGTATAATGGAGTTCAAGAAATTCCTGAACATTTACAAAGTTTCTCAAAGTTTCTTTTTGAAGTAAAAAAAACAAATGACAACTTTAATAATTTTCATGTTGTTAGTTATTTCAAAAATTTTATTAATCGGCAAGATCGAGAAAATAATGTTGGTTTCAATTATAAAGAAGTTGGTTCATTTGTATCTTTATTTATTGATTTATTTCACTGTTATGACGATCAAAATTTTTCATGCAACCAAAAACTATTCAAAATTTTTCTGAATAAAGATTGCGAAAATGATTGTGAAAACTCTACTGTTGGAGGAGTTGGACTTGCATCAATAATGAAGAATGAAGATTTTCGAACTATTATTTTTAATTTAGATTCTTACCTATCAGAATTTTTTGATTTTCTTAGTCGAGAAGAAAATAAAAAGTTTCTTATTATTGAACGATCAAAAAGACAATTAATGTTTTCCAAAACAGAAATCCCTGGAGATTTAGTTATTTTTGAATTCGATCTTCAATCTCCTAAATTATCATTATTTGAATTTATGATGATTATGAAAGATTTATCTTCAGGAACTCCAGAAGTAGAATTTACGAATTTAATCAAAAATAAAATTAGTTTATGGCATGGAAACTTTATGAAAGCTGTTTTGAAACCAAAAGGTTTGACATTCTTTGATTTTATGGAAAACTTAATACCTTTGTCTTTATTGTCAGACGAAGATATTCTATATGAAGTTTTAGGAGATCACCTAACTCTTTCTGAATTGATTTCTTTGTTGAATAAACTACATCCAGAAGATAAAAACAGAATAAAGAAATTAATTATTCCATTAATTTAAACGAGCTTTAATTTAAGCTCGTTTTTATAATTAAATAAAATCAGTGATTTCTTAAACTGAAGAAAGAAGGAAAAAATGATTGAACTATCAATAGAAAATAGAAAAGGTAAAAATAAAGTACCTTCATTTAATTCAGATCTTAAAAGATTTATGGAAATAATTCAAGATGAACAATTTGTTATTGAAGTTACTAAAAAGATCTTGGATTTATATGAAAAAAATCTAAATTCTTTAGAAAATCAAAACATCTTTGGATTCGCATATTGGAATCGTTTTACTGGTGAGATTGTTGTAAAAATAGAGACAGATCTATATAAGATTAGAACAAATCTTCCATTTGATAACGATTTACTCTCATACTTTACAGTAGTTTATTTCAATGAATTTGATATGAAAAATTGGATGAGAACAAAGCATGACATGAATTCCTCTGACTTTTTATCGTTGGTATCAAAAAGCTTGAAAGATAAAATTGATTCTCAATTTAAGATTTGGTATAAAGACCTTTTTTGTGCTATTAGTAATAATAGCTTGAGACCACTGGAGTATTATTATTCAGAGTTTAGAGTTACTCCAATTGATTTTCTTTCTGAAGGTAAACAATTAGAAAATTATTGGTTGCAACTTGAATTGTTTTCATCCGATAATGATGATATAAACTATGCAACATTAACTTTAGGAGATGAATACATGGTAGTCTCTAAATTTATTTTTGATAACGATTTAAACCTGAAAGAACCATTTTCTTATTATCAAGAACAATTAGTTGACTATGTTTTAAAAAACTTAGAGAATCCGGACACTCTATTACTTCATGAATTAAACCTCCCTCTGAATTTTTTAAAGAAGGTTTTAAATTCTGGAACTAATAGAGAAGGTGAGATCCTTAAAGTTATTGAATCTTTTAAGATTAAAATTTTAGATGATTTTAAATTGAATTACGAAGAACAATTATCTGAGAATCTATTTGACTTTGCTGGGAATTCTTATTATATTGACAATCCATTAACTTTAGAAGACTTTGAGTCATTCGGAATCAAAGATGTAAAAGAAAAAACCATGACCCTCTTCATTGAATACTTGAAAGAAAATGGTAAATTCCCCTCAATTTATAAATCTGTTCTTCCTGAAGAAGTCTATAAAGAAGCAAAGAAACAAAACTTAATAGTTGAAGTTTTTCCATCTATGAGCACCATACCTTTAGAGGAAGACCCAATAGTTTATAGTCCAATTAGAAGTGATATTAATCTTATTACTTCTGAAGCTTATCCAGTAGATTTTAATTTAAAATCTTTGGAAGAATACTTATCTAAAACCGGTTCTAAAACAACTAAAGAAGTTAAAAAAACTATCAAATTAATTTTACAAATTAACAATTGTAGATTATCTGATGAATTAAAATCTCATTTGAATTTTGTTCTAGAAATGGATACAATAGATTAAAAAAAGGAAATTCAATATGGATTTCTTTTTTTTATTATGGTATAATTTAATTATGAAAGGGAAATGGTATTAAAATGCTCGACCTAAAAGAGAATAGAAAAAATAAGTTTAAAGTTGACTTTGACAGGCTACTTGAATTATCTAAGACAGATGAATTTACTGAATTTGTTTCAGAATTTTTGCTAAAAGAGTTTGAAGATAAAAATAATATTAACTTTGATTTTTTTGTAATTTATTGGAATAGAAATTCTGGTAAGCTTTTTATTAAAAAAGTAAAAAATGGTTTAAGTTTGGAAACTTATCCATTTGATAACGATTTAATTTCTAACTTTTCATTATTTTCATCTTCGACTCAAAAATTTTTAAAAGTTTTTACTTATAAAAATAATTCATCAGAAATAGATTTTGAAACTTTAAAAACCTATGTGCAGAAAGAATTATCAAAAAATCTATCAGAATTATTATCTTTAACTCTAATAGCTAGAATGGAAGGTAACTTTGTTAATTTAAGAGAAAAACAAATAAAAGGTGAAATTATACCAATTGACTGTTTGGATGAAAAATCTCAATTTGAATATTATTGGTCATCTTTTATTATGTTCAACATCGAAGATGAAAACAAAGACTTTTTCAATGAAAAAAAGATTTATTTAAATAATCAAATTTGTTGTGGAAAAGGTAGTGGTTCTGCTGTTTCTGGTTTCTTAACTAACAAAAAGGGAAAACTTTTTAAACCATTTGAACCATATAAACAACAATTATTAGATTATGGATTAGAAATTATTTTAGATTTTAGTCAGCCACCGAAAAATAAAAACATTCTTCTCAGATTTCTAAAAGAAAACATTGAAGATGAAGAGGTTTATCAAAACTTACTAAAAAAACTTAAAGATGGGATTTTAAAAAAAATCAAAAATTCTTGTAAAAAATTGAGGGATTATGTTGAAAATAAATTATCTGATCCGTTTTTAAATAAAAACAATTTTTTTAATTTTTATGAATTTGACAATGATCTTTTAGGAATTTCATTTATTGAAGATTCTGAAAGATTAATATTAAAAGAAATTCAAGATTTAGTAGAAATAAAGCCATTTACTTATTGTAGTTTTTTACCAAATAAAATTTATAAATTACTAAAAAGAAACTTAAACCTTATTGAATCTTTTAATACTATTGAAGAAGTTAGAGAGGCTGGAACTATTTCAGGTAGTAAAATTTACTGCCCATATTACCATAATCTAGTTTTCAACTCTGGCAATGATAGCGCTTTTATTCAAAGAATAAATCAAAATCCATTTGACAGACTTGAAAAATCTCTCATAGAAAATAATTTTAAAACTACTGTAAAAATTAAAGAAGAAATTAAACTCATTTTAAACTTTTCTACTGTAAATTTCACTAGAAATGAAAGGAGTCATTTGAATTTCGTACTTCAAATGAAGACAGTTGATTTATAAAATAAAAGGAATTCATACAAAATCCAAAATTATTATGGATTATTAGGAGTTATTATAAAGGAGAACATCCATTACTTTAAATAAAAAAGACTAAAATTAAAGTCTTTTTTTATTTCAGTATATTAATTATTAATTATCAAATCTGTTATAATTAAAGAAAAATCGGTATGTATCCGGTTAGAAAGAAGGTTAAAAATGATAAAAAAAACTATTTGTAATAAGAATCCTAATTTCAATCAAGATTTAAAAAATTTAGAAAGTTTATCTAATTCAGATAGTTTTGTAGATCAAGTAATTGAAGAATTTGTTTCTCAAATCAGATCTAAAAGCTATCTTTATTATCAAAAAAACAAAGTTGATTTTCATTATCTGTTATTCTGGAATAGATTTAATGGTAGAATAAAAGTTATTCAAACTCAAGTTAATTCACCTAAACTACCATTTGGTTCAGATCTATTTTCTCATTTCCATTTAATGACATTAACTACAAAAACTCTTTCTGATGTCTTGTTTGAAAATAATTTATTACCTCTATTAGATTTCTGTTCTGGAAAAGTTAAAGATTATCAGGATTTTAATGAATTGGTTCCTTATTTTATTAAGTTTAACGATTTAGATAAATTACAAAATTTATTTCGTGATGCTTTTAAAAAATTAATATCTGAAACAATATTGGAAACTTATGTTTTGTCATTTGAATCTATTTCAATTGATAATTTTAGTAATTCAACTTTAGATAAGTTTAATAAAAAAGAACTATTTCCAATTGATTTTTTGAGTTTAAAAAAACAATATGAATTATTTTGGAGATTCTGGACAGGATTCCAATCTATAAACAAAGATTTAAATAAAGTTGATTTACCTATTCTTAATTTAAGAAAAACTGGAGATTACAACTACAGCGAAAATGGTAAGTATAATTTTAATCCAGTAATTTTCAAGGATGGTGAGTTACTTGAACCTTTTGAAAATTATTTAGAACAAATGATTGATTATTCTTTCGAGATGATATTCTCTCTCAATCAAAATTTTATTTCAAAACAAGCATTGATTAATTTTTTGGAATTTGCCTATGATAGAACATCTCCTGAAAGAGCAAAAGAAATTAAAAAAAATCTGATACAATTAGAGGAATTTTATACAACTAAAATTGTTGAAGATGATTTGAGCAAACTGGATGATTATATCAACAAAAAGTTATATAATTATGCGCCATTATCTTATGATTTAAAATCTAAGTTTTGGGACAATAAAAACTCTCAAAGAAAGATTTTAGATAAATTTCTAGAATTCCTCAAGAAAATAAAAGGTACTCCGTTGGATTTTCAATATAAATTACCAGAATTTGTTTATAAATTTGCTAGAAAAGAAAGACTTTTGATAGAAGGTTCTAATAATATAACTTTTTATTTAAAGCAAGCAATTAAGAAATCAGATGAACCGGTTATCTATTCTCCTTTCTTTGGATATTGTGTTGGTAACGGGGAACTTGTAGATTATTTTAAATGCTATATCGAAGAATTTGAAGATCTTTTATTATTAAACAATGTTTTAACTACCAAAAACATCAAGTCAGAAATTATGGCAATCAAATCGTTAAAAATGATTAGATTTTCAAATTATGAATTGCAATTTTTTAATACAATTTTAAATCTTAAAGAAGCATGGTGATAAAAACGAGGAATTTATACCCTCGTTTTTATAATTAAAGAAAAACCGACCGGTATTTATCCGGTTAGAAAGAAGGTAATTTATGAAGGTTGAAATCAAAAATGAAATAAACTTTAACGATGATCTAAACTCCCTCCTGGAATTAATAAAGAAAGATGGATTCTCTGAAAAAATTACAGAAAAGTTTATTCGCTTTCATTGTTTAAGTGGGGAGAATAAATTAATCTATGTTGTCTGGAATAGATTTACAAAGGATTTTGATTTCAAGTTTTTACAAAGAGACGAATTAACTTCAAATGATTTTGAGTTTAATGATTTTATTAGTTATTTTACAGTTTTAAAAATTGATTCAAAAATCTATAAAAAGAAACTATTTAAAGAGCTTCCTAAAGAAAAAGAAAAATTAATTTCTATGAAAGAAGAAATCTCAAAGATTTTAGAAAAGGAAGTTTTAAAAAATCTTCTTACAATTCAAAAAGAAAGATTAAAGTCTATGATCTCAAATGATTGGAACTATTTCTTTAATAAGGCAAAAATTGGATACTTTTATCCAATAGATCTCTTTCCAAGAGAAAAACAATTAGAATTATTTTGGCTAAAAAGTGATTTGTTTAATTTTTCAAGACTAACTCAAATAGATGATCTAATAACTTTTAAACATCATGTTTTTACTAAAAGAAATCTAATTTTAGATGATGAATTCCATTTGATTGAACCATTTTCTAAAATTAAAAATTATTTAATTGATCTTGCTTCAGATGAGTTAACTAAAATTGATATAGATTTTTCATCAAAATCAAAACTCATGTCTTTTCTTCTTACAGAAGGGATTGATACTGATAATGTTAAAGCGAGGGAAATTATTGATAATCCATTTGATTTTATATTAAAATCTATTAATTATTTTTTTGAGACATTAGATCGCAAGTTGTATAAAGGTGAAAACATTAATCTTGATTTCCCATACTTTCTTGTTCCAAATAAGTTTAATAGTGAAAATGCAAAGTATGCTAGAATAAAAATTACTTTAGCAATTTCAGAATGGATCAAAATTAACGGACATAAATCAGCTTGTTATTATGAGAACATGTCAGCTTATAACATCTATAAAAAAGCAATTGGTTCATCTATTTTATTAGATAGTTTTAGTAAATTAAACTTTTTGAAGTGTTATGTCAATGATTTTGGAGTAGAATCACTTGCATACTGTCCAATTTATGGAACTGCAAAGTTTTCATTTTCAGAAGATGAGTGTGATGACAATTTTAAAAAAGCAGAAGATTTTATTATAGAAAATAAAATAAAAACTTCTAAAATTGTTAAAGATTCGATCAAAAAACTTTTTGACCTACCAATTGTTAATTTTTCTGAAAAAGAAAGGGCGCATTTGGAGTTTGTATTGTCTATGAAGACTATTGATTAAGAGATAAGTTCGTTCTTATCCCTTTTTTTATAATTAAAATAAAACCCGGATAAGTTTTCGGTTAAGAAAGAAGGAAAATTATGATTATTTCAAAAAGCGATCAGGATAATGAGAAATTGTCATTATTCAATGATTTTGAAAGACTAATACAGTTGGTTAAGACAGACACATTTGCTGAAGCTATTTCAGATAAGTTTGTAGAACAATTTAGTAATTTTGATTGTTGTTGGAATTTAGATACTTTGTTTGCTATTTATTGGAATCGATTTGAAGAAAATCAATTCAAAGTTGTTATTTCTGACAACAATTCTTTTCTTCCTAGAGAAAGTGGGGAATTCGACTGCATTTCATGGATTCCAATTTATAGTTCGACTACAAAAAAACTTTTTTCAAGAAAAACCTTCCAAAAATCAATTTCTATTTCTAATTTATCTTTATTCTTTAATAACGCTTTTATGGAAAATAAAAAAGTTGAATTGAGTAAATTTTTTAAAAAAGTTATTTTACAAAATCTTTTAAAAGAACAGAAGATGATTTTTGAAGCTCAACAAACAGATGATTTTGAATACTTTATACAAAAATCTTGTAAAAAAAGAATTTCTTATCCAATTGATCTGTATTCAAAACTAGTTAGATGTGAGCATTATTGGTATCATTTCAAACTATTTGATATTGGTAAGCAAACTTCTGGTAGGAATATCACAAGCACTTCAAGTGATTATCAATATCTAACTAGAACTATTTTTAGAAAAGATGGTTTGAAATTTCCATTTAATTTCCTAAAAAAAGAATTAATAGAATTATCAATTGATTTTTTAAATAACGAAAATCTAACAGGAGAACAACGTTCATTATTAATTGATTTTTTAAAAAACTCATTAGATTCAGAGGATGATTTAAAAAATAATATTGTGGATAATTTTTCTGCTTTAGAAAAATCTTTGGATGAATTTATTTACAAGTTAGATTCCAATCTTTTTGGAGTAGGAATTGATTATAAAGAAGATAGGATGGACCCATTTGTTTTAATAGGAAAACAATTTTCTACAGGAGAAGAAGTTAAAAAAGCTAATGAAATTTTGAAAAATAAAATTTTCGATTATCTAAAAAGCAAACAAAATTTTCCAGCTCCTTATTATTACAAAGTAAATGAATTATTATATAATGAATTCAAAAAAAGTAATTATTTAGTTGAATCATTTTATGGGGAAGTCGATCTTTTTAAAGAGGCTTACTTAAATAATAATAAGGTGGTTTATTCTCCATTAGATTCTGATTTTAATTCTCTATATTATGATAATAAGTCATATAAAAATTATTCTGGGATTGAAAATGATATTAATAATTATGATATAAAAACAACTAAAAAGATTAAAGAATCGATTAAAGTTTTATTAGACTCACCATTTATTTCTTTTGAAAAAGAAATAAGAGATCATCTACATTTTGTATTATCAATGCCAACAATTGATTAAAAAGATCCAGGTTCGGATCTTTTTTTATTAAAATAAAAACTATTTATTGACAAATAACTTGTTTTTTGATAAAATAATTTTACAAGATAAAATCTTGTAGGTTGGATTCTTTGGTTCCAATCTCTAGCAGTCGTTAACTCGGGGAGCCTGAGTTGGCTGCAAGTCTAAACGATACTAAGATCTAAGAGAAACCGCAATGGGTCT
>ERZ772932.226-NODE-226-length-32627-cov-8.494689_pt1 | contig 32627 bp, 18 predicted proteins | sample MGYA00511684_ERZ772932 | MGnify/ENA primary metagenome ERZ772932 (study PRJEB29015, sample SAMEA2738078) | human oral metagenome | biome: human oral; feature: human-associated habitat; material: saliva | place: China | collected 2210 ...
TGTAACCGGTCTTGTTCTTGTACTTCTGAATAACGATCTTCGGACCGCGCAGGTCCTCAACCTTCTCAGCAACAACCTTGGCGGAAGCCAGGGACTTTGCGTCAGCGGTGACCTTGTCACCGTCGACGAGCAGCAGCACGGGCAGCTCGATGGTGCTGCCGGGCTCGCCTGCAACACGGTCAAGGGTAACGAGGTCGCCTACGGAAACCTTCTCCTGGCGGCCGCCAGCGCGTACAATCGCGTATGCCACTATGGGACTCACTTTTCTCGACAACTTGCTTCTTGAATCTCACACGAATGAGCAGCCTGCGCTTTCATTGCTGTGCGCCCTCCCCCGCCAGTCATATGACCGCGAACAAGGAGGAACGGCCCGTGCGTTCCGACGGGATTGCCCGCCGAAGCCAACACGCGAGGCTCACCGGTGGTGTCTCTCTCCCGCACGTTCCAAACTCGGCCGATCACTCGACCGCGCCGAAGACGATGCGGGTGGGAGCGGTGTCTCCCGCTGGCCCTGCGTCGATAGGGCTTCACTGAGATAAACACCAGTCCTTAAGGATACGGCATGATCTACGCGCCGCGCAATAGATATTTTTGCGGAATGCTCGAAGTCGGCACGTGATGCTCCTCTAATACTGCACCGCACTCTTAATAGCGCCTTTAAAATGACGCAGCACACGCACAGAAAAAAATAGCCTCGGTAGGGAAGTTCCGGCTCGCCCTACCGAGGCTATCTCATATACAACACACCATCGGAATTCCGATGATCGGAAGCTAAAGACTAATCGTCCTTACCTTCACGCTTAATGTCGGCAGCAGCAACGCCAATGCCGAACAAAACAGGGGCCGAAGCGTCATCAGACACCGGAACCACATCCGCAACAGAAGCGGAAGCAACCACGGAACCCTCAGCACGCTCGGAAGCGTCCACGGTCACGACCTGAGCACCGGCACCGGCGCTCGAAGCCGCACGGCGAGTGCGACGCTTACGCGGGGTCGAACCGGGCACCTGAGCCGCAGGCTTCTGAGCCTCCTCAACCGGAGCCTCAGCCTCAATCGCTGCGGGAGCTGCGCCCACCACACCGGTCACAGCCGGAGCACCAATCACGCCGGTCACAACCGTGCGAGGCTCAGACTTCTCAACCTTATCAGACTTTGCGGCTGCCTGCTCAGCTGCCTTCTCGGCGCGCTTCTCATCAGCGGCGCGACGAGCACGGCGGCGGGACGCACGCGGAGTCTCGCGAACATCCTCAATGCGCAGGTCCTCACGCTCAACACGCTTGGAATCCTGAGCCTTCTGCACACCCGAGTTTACCTCAGCGGAGGTTGCCTCAGCGTTCTGCTGCTCGCGGTTCTGGCGCTTGGACGAACGACGCTCCTCCGAACGATCCTCACGGCCCGAACGGAACGACTCACCCTCAGCACGGGCAAGACGGCCAGCCTTCTGAGAAGCACGAGCCTTCGCCTCACCAGCACGAATCGCCTCAAAACGATCCGAAGAGCGGGTAAAGCGCGGGTCAAGCTCCGGGTCAACGTGGTGCTCGTCCTCCAGCGCACCCGCGCCGGAACCCTCCACAGCGGCAATATCCGCATCGGTCAGCTCACGGCGCTGGCGGTTACGAGAAGACTTCTTCTCGCCACGCTTGGACGAACGACGCTCCTCCGAACGGCCCTCAGCAGGCTCCTTCGAAGAATCCTCAGCGGACTGCTCCTCCACGCGGTCGAACGCGCTCGCCAACTGCTCCAGGGAGAAACCGCCCTGCTCACCAATCCAGTTGCCCTCGGTGACCTCAGCGACCTTATCCTCACGCTGAGCAACCTCCGCGTGAGCCTGCTCGCTGGCAGCCTCGGCAATACCCTGAATCTCCTGCTCAAGCGAAAGCTCAGCGGTCTCCGCGCGGCGCGAACGCTTGCGGCGCTTACGCTTCTTACGGGTCGAAGCGGTCTCCTCCGAAGCTTCCTCACTGTGAGCGGATGCGGCAGCCACCGCAGCCATAGCGTTACGACGCTCAGCCTTCTTCGACTCCAGAGCATCCTGCTTCTGCTGGTCACGAGAATCCTCGCGGGCAGCGGCACGGCTACGCTTACGGTCATTACGCTCATGGCGGTGGATGTAATCCGACGCGCCACCGCTACGACCGCTCAGCGGCTGATCGTGAACCACCAGGCCACGACCGCCACACTGCTCACAGGGCTCCGAGAAGACCTCAAGCAGACCGGTACCCAGGCGCTTACGGGTCATCTGAACCAGACCCAGCGAAGTCACCTCAGCCACCTGATGCTTGGTGCGGTCACGGCCCAGGCACTCAATCAGGCGACGCAGAACCAGGTCACGGTTCGACTCAAGCACCATGTCAATGAAGTCAATGACGATAATGCCGCCGATATCGCGCAGACGCAGCTGACGGACAATCTCCTCAGCAGCTTCCAGGTTGTTCTTGGTGACAGTCTCTTCCAGGTTGCCGCCGCTACCGGTGAACTTACCGGTGTTCACGTCCACCACGGTCATGGCTTCGGTACGGTCAATCACCAGCGAACCACCCGACGGCAGGTACACCTTACGGTCCAGTGCCTTCGCCAGCTGCTCGTTAATGCGGTAGTGGTCGAAGAGGTCGTCGTCGCCGTCCCACTGCTGCAGGCGGGAGACCAGGTCCGGCGCCACGTACGTCACGTACGCCTCGATGGAATCCCACGCGTTCTCGCCCTGAACGATCATCGCGGTGAAGTCCTCGTTGAAGACGTCACGCACGGTCTTAATCATCAGGTCGGGCTCCTGGTAGAGCATCTCCGGAGCCAGCACCTTGCGGGAGTTAGCCTTCTCCTGAATCTCTTCCCACTGCGCACGCAGACGGTTAATGTCGTGGGTCAGCTCCTCCTCAGAAGCACCCTCCGCCGCGGTACGAACAATCACGCCAGCGCCCTCGGGCAGCTTGTCCTTCAGAATCTTCTTCAGACGAGCACGCTCAGTATCGGGCAGCTTGCGGGAAATACCGGTCATCGAACCACCCGGCACGTACACCAGGAAGCGACCGGGCAGGGAAACCTGGCTGGTCAGGCGGGCACCCTTGTGACCAATCGGGTCCTTGGTGACCTGCACCAGAACCGAATCGCCGGGCTTCAGGGCGTTCTCAATCTTGCGGGGCGCACCGTCCAGACCGGTGACATCCCAGTTGACCTCGCCCGCGTACAGCACAGCGTTGCGGCCGCGTCCAATGTCAACGAACGCAGCTTCCATGGACGGCAGAACGTTCTGAACCTTACCCAGGTACACGTTGCCAATCAGGGAATCCTGCTGGGTCTTGGACACGAAGTGCTCAGCCAGCACGCCGTCCTCAAGCACACCAATCTGGATGCGGCCGTCCTTCTGACGAACCAGCATCTGACGGTCCACGGACTCGCGGCGAGCCAGGAACTCAGCCTCAGTCACGATGTGGCGGCGACGACCCAGGGAGCGGGACTCGCGGCGGCGCACGCGCTTCGCCTCCAGGCGGGTAGAACCGCGCACACCGGTCACAGTGTTGGATGCGTGAGAGTCAGCCAGGCGCGGTGCACGCACCTTGGTGACGGTCTCAACATCATCATCAACGCCGCCCTCAATCTCAATATCTTCGGTACCGCGGCGACGGCGACGGCGACGGTGGCTCGTCACCTCAGCCTCAGCAGCGGCCTCCTCGCGGCGGCGCTCCATGCGCTCCTTACGCTTCTGCTCCTCGGCAGCGGCGCGGCGTGCCTCACGCTCCAGCTTGGCGGCGACAGCGAGCTCGCTCAGCTCCTCCGGCTCGGGAGCCATGAACAGCGGCATCGCACCCATGGGGGTACGCGAGCGCAGCTCCTGCAGCTTTTCGCGCTGCAGGTCGCTAATGGTCTTTACCGGCTCGGGAGCTACTTCAGGCTCCTCAGCTGCGGGCTCCTCAGCAGACTCTTCTGCGGCGGGTGCCTCAGGTGCAGCTTCTTCCGTTGCAGATTCCTCGGTTACAGACTCCTCAGCAACGACAGCAGCCTCAGCCTTCTGCTCAGCGGTGGCCTCGGTCTTCTCAGCAGCCTGTGCGGGAGTTACGACCTCAACCTTGGCGGTCTCTTCCTTCACCTCAACGGCAGATTCAGCAGGCTCAGCGGCGGGAGCGACAACTTCCTCCACCTTTGCGGTCTTCTCGACAGTCTCAACCTTTGCAGTCTTCTCGACGGTCTCCACCTTCGCGGTGTTCTCCGCGACAGCAGGCTCAGCCGCCTTCTTCTCAGCAGCCTCAAACAGGCTATCCAGAGTAGAAGCAACCTCGGTCTCAGACACAACGGGAGCGGCAACCTTAGGTGCCGGCGCGTGCTTAGCCTTAGCGTTACGCAGGTTGGTCAGGCCAGCAGCAATCGCCTCATCCAGGGGAACCTCAGGAGCCTTCTCCTTCTTCGGGCGACCCGGACGGCGACGCTCAGTACCCTGCTGGGCGTCAGAGCTCTCACGAACATTCTTACGCAGAGTTTCACGGGTCTCTGCAGAGGCGTTCTTCTCCTCCGCGAGGGCGTTCAGCGCCTCAAAAACCCCAAGTTCGACGTTCTTCTCGTCAGACATTAATCTTCTTTCGTTACACCCTGCTCCGCACCGCAAGGATTTTAACAGCGCGCATACAGCGCAAAGCCTAGTTGCTGCCACCGCGGCTCAAGCCTCACCCTACGGTGCGCATTCATCGGCGCTACCGGGCACTATCTCGTTCAGTGCTTCTGCCGTAGGGGGCGAGCGGGCGGAACGCAGAGCGCGCCGCGACGGTCACAGCCACCTCGCTCTCGAGCACGGCACGCTCACACCCTTCCTGGGTGCCCTGCCGGTCTTCGGGTTTCTTCGCCGAGGCGGGCGGCACGCGCGGTGCGACAGTTATGCTCCGCGGCTTATAGCCGGCGCTCTTCGGGTACTCTCCCTCGATGCGTTGGTGGGGATCTTTATGCGCGTGCGGGGCGCACAAGACACCGTGTTCCATTATACCCGGTAGAGGGTGCCTCTAAGCCACCCCGCCCATCCTATCCGGGCTCCACTTCCCGGCAGGATGCGCGGGCGCATTGCGGCAGGTACATTACGGCGGACATCTAGCGGGTACAGCAAAGCCGGGCGTGCCACTACGCACCACCCGGCTTCAAAAAACTTTCAGAGGAAGGGCTAGCCGCTAGAAGAAGGGCTAGCCTCTAGAAGAAGGGCTAGTCCAGGCCCAGCTCCGCATCGCGCGCCTCACGAGCCTGCTGAGCAAGCTTCGGGTCGGTCGGCAGGTACTCCGGACCGGAACCGGTCGCAAACGGAACACCCAGAATAAAAACAAACGGAGAAACCACCAGCAGAATCACCCACAGCAGCGAGAAGTGACCGGCGGTCAGCAACAGCAGGGCAGTCAGAAAAATAACGGCAGCAACGCCCATTGCGGCAATTCCGGCAGTCTTCACGGTTCTCCTCGAAGGGGTATCAAGAATCTAGTGTCCATCAGAACGGCAGGCAACCGGCACCGCAGGTAAAACCCGCGGACCGCTCCGACTGATGCCGCTCAAGAATATACCTGACCATTATACGCACCCGCGCCGCTTCCCCGCTGACCGCCACCGGCAGGGTCACCGGCGGGGTCACCGGCGCCTCCCCCACTACCCGGTACCCCAGCCCAGCACAACCTCACCCGCCCGCAGACACAGCAACGCCCCGGCACCAACAGGCACCGGGGCGTTGCATGTTCGGGGCATCAACCCTCAAACCAAGCTCAGAGATGAACGCTTAGCGCATCATATTCACAATGACCTCAAAGAAGCGGATCACAATAATGCCGAAAATCAGGATCAACCACAGGCTAATCGCAAACCAGGACCAGCCGCGAGCGCTCTCACGCATCGACTGCGAGGCCGGAATGACCCCCGCCGAGACGTTGCGGACCGTGGTCTTCACAAAAAGCGTGATGGTCATAACCCACACGATCATGCAGAACAGGCACAGGGCGTTGATCTGGAACGTCGTCTGGTACCACAGCCACATGATGAACGCGGTCGCCGCCGCCAAACCAATGTTCATGCACACCCAGAACCACTTCTTGAACTGTGCACCCGCCATCATCGCGGCGCCAATCGTCACCACAATCGAGAAGCCCACCAGGCCAATGAACGGGTTCGGGAAGCCGAAAGCCTCCGCCTGCGGGGTGCGCATCACCGTGCCGCAGCTGAGCAGGGCGTTGATATCGCAGACCGTGGAGTGGCCGGCATCAATGTAAATCTGCAGGCGCTCATACACCAGAATCGCTGAAGAAATGAGTGCAATCAGGCCGGCGCCAACCAGCCAGAATCCGAGCTGTCGGTCTGAGTAGCGGCCCCGGGTTCCCGCGTGCCCGTGCTGCTTTTCCTTCTCAGCGTGGGTGGGCTCGGTAGTACTCGATGCGGCGGTACTCATACGACTCCTTTAGATAGTGTTTTACGGTGGTACTTACCGGCGCGGCATAGCCAGCACCCCGGAAGCAGTACCTCATTTATCCTAACTTCTCACACCACCAAATGGCACACCATCAGCCTAAATGTTCTGTTTTATGACGCGCTATTTTACGCAGATGGGCGCGCTTTCGGGGCGCTTTCGTGGCGCCTTCGGGGCACGTTCGCAGCGCTTTCGGGGCCTCTTCAGCACGCAAAAACCCCGGGAGGTGCCCGCAACTCAGCGGCGGGCGGAACCTTCCGGGGGTTTCATCAAGGGTATTACTTAGGGCAGCGGGTGGGTGTACGACTCGTCAAAGAACAGCTGCTCCAACTCCACCGCGCGGCTAAAGAACTCGCGGGCACGCTGCGCATCCGACGGGCCCACACGGTCCAGCTCACGGCGCAGGAAATCAACCAGCTCACGGAACTCCGGGTAGTCGTGCAGGGTGATCCACTCGTGGTGCACAAAAGAATCGGGGCGCTTGGCGGGAGCCTTGGACGCCCAATCCAGGTACAGGCCCTCGCACACCACCAGCACCGACAGGATCGCCGCGTAGCTGCCGCTTGCCGCCGCATCCAGGAAGAGACGCTTGAAGCCGGTGGTCGCCTCCGTATCGGGCATGGATTCACGCTGATGCTCGGTCACGCCCAGAGTCTCAAAGCAGCGCAGGAAGTAGGTGTTCTCATCCCCGGCGATTTCGCCTGCAAACTGTGCCAAACGCAGGCGGCCCGCGAGAGTATCAGCGTTAGTGATCGCGCCACCAATCAGGGCGAGGAAGGTATCGAGGAAGCGGTAATCCTGCACCAGGTACCCCGCCATGACCTGCGGGGCAATCGAGCCGTCAAAAAGCTCAGCAACAAAGCGGTGATTCGTGGCGGAAAGCCAGGTGGCGAGGTTCTCCTGGCGTAGGGACTCGGTGAACGAATCGGTGCCGATCAAATCGGTGAAGGGTGCGGGCATGATGGGTGCCTTTCACTATGTGGCATACCGTCACTGGTATGCGTATGTGTGCGGGTGTGTTGGTGCGGCCTCAGACAGTGGGGCCGGCGCCTCAGCGAATATAGCACCGGGACGCGACGGCGTGCCCGGTTTTGTACCCCGATGCCCGAAAATTTTCGTTCTTTTCGATTTTTGGGTCGGTTTGGATGGGTGAGGGCGGATGATGCCGGTTAAACTCGCGCAATTGGGGTTAGGTGAGAGCCCCTGTGAACACGTGAGAAATCATATGTTCGAGTGGGAGCATGAGGGCAGCGCACGCGGGCAGAATCGAAAAAGACAGAGGCGCAAAAAGCGGGGCGCCACTCCCCCAGCCGGTAAAACCAGCCGGGGAACGGCACCCCGCCTCATGTCCGCAACCTCAACAGGTCGCCTTAGTGATCCGCGTCGTCCTCGGAATCATCATCACCGAAGAAATCATCGGTGTACGAGTCGCCCAGCGGCAGACCCAGCGAATCCTCCAGCGAAGAACCCGCCGCAGACTCGCCGCCCAGCTCAGCCATGATGCCGTCCAGCAGCTCATCCGGCTCAGCAGAAGCAGCCGCAGCCGCCGCGGCAGCCAGAGTCGAAGCCGACGCCGCACCCGCAGAACCCGCATAGGCACCCTCGGTGGGCAGCTCATCCGGCAGCTCCTCAGCCTCAGCGCCGGGGGTCTTCGCCTCCTCATGCGCCGCCAGCAGGGTACGCGCCTCACCAATGACCGTAATCGAACCGGTAATCAGTACTCCCGCCGACTCCTGCTCAAAGAGGGCGTTCTCCATGGCGGTGGCAATCGCCTCGTCCAGGTGCTCAAACACCTCAATCGAGTCTTCGTCCAGGCCCGCATCCAGCGCCAGCTCGTGCAGACGCTCCGGCGCAATCGCACGCGGCGAATCCGACGCCGCCAAGTACAGGCGGAACGTGCCGTCAGAAGCGTCCACGTACTCTTCGCGCATGCTCTCAAACATGCCCAGGGCGTCCTTCTCACCCAGGATGCCAACCACAGCGTGCAGGTGCGACAGCTTGAACGCCTCAGTCAGCGCAGCCGCAGACGCACGCACGCCGTGCGGGTTGTGGCCTGCATCCAGGATGGTCAGCGGCTCGGTGCGCACAACCTCCAGACGGCCCGGCGAGCGCACCGTCTCAAACGCGGTACGCACCACGTCCTCGGGCAGCTGACGCTGACCGCCGAAGAACGCCTCCACGGCGGCGAGAGCCACCACGGCGTTCTGCGCCTGATGCGCACCGTGCAGGGACAGCGGCACATCCGGGTACTCGCCCGCCAGGCCGCGCAGGGTCAGCAGCTGACCGCCGACCGCAAGCTCACGGGAGATAATGCCGAACTCCACGCCCTCGAAGGCGAAGGATGCTTCCTTCTCGCGGGCGGAGGTGAGCAGCACGTCCGCCGCTTCCGGGTCCTGGGCGGCAGAAATCAGGAAGCCGCCCGGCTTGATAATGCCGGACTTTTCGGTCGCGATCTCGGCGAGGGTATCACCGAGCATATCGGTGTGGTCTAGACCAATCGGGGTGACCACGGAAACCACGCCGTCGGCAACGTTCGTGGAGTCCCAGGTGCCGCCGATACCGACCTCGAGCACCACCACATCCACCGGCTCGTCCGCGAAAATCGCGAAGGCGAGCACGGTAACGGACTCGAAGAAGGTCAGGGCGGGCTCGCCGCGGGAGGTCATCTCCGCGTCCACAATCTGCAGGTAGGGGGCGATTTCCTCCCAAATGCGCACGAAGGTGGCATCCGGTACAGGCGCGCCGTTAATGCAGATACGTTCGGTGACGCTTTCGAGGTGCGGGCTGGTAAAGCGGCCCACGCGCAGGTCGTGGCCGAGCAGCAGCGCCTCAATCATGCGGGCGGTGCTGGTCTTGCCGTTCGTGCCGGTGATGTGGATGACCGGCGCGGCACGGTGCACGTCGCCGAGGATTTCGACGGCGCGCGCCACGGCGTCCAGGCGCGGCGCCATCTTGTTTTCGGGTGCTCGCGCCAGCAGTTCACCGTAGACCCGCTCCACGCCCTCGGGGTCGGGAATTGCGGGGTAATTCTTCTCGCTCATTGTTCTCCTCACTGGGATAGCCGGTCGGTGCCGGCAGGGGCCCACCGTGCGGCAGGATAACCGTGCGGCGGGATAGACGACGGGCCGCCCCGCCCGGTCAAGGGGGCGGGACGGCCGTACGGTTCAGGCGTTTTATGCCTTGGCTACGCTAATGCTCAGCTCGGCTGCTTCGCTCAGCTGCAGGGACACGGCGAGGGTTTCGCCGGTCACCAGTGCTTCGTTGGCGCGCAGAGCTGCCAGAGTTTCCTCCGGTGCCGCGATGCTCAGGTTGATGCGGTCCGCAACGTTCAGGTCGGCGTCCTTACGTGCCTGCTGAATAGCGCGGATAGTGTCGCGGGCGATGCCCTCGGCAACCAGCTCGTCGGTCAGCTCAATGTTGAGGACCAGGAAGCCGCCGGGCAGAACCGCAGCCGCAGTGTGCTCAGCACCCTCAGCGTCAGCGGCAACCACGGTTGCCAGCTCGTATTCGCCCTCTTCCAGAGCCAGGCCGCCGTCCAGTGCTGCCACGCCGACCAGGACGGTACCGTCCTCGGTCACGGTCCAGTCACCGGACTTGGATGCCTTAATGGCAACCTGCACCTGCTTGCCCAGGCGGGGGCCTGCCGCACGTGCGTTGACCTTCAGCTGCTGGGAGATGCCGTAGTCGGCGGGGTCGACGGTGTCGGCGCTGACCAGCTCCACCTGGCGCAGGTTCAGCTCGTCCTCGACGATGTTCGCGAAGTACTCCGCGCCCTTCTCACCGAAAGCGGTACCCAGGGCAGCGAACTGCTCGGGTGCGATCGCCACGGTCATCTTCTGCAGCGGCTGGCGCACGCGGATCTTCTTTTCCTTGCGCAGTGCCGAACCGGCGGAGCAGACCTCACGCACGGTCTGCATGAGAGCCAGCAGGTCAGACTCGTCAGCGAAAGCGGATGCCTCGGGCCAGTCAGCCAGGTGCACGGAGCGTTCACCGGTGAGGCCGCGGTAGATTTCCTCGCTGCTGAGCGGCAGCAGGGATGCGGCGACCTTCGACACGGTCACCAGTGCGGTGTAGAGGGTGTCGAATGCGTCGGTGTCTTCGTTGAAGAAGCGCTCGCGGGAGCGGCGCACGTACCAGTTGGTCAGTGCGTCGGCGTACTGGCGCAGGGATTCGCAGGCGTTCCAGATGTCGTAGGAGTCCATCGCTGCGGTGACCTGCTCGATGAGTTCGCGGGTCTTGCCGAGGATGAAGCGGTCCATCACGTGCTGCGAGTCGTACTTGAGCTTTGCGCTGTAGCCTTCGCCGTTGTTGGCGGCGTTAGCGTACAGGGCGAAGAAGTGGTAGACGTTCCACAGCGGCAGCATGACCTGGCGAACACCCTCGCGGATGCCCTGCTCGGTCACGATCAGGTTGCCGCCGCGCAGGATCGGGGAGGACATCAGGAACCAGCGCATTGCGTCGGAGCCGTCGCGGTCGAGGACCTCGGAGACGTCCGGGTAGTTGCGCAGGGACTTGGACATCTTCTGGCCGTCCGAGCCGAGCACAATACCGTGGCTGATGACGTTCTTGAACGCGGGGCGGTCGAAGAGCGCGGTCGCCAACACGTGCAGCACGTAGAACCAGCCGCGGGTCTGACCGATGTACTCGACGATGAAGTCTGCCGGGTAGTGGTTCTCGAACCATTCCTGGTTCTCGAAGGGGTAGTGCACCTGTGCGTAGGGCATGGAGCCGGAGTCGAACCAGACGTCGAGCACGTCTTCCACGCGGCGCATGGTGGACTTGCCGGTCGGGTCGTCCGGGTTCGGGCGGGTCAGCTCGTCGATGTACGGGCGGTGCAGGTCGGGTTCGCCGTCCTTGTTCAGGGGCAGGCGACCGAAGTCTGCCTTGAGCTCTTCGAGGGAGCCGTACACGTCCATGCGCGGGTAGTTCGGGTCGTCCGAAACCCACACGGGGATCGGGGAGCCCCAGAAGCGGTTACGGGAGATGGACCAGTCGCGTGCGTTTTCAACCCACTTGCCGAACTGTCCGTACTTCACGTTTTCGGGGATCCAGTTGATCTGCTTGTTCAGCTCGTACATGCGGTCCTTGAAGTCGGTGACCTTCACGTACCAGGAGGTGATTGCACGGTAGATGAGCGGGGTGCGGCAGCGCCAGCAGTGCGGGTAGGAGTGCACGTAGGACTTCTCGCGGATCAGCACGTCATCTGCCTTGAGGGCGTTGATGATGGTGCGGTTCGCGTCGAATGCCTGCACGCCTGCAATCTCAGCCAGGGCGGTGGAGCCGGAGGCGGTGGGCTCGGCGAAGAGGTTCAGGAACTTTGCGCCTTCGTCGAGGGAGAGGATCACGGGGATGCCGTAGCCTTCACAGACCTTCTGGTCGTCTTCACCGTAGGCGGGTGCCTGGTGGACGATACCGGTACCGTCACCGGTGGTGACGTAGTCGGCGACGAGGATCTGCCAGGAGGTTTCGGTGCCCCACTTTTCGGTGTCTGCGAAGTAGTCCCAGAGCGGGGTGTAGCGCACGTGCTCGAGCTGGGAGCCGGTGTAGCGTGCGGTGACGGCTGCAGCTGCGTCCTTTTCGGGCTGGTCGCCTTCGTAGCCGAGGTCCTTGGCGTAGGAGCCGAGCAGGTCGGAGGCGATCAGGAAGGAGCGGCCCTCGAACTTGCCTGCGCCGGGTACGACGGAGTATTCGATCTCGGGTCCGACGGCGAGCGCCTGGTTGGTGGGCAGGGTCCAGGGGGTGGTGGTCCATGCGAGTGCTTCGACGCCGTCGAGTTCTGCGGCGATCTTCTCGTCAGCACCGAGGGCGGTGTCTGCGGTGAGGCGGAATGCGACGGTGACGGTCTGGTCCTGGCGGTCCTTGTACACGTCGTCGTCCATGCGCAGCTCGTGGTTGGAGAGGGGGGTCTCGTCCTTCCAGCAGTAGGGCAGCACGCGGAAGCCCTGGTAGGTCAGGCCCTTGTCGTAGAGGCGCTTGAACGCCCAGATGACGGACTCCATGTACTCGACGTTCAGGGTCTTGTAGTCGTTTTCGAAGTCAACCCAGCGTGCCTGGCGGGTGACGTACTTTTCCCACTCGTTGGTGTACTTGAGCACGGATGCGCGGGCAGCGTCGTTGAAGTTGTCGATGCCCATTTCGAGGATTTCGCGCTTGTCGGTCATGCCGAGCTGCTTCATGGCCTCGAGTTCTGCGGGCAGGCCGTGGGTGTCCCAGCCGAAGCGGCGTTCTACCTTGTGGCCGCGCTGGGTCTGGTAGCGTGCGACGAGGTCCTTGGCGTAGCCGGTGAGCAGGTGGCCGTAGTGGGGCAGGCCGTTAGCGAAGGGAGGGCCGTCGTAGAAGACGAATTCGTTTTCGCCGTTTTCGCCTGCGGGGCGGTTCTCGACGGATGCGGAGAAGGTGTTGTCCTTCTTCCAGTAGTCGAGGACTGCTTCTTCAAGTGCGGGGAACTTGGGCGATGCGGTGACGCCGCTTCCTGCGGCTTCGAAGGCGCTCGCCTTGGGGTATACATGGGACATGTGTTTGTGCGCCCTTATCTGTTGTTCTCAACGCTGAGAGGTTGGGGCGACAGGGCACGTAGCACTCGTCGTCCGCACCGTTTCAGCGGGTGAGGATTGACATGACGGGTGCAAGGACGCCTGGGCATCGCTGACCGATCCGGGCTGTGCCGGGGGCAGGATGCGGCGCGGTACCACCTTGCTTACTGATTTAACAGCTCAACGCACCGAACCCTTCCGGGGCTGCGTGGCGTCGCGTGTCAGCGATGCCTAGCCACCGGAAGAGCGGCGCGTTGGGCGGGTATCAGTCGCTTATTACAGCTATATCGGGCTTAACCGTCCGGTTCTACTGGGACTACATCTCTTCCGCTAAGACACCCTCGCCGCAGCGATTGGCGGGTGCCCGCAGGTGCGGTCCGTTCTTCCGAATTGCTCGCCGGTGATGGCCGGGTCGTTGCAAACACTAATAGTTTATGTGGCTTTTGTGTCTGTATGCAACCCCGCGGGGTGTGGGTTTGAACAGCACTTTTCTGATGCGCCGATGCTGGAGGCGTAAAACAGAATGGTTCTTCGTTCGGCGATATTTAGAGCGAGTAGGGGGCTTAAGGGGTCTTGCCCCACCCTGCACTCGGGCGTGTTTAAGGATGTATGTTTTTACATTCCCCCAGTGTTGCTTTAAGTGGGTTTCGATTTTTTCAGGGGAACCTGCAGAATTGCCCCCAGTGCAACCACAAGATATGGGGTGAACACCGATGTAATTCCACTAGATATTCACCCCTGCAAGTTTTCTCCCCCTCGGCATCCCGTGTGGGAACCGGTTTTTCTGGATTATCCAGCAGTGCATAGCGGGTGAATAGAGTGCATATTTGGGGATTGTCGAGCGGGTTTCCCCGTGTTGCCCCGGGTATTTCTTCTAGAGTACTGAAGACTTCCTTGCGGGCAGGAAGTTGAGTTACCTACCCTCCTCTCCCCCATCTTCTGGAAAACACCGAGGTGCAGCTCTTTTATTTTTCGAGTCATAAATATGACTGAAATCACTTAATCTGATGCGTGCGCACTCCCCTCGCTGGACAGCCACCTCCATCACATAGCCCTCTATCAACAGGGCATGACCGTAATACTTTACAGTGATTAATATCTTGAGTGCCCCATAGACTCCCAGGGATTACTAAGGTGCTTTTTCGTGCATTTTGACCTCAAAATAGTCTAAAATGAATCGTGCAACACATCAATGATGATTCGATAGCATCTACACCCTCACCGGGGCGCGACCGCAGCAGTCCCAGAACAGCAATCTCAGCGATGAGTTCACCAGTACCCCTCGCCCACGGCGTGAGGTACACCCGAGGTCACTTCCGGACGGGGTCTGAAACCGCGGCATTTGCCCAAAGTTTTCACCCCCTTTCACGACCTCACCCAACACGCCATACAACCATGCGCCCGCCGCCGGGTGCCCCGAGCCCGCCTCGGAAAAGATCAAGGAGTTCACCGATGCTCTCACCCGACCGCTCTTCGAGCGCCCGTTCCGCTACGTCCTGCCTTGTAAGCCGCCGCACTCTGCTGCTCGGTGGCGCGGTTTCCCTCATGGCTGGTTGCGCCTCCGATATTCGCCCGCTGAGCGAAGAGGCAAAAGCTAAGGTAGGCTCCCCCGCCCCTTCCGCGACCGCTTCGCCCTCTGCCTCTAGTTCGGCATCTGCTACCGCTACTTCCTCCGCGAGCGCATCAGCAAGTGCTTCAGCAAGTGCTAAGAGCAGCTCGTCCAGCGCGGCACGCGTACCCGTATCTAAGGATGCGCTGGTCGAGGGCTGGCAGAAGTACCCCGGTCCCTTGAAGCTGACCGGTGAGTACATGGGCGAGTACCAGCCCGCAACGGATTCTTCCCCTGCGAAGAACGTACCTAAGCCCCTCAAGACCGTTCCGCACCGTGAAGAACCGACCTTCCAGGGTGCCTACGAGACGTTGCGTGCCTACTACAGTGCTCAGATCACCGCACTCAAGGATGGCCACTATGCAGATCAGGCGATTGAGCTGACCTACCCGGCAGACAAGAGCGCCATCGACGAGGTTAAAGCAGTCAAGGAACTGTATGAGCAGAACGGCTGGTACATGGACTTCACGTGCAGCATTTCCATGCGGAATACTGAGCCTCGAACCGCCCTGAAGAACGGTGACGGCTACGTAGAAATCATGATGGACGCTAAGTATTCTGCCACCGCCATCCATCAGCCGGACGGCACCGAACGCAAGATACCGGCGATTACTCAGGTAGCCATTCCGCACGTGATGCTCTACACCGAGGGTAAGTGGTGGCGAATCGGCAACGACTATCTGAACGAGCGTCTGAATGGCGGCAAGGGCTCTTCCGCCTCTTCTGGCTCCGGAGGTTCCAGTTCTGCCGGTTCTAGCGGTTCTTCATCCTCGGGTCGCGGCTCCACTAAGGTCTAGCACCGCAGGGGCCTACTACCCCTTCCCCGGTCTTATCTCCGGTTGAGAGTAGCCTCGTCTTATCAATCCAATCATCACTAGCCCAAAGTCGTTGAGGCACAGTCGCCCCTGCACCTCACCGACTTTGGGTTATTGTGTCTTAAAGACAATGTCCAGGGTTTTTTGACGAAGTTTTAAAACCAGTCTTCTATAGTAGGAAGTGGATACTTCATACCGCCGCAGTTCACGCTCCGGCACGCTCGTATCCCGGTACCCCCTTGGTACCGCGCACCATACAAAAACGATGAGGCGGATCCTTTCGTACGCATCACAGCGTTGTGAAGCGAGCTACCTCGATCAACCACTTTCAGGAGATACCATGTCCTTCCGGCCGAGTGCACACACCAACTTCTCTGCTAACGACCGAAACGGATTGACCCGCCGCACCGTTCTTTTTGGCGGTCTGACCGCCGGTGCTCTGGCCCTAGCAGGATGTGCTTTCAACAAGGATATTCGCCCCACCGGTACCGGCGATACTTTTTCCGGCTCCCCGAGCGCCTCCGCCTCCCCCTCGGCTTCAGCTTCGGCTTCGCCTTCTGAGTCTGCCTCGGCTTCGGCATCCGCTTCGTCTTCGTCCTCGTCAAGCCGTACCACCGCGAAGATTATTCCGTCCGACGAGTTCATGAAGGACTATAAGAAGTACATTGGCGACGTCAAGTACGAGTACAAGCCCGCCATTGCGCACTATGTTGAGCCGACCGATACCTCCCCCGCGAAGAATGTTCCGATCCCGGTCATTGATACGGTGGCTCAGCGTACCGTCTCCCTCGAAGGCGCTTACAAGACCCTGGCTGCTTACCAGAGCGCGTACATTGCCGCGATGTACAACGGCGACCTGCAGTACCTCAAGGGTCTGGTCCACGGCGCTGACAGCGGTCTGGTCAACAACCTGAAGGCTATTGCTAAGCTCTACGCCGCGGGTGGTTGGACCAAGGACTACGAGAGCAAGCTGAGCATCCGTGACGACAAGGACGGGAAGGCTCTCGCTTCTACCGATCTGGCTGTTGTGGCGTTCCCCTGCCGGGATGTTGTCAAGGAATACACCATCTACCAGAAGGGCACCGGTGAGGTTCAGAAGGCAAGCACCCTGGATGTCGTGATCTACGTGGTGTACGCCGAGGGCAAGTGGCGCGTAACCAGCCGCGAGTACTTCGTGTCGCAGTACAGCGACCAATTCCGCAAGGTCTTTGAGGGTCCCTCTGCTTCTGCAAGCAAGTCTAGCGGTGGCGGCTCCGGCAGCTCCGGTGGCTCTAGCTCCGGTAGCAGCAGCGATTTCAAGGTCTAGGCTCTGAGGCTCTAGGATTTGAGACTCTAAGCTCCGAGATTAGGCTCTGAGAGCAATACCCCTGACGAAAGCGGGGCGGGTATCAGTCGATACCCGCCCCGCTTTCGTATGTTTTTGTGCCGCTGTTTTTGCGCCAGAGCATTTCCCCGCGCTGCCCGGTATTCCCCAGCCAGGCAACATCAGCAGGCACAGCAACAGCCCCGCTCCTCGGCAACTAGGAAAAACCAAGGATGCGGGGCTGCGCAATATTATCTAACGCACCGTACTATCTAATGCACAGTGCTCGCCTCTAGGAGGTGGAACGCTCACGCAGACGCTCGTGAACCTCGCTCACAAAGCGGTTCTGATCATCGCGAGCATAATGCACGACCTCACCGATGACGGTAATAGCCGGCGCCTTGACCGATGCGCAATCCACCTGAGCGTTCTCAAGGGTCGTGACAGTCACGCGCTCCTTCTCAGAGAAACCGTTCTCAATGGTTGCCAGCGGCGTGTCAGCCTCAATCCCACGAGAGAGCAGAGACGCCACCGTATCGGGCAGGGTACGAACGCCCATCAGCAGCACCACGGTGCCCTGGGCGCGCAGGGTCGCCTCAACAGCCGACACTTCGGTCTCCGACAGGCCGGAGTGACCAGAAATGACGGTGAAAATCGAGGACACCTTACGCAGAGTCACCGGAATAGCCGCACGCGCAGGAACCGCAATAGCGCTGGTAATGCCGGGGATAACCTCAGCCTCCAGACCGGCGGCGATGCACGCATCCAGCTCTTCAGCGCCGCGACCGTACACGTACGGGTCGCCGCCCTTCAAACGCACCACGGTCTTACCCGAGAGCGCGTAATCAATCATGAGCTGCTGAATGCGGGACTGCGGAACAGCGTGCTTACCGGGAACCTTGCCCACATCAACGATGAGGGCGTTCGGTGCATACTCGCCGTACTCCTGCGGGGCGAGGTGATCCAGAAGGACCACGTCCGCCTCGCTCAGGGCACGTGCCGCACGCAGGGTCAGCAGGTCAGCGGCACCGGGGCCGCCACCCACAATGTAGACCTTGCCGGAGTTCTCAGCGGGCTCGCCGGGCAGAAGAATGCCGCGTTCCGTCACGCTATCGTCCAGGGTGTGCCCGGGCGCCCCGCCCGCGAGCACCTCGTCAATAGTGGCGAACTCGCGGGGCGGGAACGGAGGAATCTTCGGGCACATACTATGCTGCCGGGACCGGGTTGAGGTCACTGGGCTTACCCACGGGAATCTTGGCACCGGTCAGCAGGACGGTGTTGGACTCGCCAGCTTCTGCCGCCGCAATTTCCTCGGGGGTTGCGGGGCGAATCTGCTCGCGCTCCAGCACGTACAGGTGCGAACCCTCGTCGCTGCCGTTGGGCTCGTTGATGAAGGCACGGAAGCGGCGCAGGCGGCGCTCGTCCTTCAGGGTTGCTGCCCACTCGTCCTCGTAGGAGTCAACGTGACGCTGCATGTCGCGCTCCAGGTCCTCGCACACGCCCAGGGAGTCCTCAATGAGGACGGACTGCAGGTGTGCCAGACCGTCGCCGTGCTCCTCATCCAGGTCCTCAAGCCAGCGAGCGGTACGCTGCAGCTTGTCTGCGGTGCGGATGTAGTACATCAGGTAGCGGTCAATGTAGCGGATGATGTCCTCGCTGGAAGCGTCCTTCACGAAGAGGCGACCGTGAGCGGGGTTTGCACCACCGTTACCGCCCAGGTACAGGTTCCAGCCGTTGGTGGTTGCGATCAGACCAACGTCCTTGCCCTGTGCCTCAGCACATTCACGGTTACAACCGGAAACGCCGAACTTGAACTTGTGCGGGGAACGCAGACCGCGGTAACGGTTCTCCAGCTGGATTGCCATGCCGGTGGAGTCCTGAACACCGAAGCGGCACCAGGTCGAACCCATGCAGGACTTCACGTTACGCAGGGACTTACCGTATGCCTGACCGGACTCGAAGCCGGCATCCACCAGGCGCTCCCAAATGTAGGGCAGCTGCTCCAGGCGAGCGCCGAACATACCGATACGCTGTGCACCGGTAATCTTCACGTACAGGCCGAACTCTTCAGCAACCTCTGCGATGACGCCCAGCTTCTTAGCGGGGATCTCACCTGCGGGAATACGCGGAACGACGGAGTAGGTACCGTTCTTCTGCATGTTCGCCAGTGCACGGTCGTTGGTCTCCTGAATACCACCGCGGCCTGCATCCAGGACGTAGGAGTTGCGGAAGGAGGAGAGAATCGACGCAACGGTCGGCTTACAGATTGCACAGCCGTCGCCGCCGCGACCGAAGCGTGCCAGCACGGAGTCGAAGTCGTCCAGGTTGGTCAGGCGCACAGCCTCAGCCAGCTCTGCACGGGAGAAGTCGAAGTGCTCACACAGTGCCTTGGAGACGGTCAGACCCATCTTCTTCATCTGCTGTTCCAGAGTCTTCTGCAGCATCGGCACACAGGAACCACACTGGGTACCCGCGGTGGTGCAGGACTTCAGGGATGCGACATCGTGGTTGCCGTCTACGATTGCCTCACGGACAGCACCGAAGCTGATGTTGTTGCAGGAACACAGGATTGCGTCGTCGGGCAGTTCGGTGTCGGGGATGCCGTCGCCGCCGCCAGCTGCGGTCAGGTAGACGTTCGGCTCAGCGGGCAGTTCGCGACCGAGCAGGGGCTTGAGGGAGTCGAAGGGAGCGGTGTCACCGACGAACACGCCACCGAGCAGGGTCTTTGCGTCACCGCTGGTCACGATCTTCTGGTACATGCCGCGTGCGGGGTCTGCGAACAGAACCTCGAGGCAGCCCTCGGTGGTGCCGCGGCGGTCACCGAAGCCAGCCACCTGAACGCCGGAGAACTTCAGCTTGGTTGCGATGTCGAACTCTTCAACCTGAGCTTCTTCATTGTCGTTGAGCAGGTTAGCTGCCACAGCGTCAGCCATAGCGTTAGCCGGTGCGACCAGACCCCAGGTGCGGCCCAGCACGCAGGCAACCTCACCGATAGCCCAAATGTGCTCGTCGGAGGAGTGGCATGCGTCGTTGACGAGAATACCGCCGCGCTCACCCAGTGCCAGGTCAGCGTCGCGTGCCAGCTCGTCGTTGGGGCGAATACCGGCACCGAAGACCACCATGTCGGCGGGCAGGGTGCGGATTTCTGCATCCTCGGAGGGAGAATCTGCGATGGAGACGGAGACGACGTTGCCGTCAGCGTCCTTGTTGATGCCGGAGATGTACACGCCGGTCTCAATATCAATGCCGGTTGCCTTGATCTGGGCGTTCACGGCGTAACCGCCGCCCTGGTCAACCTCAACGGACAGCAGCCAGGGAGCCACGTCCAGGATGGTGGGCTCTGCGCCCAGGTCCTTCAGACCCTCAGCTGCTTCGAGGCCGAGCAGACCGCCACCGACGACGATACCGCGGGGTGCGCGGCCGAGGGTTTCCTGCAGGCGCTTGACCTCGGAGACCATGTTCTTCACGTCATCAATCGTGCGGAAGACGTGTGCGGCGTCCGAGTTAAGAATGGGGATGCGAACCGCGCGGGAACCGGTTGCGAAAACCAGCACGTCGTAGGGGTACTCGTTGCCCTCGGTGTCAGTGACGACGCGGCGGGTGCGGTCAAGCTTCTCTGCGTGGCAGTTGTTGACCAGGTTGATGTTCTCTGCATTCCACAGTTCGGGATCGCCGAGGGTCAGGTCCTTCTCGGTGTCCTTGAAAATCTGCTCGATAGCAACACGGTCGTAGGGAATGTAGGGCTCGTCGTTGAGGACGGTGATGGTGTCCGCTGCGCGACCGGCAGCTTCAGCGCCTTCGTGGTACGCGCGTACAAAACGCCACGCAGCGGGGCCTGCGCCGACAACGAGAATGTTGCGGGGGGTGTGCGACATGGATTTTCCTTCCTAGTTGTAATGCAGGTAGTTCATGGCGCTTATCTACCCTCAGCGTGCGACCGAATCATGCCCGGCGTTGGAACTCCTAGTTTCCGTGCCGTTGGGCTCGTATCTGATGCGTACCGAGTAGTTAGAGCGCCCGCTTCTTTAGAATGCATCTGAAAATTACGAAACATTTTTGTGTGGGATTATGTTGTTTTTTCAGGCAGTCAAAAGGCGTTTTAAACTACGACTTTTATCGTACACGCTAGCGCGGGGTTGAAGTATCGAAAATCCGCATTTTTTGGGAAAATTTTCCAAAAAAATCCGCGGAATACCGGGCTAGAATAGGGTATTCTTACCTTATCTAGACTTAATTTAGGTAAGGCTAATCTATAAAATTCAAGGTCATCTTTTAGGGTAAAAATAACCTTTAGCACCCTCCGCGCGCCCCATTTCCAAATGTGGGTTTCATAAGGTAAACTCCAAACAAAGAACACACGAATCGCTATTGTGTCCTGCACCCCGCGCGGCGCAGACCACCACTTCGAAAGGAAACCCCCATGGCTGAGAACTGGGTACGCATCTGCGCCGAATCTGACCTCGAAGAAAACTGGGGTGAAGTCGCCCTGGTCGACGGCTACCAGTACGCCATCTACAAGACCAAGCACGGCATCTTCGCCAGCGACCACCTCGACCCGCACAGCCAGGCACTGGTCCTCGCACGCGGCATCGTCGGCGAGAAGAACGGCAACCCCACCATCACCTCCCCCCTCTACAAGGAGGTCTACGACCTGACCACCGGCGAGTGCCTCTCTGACCCCTCCTACTCCATCAAGGTCTACCCCGTAGAGGTCCGTGACGGCGACGTCTACCTCAAGACCGCCTAAACGTTCAGCCGCCTACGGCTACTCAAACACAGCAACACAAAAACCTCGGGACCATGACGTCCCGAGGTTTTTTGTATTAACACTTTCAGCCTTACGAGCGCATCTACACGCACCGTAAACCTGAGTTGTTAGGCGGCATCCAGCTGGGCGATAGCCGCATCCATGCGGTCAATAAAGCACTCCGCCACCACGGCAGCAGAAGCGCCACCCTGCGCGTTCACCAGCGGCGCGGCAACCTTCACCGGCACACCGGTCGACTCAGCATCACGGCGCATCTTACCGGCAAAGAAACCCTCCGCCAGCAGGTAGGTTGCAGCAAACTTAGGCTGATGTTCGGCAACGACCTCGTGGAACTTCGGATCAATCGCGGCAATGAAGCCGTGATGCACAGGAACGTGCAACTCCTCTGCCAGTAGCTCAGCCGCGCGGCTCATGTCCGCGCGACCATCAGGGCGGGAAGAACCGGCAGCACCCTGAACCACGGGGTCGTCACCGGGAGTCCAACCAGCTTCCTCCAAGCGGGCGCGGGTCAGCGCGGCAAGGCGAGGATCCGGACCCAGAGACTCACCAATGCTGATACGCTCAATGCCGCTATTGCGTGCGGCACGGCGCAAATCCACCTGAGTGTGGAAGCCGGTCGACAGCAGAATCGGCACAATCACGCAGGGCTCATCCTTGGGCAGGGAGGCTGCGGCATCATCAACGCTGGGAGATTCCACATCCACATATGCGGCGTGGACACGGTACTCCACACCGTCGTTACGCTGAGCGAGCAGGAACTTAATCTGCTCACGAATCAGCGTGATAGCCTCGCGACCGGCGGCCGAGTCGGTGCCGTGCGAGGTTGCGATTACATTCAGAATAGTCATATTTCCATTGTATGAAAGGAACACCCCGCTTCCCCACTCATGAACGAGTGACGAAGCGGGGTGTTGCGCGAAGGCTAAATCTTAGCTCTTGCGGCGGCGTGCCACAACCAGTGCGGTACCTGCAACCAGGGTGATAGCACCAGCTGCTGCGGCGAACATAGCGCCGGATGCGCCGGTCTGAGCCAGCTTCGAGGAGGAGCTACCGGAGGTCGAGGAGCTACCTGCGGAAGAACCACCACCGAGGGAGGAACCACCGTTAGAGGAACCACCGTTGGAACCGCTCACACCCAAGTTATCGGATGCGCCGGAACCAGCGTCAGAACCACCGTTGGAGCCGCCCTTGTGGCCGGCAGTGTTCTGGTCGGCGGTGCTGCTCTCAGAAGCGGAAGCACTCGCGGAAGCGGAGGCACTCGAAGATGCCGACTCGCTCGCCGATGCGCTCACCGAAGCGCTGCTGGAGCTGCTTGCGGAGCTCGACGCGCTCGCAGAAACACTCGAAGAAGCAGACGCGCTAGCGGATGCCGATGCGGACGCCGATGCGGACACGGTCGCCGAGGGGGTCACGGCGGGAACGCTCGGAACCGCGGTCGGGGATGCGCTCACCGATGCACTCGGGGTTGCAGAAGCACTCGGGGCGACAGAAGGCACCACGGACGCGGTCGGCAGAGACGGCGAGGTGGGCTCCTCCGAAGGCACTGCGGTGGGTTCTGCGGTCACGCTGGGCTCAGCGGTTGCAGAGGGTGCCACGGTAGGCTCAGCGCTTGCAGAAGGCTCAGCAGTCGGTTCTGCGGTCGCAGTGGGCTCAGCCGTTACCGAAGGCTCCGCGGTAGGCTCAGCGCTTGCAGAAGGCGTCATGGTGGGTTCTGCAGTTGCAGAGGGTGCCACGGTAGGCTCAGCGGTGGGAGCAACGGTCGGCTCAGCAGACTTAGTGGGCTCCGCGGTGGGGGCAACAGTCGGCTCAGCGGTAGGTGCCACGGTCGGAGCAACGGTCGGCTCAGCAGACTTGGTCGGCTCGGGTGCCTTAGTCGGTTCCGGTGCCTTGGTCGGCTCAGGAGCCGGTGCCGAGTTCACTGCCAGACGGTTCAGCCACAGCTGATCCTCGTAGGTGTTCGGGTTCTCGAAGCTGGTCGGGTAGATAATATCGCCGTTGGGCAGTTCGAGAGCGTTGTAGCCGCCGCTCTTGTCGGTCTTACGCATCGAGGAGAGCACCACCTCGTTCACCTTGTTCAGGGTGTCATCCATGAACACCAGGCGGGAGCCGGACGCATCCACCACGACCACGTTACCCGCGCGGGTCAGGAACATGGTGGCAACCTCGGTCTTCTCGAAGCCCTCAAGGGTTGAGGACTCGCGGACCACGCTGAAAGTGCCGTTCTCGTACTTGAGGACCTGGACCTTACCGCCGGACCAGTTGTTCCAACGGTAAATGTAGCCCTTGGGGCTGACCAGGGTCGAGGACAGGGTGGTGGTGTAGCCCTCGGGCGAGGAGTTCGGCACCAGGGACACGCCGTTGCTGCTCAGGTGCAGCAGGTGGCCCTTCTGGACCACTTTTTCGCCAGACGCATCGTAGATGGAGGTCGACGGCGCGTACACGAAGCTACCGTCGGGCAGCGGCGCGAGGGTCACGGTGTTGTTGGAGAACGAGTCGCCGTAGTACTCGTCGAGCGAGTAGGCGTTCACAACCTGCGGGTCGATGGAGTCGGGCTTCGGCAGAGCCTGCGAGGTTGCCTTACCGGATGCGTCAATAATGGTCAGCTTGCCGCCGCCCTGGCCGTCAATGCTGAGGATGCCCCAGGTGTTGTTGGCGGGGTTGTAGCCGATCGCCTTGACGGTGGTGGCGCCGAGCTCTGCGTCGGAGTAGATACCGGAGGAGACGAGCTTACCCTCAGCGGTCACGGTGTACAGCTCGGGCTTGTTGCTTTCGCTGCCGATGACGAGCATGCGGTTGCCGTCAGCGTCCACAGCGAAAACGCCCTTGATTGCCTTCAGAACACCGGTGTCGGTCATCTTCAGGTTGGAGCTGTTCAGCACGGTGTAGGTGGTGTCGCCACTGAAGCTCGGAGGTGCCACGTGCACGATGTGGTTCTGGCCCAGACGCGCGGTGTTCTGGGGCTGGTTCACGCCCGCACCAGTGTTGTAGGACTCGGCGGCGCTGTAGGCGCTCTTGGGGGCGTTAGCTGCGCTACCGGTGTAGGAGATGCTCAGCGGGTCGAGGCTGGCGCCTTCGTTGTAGAAGTCGGAGAAGGCGTGGTTACCGTCGGCGGTCAGGTTCGCGGAGATGCCGCTGATGCTGACCACGCCGTCCTTCTCGCTCTGCTTGGCGGTGCCGGTGCTCAGGGTCGCCATCTTGACTTCCATGGGGCCCTCGAACTTGCCGCTGGCGTAGTTCTTGGTGCGCACGGTCATGTAGAGGGAGCCGGTGCCGTCAGCGAGGTTCAGTTCCACGCGGGGGTTGGAGAAGGTGAGGTTCAGGGCGCAGCCGGTTTCGGGGTCCTGACCTTCGGCGCAGTGGCCGGTGAACCAGAGGCGGCCGGCAGCCTGCAGGGTGACCTGCTTGCCGTCTTCAGAGACGGTGGTGGAGGTCGGGGTGAAGGTGAACTGCTTCGCGGTTGCGTCCCAGGCTGCGCCGTCGGTCATTTCGCGGGGCATACCGTTATAGGACAGGAAGGATGCGCGCACGCCCCAACCGAAGGACGCGCCAGCGGTTGCCTGGTCGCCTGCAGCGACGTTCTGTGCGGCAACGTTCTGGGCAGCGATATTAATGTTCTCGGCGAGAACGGGTGCCAGGGGCAGGGCGACAGCGCCAGCGACGGCGAGGGCGCAGGCTCCCTTGGAGAGGCGGGTGCTAGATGTGAAAATCTTCATTGGTGTGTATCCATACTATCGACATTGTTAGGACAGGCTCACTATATCGACAGTGTGAGTATTTCTCAACATCAGATCCCAAGAAACCGTTTTATGACAGAACACTTCGCAGCACACTAACGGGGATACAACTAACCCACGCCAGCATGCCGCCCAAGTACCGGGGGCCGCCACTCCCCCGGCCTCTAGGCAACTAATCCTTCTTCGAAGCGTGTACACGCGACACGCCCAAGGCGCCAAGAATCAGGCCGCCACCCAAAATTACCAAAATCGGCAGAAGAGGCAAGCTCTTATCCGTGTTGCGGGTAATCTGCGCCTCCGTTGCCTTCACACCATCCGGCGACCCGTGCTCAGTACGAACCTGAGAGGAAGAACCATTCAGAATTGCGGCGCGGCGAGACTGCGCCGCCGAGTCGATACCCGAAGGCAGATTAGAGTCGGGGGTCGGCACCTGAACAGGCTGCGCCTCCTCAGTGCGGTACCCCAGAGCCGAGGAAGACTCGGTAACAGAACCACCCGAGGGGCGCGGAACAGAAATCGTGGCGTCCTTAGTGCCCGGAGCCATGGCGGTATCACCCTGAATACCGCGGGTCTTAGACCTAGAACCTGCGGCGGGTGTGCTCGCGCCGGATGCACCTGCAGTATCAGTGGCAATCGTAGGATTCGCAGAAGGTTCCGCAGCCGATTCGCTCTCGTTCTTAGAGGAAGAATCAGACGACGAGCCGCCATTATCGACAGAAGCCTGAGTCACCGTAAAACGGACCGTATTCAGCTGAAGGTTGCCATCATTGGCGGCGTCAAATGCTGCCACCAGGTACGTCTTGCCAATCTGCAAGGACGCACCGGGCACACCAATAACGGCCTCAAAAGAACCGGCAGAAATGGAGGAGGCGTCAACATGCACAATAGCGAGCGCGTCCCCTACCGTGTTGCCTTCAGAGTCAACTTCCATAACCATCAGGTCGTAGCCGCTGGTATTCTGCGCGAAGTTCGTGCCGAGAATCGTAACCGGCTTCGTGTCGTCCTGGGAGTCACCCTGGGAATCCTGTACGGACAGGCGCGGTTTACCCTTCCTCTGGTTCTGCGGGTCGTACACGCTGGTGTCTTCGGAGACAATGTACCGTCCGCGCGGCACCTTAACCGGGGCTGCCGTTGAGCTTTCCGGCGTGGGGTGCAACGTATCCCTAAGAGTGGGTGAGAGCTGGTTGTCTTCGTCCTGGTCGTTCTCCGCGCCAGAGATCGGAGTGGGGCTCGCCTCGGAAGTTTCTGCTTCTTCATGCTCAATATCGACCGTCGACTCGGTGGGCTTTGCCTTACCGTTGCGCGGGTCGACGGCCTGAACTAGACGCCTCCCATCTTCTTTAACAAAGAATTCGTAGGCGATGTTGTTGACGCTGTCGGTCAGAACGATGACGTACACAACTTCTTTTCCCCTGGCGAGGCTCATGAGGAGGCTATATTCGCCCTTGTTCTCCCCCTCGGATACCTGCGGGTTCTCAACAATGGAACCGCCGTATTCACCAGTAACAGTGTAGAAGTCGATGTCTACCAGAATGTCTGTAGCCATCAGTTCTTGAGGGAGTCCGTTCCACCGCAGCAGAAAACCGCCCTCTTGAAGCTGCGCCTTCATGGTGACTTTAGATGCCGCGTTCTGCTTCTGCCCGTTCGGTGCAACGTCATTCTGTTCCACACGGTGCCCATCCACACGGTGTCCAACGCTTTTGGGTACCGCCGTATGCGTGGTGACGCGGATTTCCGCCGCCATGGAAGGTGCAACAAGCCCGCATTGAAGCCCCGCAATCAAAAGGGTTGCGGTGACAACACGGTACTTTGTTGAATGAGTGCTCATGCGATGCGTCTTTTCATGGTGGAATTGATGCGTGCTAGCGGCATGTCTTCGTATGCTCTTGGGAGCCTTTCCGGGTTGTAAGGTCCCCGGAAAAGTCGTACCTTACTCCGCCTCGCATTTCCTCCGGTGAAAACACAAAAGTAGCGCGCATCTATTTATCGGTTATTTCAACCCTATCACGAACCTTAAGGTTTATTCACGCGAGGGTAGATGCTTTTTGAACACCCTGAACACGCAATTCACCCCCGCAATCTGCAACTACAGATTACGGGGGTGAGGGATATCTCAAGACATATTGAGGGCATGAATAAGTGCCCTACCAGCAGGCACAACGCGCAAGCGCACCAAGGGCTTTAGGAGCTCAGAAAGCCCCTGCGGTGAGCCGTCCACGCGGCGCCAACCACGAGGGTCAGACCAACGCCACCAATAGCCCATAACGCCGTACCATGCTGAGCCACCTCTTCGCTGGTAGGAGCCGCAACGGAAGCCGCAGCCTTCACGCCATCCTGGCGATCAGCGTTCGTACTGGACTGCACATGGGTGGTGGTCGAGTTCACCGCGGCAGAACGAGTATTGGTTTCCGAGTGGATGACGGGCGTGAAGCCCTTATTGCCATTACCGGAGGTGGCATCACTCGTGGGTCCCTGTGCGACCGCGCCGGAATTTGCGGCAGCCGCAATAGATGCCGGGTCAGAACCAGAACGGTACGCGGACGCCAAATCAGTTCGCGTGGGTTCAATAGCCGAACGCGGAGTCATCGTGCGCGCCTGAGCCAAAGTCTGCAGGGCCTGACGCTGACGTTCCGCCTTCGCCTCCTGCTGCTGGGACATAGCGCTCACTGCCGCCAAAGTCGACTGAGGCGCACTCGAGGCGGGTTCCTTCGACCCCGAAGTAGAGACGCCGCTCTGGACACTGCGCTGGGCAGGGCTAGTAGCCGCATCAGTCTTGGTGCTGGGGGCCACCGTAACGCTCGCATCCTGGCGCGGCTGTTCAGCCTTCGTCGAGGAGGTTGAGCTACCGGTCGCCTCGCCACTGACCTTGAATCGCACCGAGACAACTTCTTCCGCGTACTCAGTATCGTCCGCACGGACCAGGTAAGCGGTGTACACCGAGCCGGTCTTCAACAGAGAACCGGGCATACCAATCTCTTCCTTGAACGCGCCATTGACGATGCGATTAGAGCTGATGTGCGTAATGGACAGCGCATCGCCCTTGTGGTTGCCGCTCATATCGGTTTCAACCACGATCAGGTCGTAGCCAGCCGCGTTTGCGGGCAGGCGCTCTGCACTGATGGTCACCGGCTTGGTTTCCTTATCAGAGCGCACCTCAGCATACGCAACCTTCAGTTCCGAAACGCTCAGGGTCTGAGTATCACGAGAAGAGGTCGATCCGCCGGGGACCTGCTCCAGCTTCTGAGTGTGGGTTTCAAGATCCGGGTGTTCAGAAGAATTCGGCTGCTCAGAAGAATCAGAGGGAATCTCTACCTTGACCTTGTCCTTGTTGCCCTTCTGATCTGCAGTCTGCTGGTTCTTCTGCTCCTCTTCACGGAGCTTCTCCAGCGCCTTCAGTTCATCAATGGTCGGCACATGGTGGGCACTCTCCTTCTTGTCCACCATAACCTCGTCAGAGTCGTCCTCAACCGGAATAGCGTGCGGTACGAGGGAGCCTTCAGAAATCATGAATTCGCCGTAACCCGCATCGGAGGTCACCAGATCCATGGCACTAATGGAGTAGTAGCCTTCCTGGGGCATCTGCGGCATCTCAAAGGTGACGAGCATCGAGCCGTCATCGGCGCGCTCAACCTGCAGGGCAGAAGGCTCGTAGGTGTCAGATCCGAGCAGCGCGCCAGAGGTGCTGTAGTACTGCAACACCAGGTAGGCCTTGGATGCGTCACCCACGTAGCCGCCCTCGTATAGGGGTGCAAGCTTCAGGGTCGCTTTGCCATCCTTAATGGACTGCACGCGAATTTCGATGGTATCGACCTCAATTTCGAGGTCTTCATAAGGGCAACTCGAATCAAATTCGTTATTAACCAGAGCCGCCAGACAATCATTCACATTAATTGCTTCAGCCTCTACTGCGGAGGCGCCAGGAAGCACAAAAGCACTTGCACCCAAAGCGGCGGCAAGCGAAAGAGCATGAATTCGTTTCGGAAGTTGAGTGATAGTCATATGTGCCATTTCAAGCGATGTAGGCACAAAGCCTGGACTAGGGAAGGCTCACCACAAGCCGGTGTTTCTGATCCAGGTATTTGCGCATCAGTACGTCGGTTACACCCTAGACTAACACGGATATTGCACTTAATGTTGCATTGCATTCATGTGCTAAAACTTTATGTCGCAATAATCGCCAAAATAAAAGGGAATTAAATACTTTACTGAGATATAAATAACGCAAAATTCGAATGCAAGAAAATATTCCCCACAGTGCACTAAAAAGAGATTTTTACACCATTCCCAACGCACAACCCAACGCACAACAGCGTCAAATATCCAGACACACAAAAGGCGCCCCACCGAACACGCACCCCATCAGTGCGCACCCGACAGGGCACCTCCCGCATCATGGCAGTCCCACAGAGAGCCCGCCTACACGCCTCACAGCACGAAGAAACAGATACGCTGAACTACTCCGCGTCCAACTCTTCAGCATCCTCAATGCGACGACGATACACATTAACCGCCACAGCAGTACCCACAAAGGCAACCGAACCCAGCAGAGCAATACTCAGCGGCAAAGTGCCCTCCGGCAGAGGGCCATTATCCTGGGCGCTCGCCTCCAGCTTCGAACCGGAAGAATCACCGCGCGACTTCGAACTACGAGTATAGAAACTACCCGAACCAGCAGCACCCACATTCTCCTGAGGAGAAGCAACAGTCACCGTTTCAGACTCCAACGGCTGATAGCCCAGCAGGTTCACCACGGTACGACCAGGCAATAGCGTCGCATAACCAGACATAATCATCGTCTCAGGAGCCTGCACAGAAGTATCAGCCACAGAGCTTCGAGCCTGCGCAGTAATCGCACGAGCAGAACGCTGAGCCTGAGCAATATAGCCCAGGGCGCCCTCCACCGACGGGATCTTGGCAACAGAATCGGCAGCAAGATTAGCAGACTCCACCGCAGACTCATCCACCATAGAAGGCGCAGAAGAAGCCGACGGAACCACACGACGATTAACATCAGAAATCACCGGGCCCACCGGACGGGCACTAGACTCTGCAGGCCTCGAAGTGTGATTCACCGGAACAGCACGCTGAACCACGCTCACACCAAAAGCGGTGGTCGCCATGAGCTTCAGCTCCTCAGTGGAGTCACCACCCACCACAACCACACGGTAGCGCTTGCCGGGGTTCAACGCGGTACCGGGAACCTGCAAATCGGTGGAGAAAGCACCATCAGCAACCTGCTGAGGATTCACGTGAGTAGTAGCCAGAGGCGAACCCACGGCACCACCATCAGTAGGCATTTCAAAGACCATCACGTCATAGCCCAGGCTGCTCTCCGCCACATTCCTAGCGCTGACGCTAATAGGCTGAAAATCAGCCGACCCGCGCAGCTCTGCAGTAGAGATCTCCAGAGTCGCTTCACGAGTCCCTGCGGGAGCACGACCGTCAGGGCGGTTATGCACCAGCAGACGATCCTCAGTCACCTCGGCAGGTGCCGCGTCATCAGCAGAAGAGCTCGCCGAAGCAGAAGCACTGGCAGACTCACTCGCCGAGGCGCTAGCAGATGCGCTTGCAGAAGGACGCGCCGAAGCGCTCTGCGATGCAGACGGCGCCTCAGAAGGTGCCGGGGCTACCGTCGGGCGCGGGCTATCCTTCGCGGCACTCGGGGATGCGCTCGGGCTTGCGGATACCTCGGGGGCGGGGTTCGCCTCCACCTTTGGGGCGCGGGGAACACCGGGAGTATCGGGGAAGAAAATGTTCTGGCGGCTAGCCATAATCTCGTCGATTGTTACACCGTGCTCGGGCATAAACTCAATGGAGACAGTCTCGCCGTTGCTCAGATTCTCAACTTCCACCATGTACGGCTGCTCAACGTTGAGGCGCTGGTGGATACTCAGTTCCATGTTGCCTTCTTCATTCTTTGAGGCAGTCAGCTGAGCAGCGGGTACGGTCATAGTCGCCACGACGCCATCTTCAACGGAGATGGCAGACAGGCGAACCTTCACCTGATCCAGGGAAGTTACACCGCTGACCTGCAGGAGAGTGTAATCGCCAGTCTGAGCCAGCAGATCCAAGGAGATGCTGTGCTGAACGACGTCGGCGGCAACAGCGATGGGAAGCTCAGGCTTCGGAGACAGCTGAGTCTGCGCATAAGCGGCGGATGCAAAGGTGCCGGGAGCAAGAGTTGCAGGCGCGAGGGCACCCCCCAAACCGAGGGTTGCGGACGCTACTAGCGCCGCGCCGCGGCAAGAACGCTGCGTGGAAAACATGGTCACCTATTTTCGTGAGTGAGTGTGATGAATCGTCGTGTGACTCCTGCGCCCAAAGGTCGGAAGTAGGCGCAGAATAACGGTTCTCTGATATCGGTGACCGGAGGCGCTTCACAGCGCTTCCCCACCTCGGGGTGAACGAGGCGGTAAAGAGTGATAGTGCCGTCTATGACAGCACTCTAAATTATAGGTATAACCTTAGAAAAAGTTAAAGATGCAGGGGCGCCCAATTCCTATGATTCGGGCACCCCTTCATCTTTGTGCATATTTTACCTAGTGAGGCAATAATTGACCCGTTTTAGCGGCGAGAACTGAGCTGCATCTCACTACGGCGACGGCGGCTCAAACGCATACCGGCAAGCAGTGACAGCGATCCAGCAGCGCTAATGACCAACATATTGGAGGCGCCGGTAGCCGCCAACTGCTCACGCTTCTGCTGGGCACCAGCGGCAACCTTCTGAGAACCAGAGGCCTGCGCCTTCTGCTCGCCACTCTTCTGCGGTTCAACCTTCTGAGCGGACGCATCCTGAGCATCGGTATTCTGGACCGCGACCGAAGTATCATCCTTCTGGTCGGTAGCGCTCTCCCCCGCCTTCTGCTGATCTGCAGCAGGAGCGGTAGCCTCAGCAGGCGCGGTAGTATCAGGCGCATTAACCTCAGGTGCAGAGCTTTCAGACTCCGACGCCTCAGGGGTTGCAGGCACGTTATCCACACTATCGCGCTCGACAGTGAAGCCACCGTTGACCATGCGCACGGTGCCCTGCTCATCCTCCGCCACAGCGCTCACACGGTAGGTAGTGCCGGGCTTGAGCTCCGAGCCGGGAATCTGCACCTGGGCAGTAAAAGCACCGGAGGCGTCAATCTCAGAGACATCAGCCGAGGCAATTACGCCATCGCGTGCCACACCGTATTCGTCGACAGCACTAACCATCAGGTGTACCGAGCTGACGCCAGTGAAACCCTCGCCGCGCACGGTCAGAGCCTTCTCGGAGTCATTTTCGGGAACTACGGTTTCTTCTACGTGCAGGCGGGCGGTCATCACGGGGTTAGAGGTGTTGTTCTGTTCTTCGGTGGTGTCATGGACGCGGTCAAAGACGGTGTTGCGCGGCAGGTCGTAGTGGCGGCGCGGGTCATCCTCGGGCAGTACGCGATCGAACTGCTCGAAGGGGCTCACGGCAACC
>ERZ772932.227-NODE-227-length-32611-cov-8.303539_pt1 | contig 32611 bp, 36 predicted proteins | sample MGYA00511684_ERZ772932 | MGnify/ENA primary metagenome ERZ772932 (study PRJEB29015, sample SAMEA2738078) | human oral metagenome | biome: human oral; feature: human-associated habitat; material: saliva | place: China | collected 2210 ...
TGGCTGTCTTTGGATGTGAATTTATCGATGAGGAACTTGGTATATTCAAGATCGAAGGCGTAACTATGTTATTTAATAAAGATAAATTTAGCGAAATTCTTAAAGCTGGATATGACTTTCTTATTTATGATTATGGTGTATTTAGTGATATTGACTTCAATAAAACTGCGTTCCTAAAAGATGATCTAAAGTTTATTGTAGTTGGTACAAGTGTAACTGAAATAGATATTACTAAAGAAATTGCATCGAATATATCATATCAGGATGCCAAATTGATATTTAATTTTATTCCTGAAATAGAAAAAAATGAGGTGCTTAGCCTCATGGATACAATAAAAATAGGTGATAAATCGAATACAGCAAGAACTTTTATGACAGATTATACTCCTGATCCATTTACTCTAACAAACCTATCATTTTATAACGAACTTTTATCAATCGAAGAAAGAGAACGTGAAGAAAAAAAACATAGAGGTTTTAGTTTAAAAAGGCTGGTGAAAAAGAATGGGTAAGTATGATATCTATATTGAAAATCTAAAAAAAGAAGAATCATTTAATAAAGAACAAGATAGACTGCATAATAAACACAGCGATATTGACGAAAATAAAGTAATAGTCGAAAAATCTAATACAATAAAATTCGTTTTATCTTTTTTGCGTGCTAGTATTAAGACGATTGCTACAATTATTCTTGTTTCTCTTGCAGCAATCGGTATAATAACCTTGATTTATCCCGAAATACGAGCTGAATTTATAGAGGTTATTCTAAATATATTTAATGAAGGTAAAAAAATGATATAAAGTGTTGAATTTGATAGTGGAGAAGAATTATGAGTTTGATGGTATATTTAGCAGAAAAGGAAAGTGTTGCAAAAGCTATTGCAGAAGCCAAGGGATTTAATACCTCAAAAAAGACAGAAGATGGATTTTTCTATAGTGAAGAAGATGAGATAATTATAGCATATACTAATGGACATTTACTTGCAGTAAAAGAACCGCATGAAATAGATACTGAATACAAAGAATGGCGGCTTGATATGTTGCCAATAAAATACAAAGCAAATAGAGAATATTTGACAATCATAAATAGTAAAAGATATCTATATCGAAAGGTTTCTAAACAGCTTAAACTTGCTAAATCAATTATTCTTGCCGGAGATGCAGGAAGAGAAGGGGAATTGATACAGCGATGGTTACTATCTAAAATTAATTTAAACGATAAATATGTAGCAAGAATGTGGATGCAGAGCTTAACAAAAGAGGCAATAATAAAAGCTGAGGAAAATCTATACATATTGAATGTTCCTGAACAAGAAAGCATTGTGAATGGATACAAAGACAAAGTTAAAACCTTTAATAATCTATATGCAGCAGGTGAAGCACGAGCTTTTATGGATGCGATATTAGGTTTTAATTATAGCAGAGCTTTATCACTTGCAAAAACTAACGGTGTAACTGTTATATATGGTAGATGTAAAAGTCCTTTAACTCACGAAATAATAAAACGTGATAAAGAGATTGCAAATTTCATACAAGAGCCTTTTTCATATATAGAAGCAAGCATTAATAATAATGAATCTTGTAAGCTTATGCTTATTGATGATAATAAGGATAGAATAGTGTATAAGGAAAGGTGTGATGCAGAAAAAATTATTGCAGGTATCCCTAAAAAAGTCGTGGTAGAAAGTGTTTTTAAAAAAGAGACTGTAAGACATCCTAATAAACCGTATGACATATTAACATTACAGAAAGAAATGGCTAAAAGGTATGACTTTACCGCAGATAAGACATTAAGTATATGTCAAGAGTTATATGATAAATATAAAATACTTAGCTATCCGAGAACAGACAGTAGATATTTTACTCATGACTTATACGATGAGCTTAAAAATGTTACAAAATATTTATGTTTTGATAGATTTGAAAAAGCAGCAGTATTAGCAAGCCTTGCAAATATCCCTAAAAGGTACATTAACGATAAAAAAGTAGGAGATCATCATGCACTTATGCCAGTAGGGGATAAAGATATAAAAGAACAATATAATTTATTAAGTGATGATGAGCAGAAAGTCTTTGATGCAATATGCGAAAATTTCATATCCTTGTTTCTGCCGGATTATGTATATGATGAAATTGAAATTATAGCTACAGCTGAGAAATATAAATTTATTCTTAAGGGTAAAGTCATTAAAGATGAGGGCTATTCATCCTATTTTACTGAAAATGAAGATGAAAATATTACACAAGAAATAAATAACATCGAAGAAGGAATGATCCTTGATATAGAACCTATAATAGTAGATAGTGTAACAAAGCCTAAAAGTCATTATACAACTGAAAGCTTGTTAAATCTTATGAAGATATATAATATAGGCACAGGAGCAACAAGAGATAGCATAATTAAAGAGCTTGTGACACCGAGGGGAACTAATAAAGAAAGCTATATTATTAAAGACGGAAGATATTACATATCTACAGAATTTGGACAAAAAATTGATGATTTAATTCCTGAAGATATTAAGACCGTGGAATATCTTTCTTTTTTAGATAATAAGATCAAGGAAATAGAAGATGGTGTATTGGATAAGGATTTATTTCTTAACGAACTACAAAATGAACTTGATAATAATATAATAAAATTAAAAAGTACAGCAGACATAAATAAGCTTACATATAAAAGCAAAACTGAATTAAAGCTAAAGTGTCCTTGCTGCGGGGGAACTCTTGTTGAAAAGAGAGATTTTTATGGTTGTGAAAATTATTCCAGGGAGAAAAAATGTGATTTCACAATAAGCAAAAGTTTTAGAGGGAAAAAATTATCGGAAAAGAGTATAGAACTATTGCTTACAAAAGGAAAGACTGGTAAATTTAAATTCAAATCGGAAAGAGGTATTAACTACGAAGCACATATTGTTTTAAAAAATAAAGATGGTAAGTATGGGCTTGAAGCTGAATTTTAAAATAAAGGAGAGAAACAATGGATATTAGTAACACACAGGAAGTAAAAGTATTTGACTTAGAATTAAATCAAAAGAGAAAAAATACATACACTGGAAAGGTGTCAAGTTTTGAGGGAAAGGATAATGATGGTGACAACAAATATTCATCCTGGTTTGCAAACTTTGTTGGTGATGCATTTGAAAAAGCTGCAAATCTAAAAAATACCGATACAATTACTCTATTGAGGGCTAAAATTGAAAATCAATATAACAAGGATAGTAAAATGAGATATGTTACTATTACTATCTTTGATTTTGAGAAAGTCGAAAGAAAACACACAGAGGAATAATATGTTTTTAAGTGAAAGAGAGCTTAAGGAGACATTTTGGAAAAACTATAATTATTCTTCCAAGGCTAAAAGGTATCAATTTGAAGTTCCAATAAGAGAAGGAAATGCAGATCTTGTTACAGTAGAGGTGTTTCAAGGAGACGTGCAATTCAATTCTTTTGAATTTAAACTTTCAGATATAAAAAAAGTCATTCTTCAGGCAAAAGGCAATGTGCCTTATGTACATAAATCGTGGATTGTTATTCCTGAAGAAAAGGAACTTTTGATTAAGGACAGATATCTTAATCAACTCAATATTTTAAAAAATATAGGTGTAATTACAGTAAATGAAAGTGGAAAATGGAAGATGATTTTTAGACCCAAATTTAACAATGAAATAAAAATTAACCAGGCAATATTACGCATGATGCTCATAGATTAGAGGTTTTTTATTTTATCGAAAATGAGGAAATACCCGATTTTAGGGTATTTCTTTTTTTACATAGCTTGCTATGTGAAAGAGCATAAGGAAAAACTGTACGCAAATAGTTTGCTAAGTTGGTAGTACCAACTGTTTTATATGCTCGCACAAATGTGTGCAAATATACCTATATAGGTATATTGATGATAGTTAAAATATTGTAATTTTAAGCAAAATATACCTGCATAGGTATATGAAAAAATAACATTAAAGGTAAGTATACCTACACAGGTATATTTCAGATTAGCTAAAAAAAGAGAGAAGAGGTAGTTTGTTATGAAAAAACATTATGATTTGCCGGAGCATATTGTCGATATTATTCACTCTGTGATGGAAGAACATTCAATAGTATATGAAGTAGATGCTGTAAAATTTATAATTCAAGACTATGCAGCAGGACTAACTGTAGCGGAAAAAACCGCTGAAGTTATCGATGAGAAATTTAACAAGATATTTACACGATTAAGACTTGGAGTAAGAACTGCTGAACAAAACTCTATTGTTATCAAAGATGCATTAAACACTTTATTATATGAATTCCCGGACATTGATTGCTGCATGTATACGGATAACAATAAGCACAAGGTTATTGATGAAAGTGAAGAGTTTCTTAAAGAAAAGATAGCAAGATATAAACAAATTAAAGATAATAGTATATTTGAAGATGAGGAGAATTAAAAATGGATATTTACATTAGAAATATTGATCCTGGAATTAAAATTAAATTAAAAGAAAATGCTAAAAAGAAAGGAATAAGCTTAAATGAGTATGTAAAAAATATACTTGAAACTGCTGCACTTTCTATAGAGATTACATCACTTGATGATAAATATAGTAATCTCACCAAAGAATTACTGTCTATATACACAGGTATAATTGAAAAAAACACGAGCGTTATTGCAGAAAATAATTATATACTATCAAAGCTAATTAAGGAGAAGTAGAATGGGTGATATAGTAGCAGGCATAGTTTGCACTACTAAATTCTGTAAAAGTGCTGATAAAGCATTTAAATCATATATAGACTATATAGATAGAGATAATGCGACAAAAAAAGATAACCTGGATAAATTCAACTTGTTTAACGACTACCTTGATTATGTGGGAGATACAAAGAAATTAGGATCTCTATTCACAAAGGATAAATCTCAGCTTAACGAAGAAGAGAAGCAAATCTTAAAAGATGGATTTATGAAAGCTCAAAGCAATGGTAGCCTTATGTGGCAGACAGTAATTTCTTTTGACAATCGATATCTCATTAAAAATGGACTTTATGATGCAGAAAATAAAACTTTAAATGAGGGGCGGCTCAAAGCAGCTGCGACTAAAGCCATAGTTAAGATGCTTGAAAAAGAAGGTTTAGAAAATGCATTATGGGCAGCCTCATTTCACTATAACACTGATAATATACACATACATGTTGCTACAGTGGAACCTATCCCATTGCGAAAAAAGAGTTTATATAGGCAATATGAAATGACATCTGAAGGTAAATATAAAAAAATAAAGGATGAAAAATCAGGAAAACTTGAAAAAATTCCTGTAGTTGATATTGATGGGAAGCCAGTCTATTTAGAAGAATATAGGGGCAAGTTTAAGGAAAGTAGTTTGCACGGTAAAGATGGGTTACGAAGCACATTAAGAGCTGAAATAGAAAATAGCAAGGAAGATACTATCGAAATTACAAAACTTATCAGGGATATAGTTGCTGATAAAAAAGAAAGGTCGCTTTTATCTAATGACGAGTTTGCAGAGAAAATGAAAGAGTTATATTGTAATCTTAAAGAAAAAAGTAATGGGAAAAGAGCATATCTTAATCTTTGGGCATATAATACTAATTTCATGAATGATTTTAAGGCTAAAATCGACGATATAAGCAACGATTACATAAATAAGTACCAAGAAGATGCGTATAAAGTTTTAAAGGCTAAAATGGGCGAAAAAGAGGCTGCTTATAGAGAAAGTTATGGCGGAGATATTAACTATATGCAAAATCAGATAAAAAAGGAGTTATATCCACGACTAGGTAATGCAATATTGAGCGAATTGAAAGCATATGAAAAAATACAGCAAGATAAAATTAGAGAAGTTACATATGCGAGAAAATTAATTGGTAAGGGTAATATTGAAGAAGGAATTGAGGCGTTAATCAAACAAGCTGATTTAGGTTCAGTTCCTGCACAAAATACACTTGGTTTTATATACCTTAAAGGTGAGATTGTAGAAAAAAATATAAAAGTGGCAAGAGAATACTTTGTGAAAGCAAGTCAAGATGGTAATGATATAGCTAAAAAAATGATCTATCGCATCGATGCCGGAGAAATGACAACAAATCATTATAGTAATAGAAAAAGCTATCTCTTGTCACATTCAAGTATTGATTTTGCACGTGCACTTTCAAATCTTAAAAAAAGCATGAATAAAACAATCGAAAACTATAAGGCACAGCAGGCGTATGAGGAATTGCAATGGGAAATAGAAGAACGAGGCGAAGAAATATAGCATTTTAAACAATCAAATTTTTAGTTGAGTATGGGCGTGTATGAGAAAGTTCTCATACACGCCCTATTTTACGTTTTTGAAGAATTTAGTATTATTGTTAGAGAAATAGATTCTGCTGTAAATAACTTTGCTCAAAACGTAAATTTAAGCCTTGTGATACGTATGCACTACTTGGCCAAGAGGCTAGAGCCTCTTAGCTTGTAGTTTCAACATAAGACGGCAACTAAAAAATTGATTTTATATGGGAAAGTTTAATTCTTATGAAAAATTATCGACACCTAAGCTGGAATGATAGACTTACTATTGAAAGAATGCTACTAAAAAAATATCCTAAAAAAGCTATTGCAGATGCTATTGGCTGCTCTTTAGGAACTATTTACAACGAGCTTGCAAGAGCAAAATATATACATACTAATTCAGATTTAACAAATGAAGAAAGGTATTCACCCGATTTAGCTGAGCAAAGATATAGACAAATGTTAAAGAAAAAAGGGAAGAAACCACTTATTATACAAGATAAGAAGCTATGTCAATATATCTCATACATGATCAAAGAAATGAAATATTCTCCGGAAGCTATTTTGCTTGAGCTTAATAACAACAAAGGTATTTCTTTTGATATAAAAATAAAGTCGGTCAACACTATATATGATGCAATAAAGAAAGGTTATATTCCTGGTATCACAATGGAATATTTACCAAGAAGAGGGAAAAAAATCAAACGGAAAAAATCAGTTACAACAAAGAAAGCAGCAAAAGTTGCAACGATTGGAATAAGTATTGAAAAAAGACCAAGTGAAATTAATCTAAGATCAACATTCGGGCATTGGGAAATGGACTGTGTTATTGGCAAAAGTAAAAATAAAACTACACTACTTGTTCTTACGGAACGACTTACCAGGTATGAAATTATTGAAAAATTAAAGGCACATAATACATCTGAAGTAATTAAAGCTTTAAATAGAATTGAAAAAAGATTTAAAAGTAGCTTTTACAAAATTTTTAAATCTATAACGGTGGATAATGGTAGCGAGTTTAAGGATTTTTATGGAATGGAAAAAGCTCTTTATCGAAAGGGGAAACGGACAAATGTCTACTATTGCCATCCATACGCACCTCATGAACGTGGCAGTAATGAAAATGCAAATCACCTTATTAGACGTTTCTTTTCTAAGGGAATAGATTTCGATAAAGAAATAAATAGAAACAAAATAAAAGTCGTAGAGTATTGGATTAACACATATCCACGAAAAATTTTGAAGGGATATACAGCAGAGGAGATATTCTTGAAAGAGTTAAAGCGGCTTGGATATTCATTATATGACTACTAATTGTTTATATATTAAAATGGTAATTTCTATATTTAAAAATGAAATATAGTATATTTAATAATGCATTATTATATAACGCATTATTTTATAATGTTTAAAAAATAGAGTTATTTATATTACGCTTAATTTTATTCATGCTAATCACATTAATAATATATAAAATTTACTAATCTATATTTATATCTTAATATAAATATATTTTCTTTTAAACTTTTTCTAATTTTCACTTGACATTTAGGATGCTGAATTTTATAATTAAGTTGTAAGATGAAAATTACAACTTAATTTTTTTGTTGAAAAAACAAGGCTTAAGGAGTTTTTAAAAAACAAAAAAAGGCAAACATATAAGAATGAAATTGCTAATAATAGTTGTGATTATCTCTTACTTGGACAAATGTCCACTATTAGATATATATATAGATATTTACTATAAAGAAAGAAGATTACTATCTATATAGTAAATAAGTAAGGAGATTTTAAAATGCGTGCAACTTCATGGGGATTAGTAAAAAGAAAAAAGTTAAAGCTATTAATTGATGAAGGATATAATGCAAAGCATATATCCGAAATCCTGGATATATCATATCAAGCAATTCTGAATGAAATCAAGAGAGGAACAACTGCGGATGAATATAGAGAAAAAAGATGGGTTAAGTATTCTGTTGAAAGAGCTGCTTACACCGAAGTCAAAGATCTATTTGGAGATGATGTCTTAAAAATTGTGAAAAACTTTGAGGAATAACTATGGAAAATAAAAAATACTTTTATTTTAGGTTTGTGGATAGTTTTTTTGATGAAGAAGTAATTTTTAATATGGAACAATTTCCAGTATACGGTGATAAGCTAATTGTTACTCTTTTAAAACTTTATGTATATGCAACAAAAAATCATGGATACATAAGAATCGAAAAGACCTTGCCTGAAGATACATATGTGATGAAACTTGCAAAACTTTGCAGGGTAGATAGTCAATTTATGGCAACAGCATGTGCATATTATCAAAAAAATAATCTGATGGAAGTTCTTGATAATGAAGATGTTCAATCAATTATATGCAGTTTTCCTTATGTGAAAAATAACACTGGTAAGTCGAGTAAAGACGCTGACAGAAAACGAAAAGAGAGAGAACTTGAACATAACGAGGTTTTAACTCTTGAACGTGACGATGTAAAGCTTCTTGACGAATTAAGTTTATCTAAAGATAAAAATACTATCAAGTTTGGTGAGTTTAAAAATATTGAGCTTACTGAACAGGAATATGAGCAGTTTTGCAACACATATGAGAACGCAGAAGTAATAATAAACAGAATGTCTACATATATGTATGCAAATAATAAAGTCTATGATAAAGAAGCTCATTTTAAAAAACTACACTGGTTTGCAAACTTTAATAATTTAGGAATCTTAAGAAGAAAAGAAACAAAGGAAGATAAGCACATAAAAAAAGAAAGATATCTTGCGTGCAAAAATAATGCAGAAAAAGGAATTCCAGTTACAACAGAGGATAAGTATTATTTAACAGAAAATGAGATAAACGAGTTAAATGAAATTGCACTTAATGTTATTAAGAAGAAAGGTTTTGAAAGTTAGTAATGGCTGGCAAGGTAGAAAATCTGAAGATAAGGCTAACTGTTTGAAAGGATAAAAAGGTGAAAGATGAAAAGTTATTATCAACAGAGCAAAGGTGGGTTTAAGCTACACCAACGTGTATACGAAAAAACAATAAAGGATATACAGCTTTACTATTTATGTCAAAGTAAAATAAATTTACTTGAAGAAAAAAGTGATCTAAAGATTACACAAAATGATGTAGATAATGCGATGATATCAGCAAAATATAAAAATGCTGTTGATGTTGCTTTAGAGAAATATGTAATTAAAGAATATCGTGATGCAGTATTTGAACACATAGTAAATAGAACAGAATATAGCGTGTTAGAAGAAATATACTATCTTTCAACACCTTCTATGAAAAAATGGGTGCAAAGATTTGTATATGGAGTTGCCAAAGAATTAGGCGAGGATTTTGAATAAATTAAGGAGATTAGAATTATGTGCAAGATTATAACTATAGCAAACCAAAAAGGTGGTGTAGGCAAAACAACTACAACATTTAACTTTGCAGCTGAGCTTGCTGTTAGAAATAATAAGGTTCTTTTAATAGATTTTGATAGCCAGGGAAATTTAACTAAAAACAGTGGAATAGCTAAAGGGCAAAATATTGATGATATGAAGATGACAATTGCAAGTGTTATAGATACATATATTAATGATTGCGAAGAAGAACCTGTAATATATAAGATTAATGAGCGACTTGATATTATTCCGTGCAATATAGATATGGCTAAAACAAAGATGAAACTTAATATATCTATAGCCAGGGAAATGTACTTAAAACGTATACTTGAAAGTTTAAAAAATAAGTATGACTATATACTTATAGACACAGCTCCATCCTTAGATGTTGATCTTATAAATGCTTTCGTAGCAAGTGATGAGGTAATAATAACAGCAACTCCGGATGCATTTTCAGCAAGTGGAACTAAAGCTCTATTTAAGACTTATATGCAAACAAAGAAAAATTTTAATAAAGAGCTTAAAATTGCGGGTGTGTTAATAACAGGAGTAGATGTAAGAACTAATTTTGCAAAAGATATGATTGAAATAATAAGATCATCTTGGGGCGAAGGAATAAAAGTATTTAATAATGTAATACCTCTATCTGTTAAAGTAAAAGAAAGTCAAGCAGTAGGCAAATCTATAGCTGAGTATGATAAAAATAACAAAGCTGCTATAGCATATTCTTTTTTTACCGATGAATACTTAAAGTTAATGAAATGATTTAAAGGAGTTTAAGGATGGCAAAGTATAACTTGGAAAATCTACAAGATATAGTTAAAATCGAACCGGATGAAATAACAGATATTTTTGGAGAAAATAAAGGAAATAATATTAACTTTGAAGAAGAACTTAAAAAGCGTGGTGGAAAATATATTGTTGATGTAGAAGTTAAAAGACTTAAAGATAATCCAAATAATAAGTTTCATAAAATTGATGGAGAAAAATGGGAGGCTTTTGTTGCATCTATAAAAGAATATGGAATAATGCAGCCAATCATTGTTAGACCAGTTGGAAGAGAAAATAGACTTGATACACTTGAAATAATAGCAGGACACAATAGAGTTCGAGCTGCAAAGGAAATCGGTTTAGATAGAGTTCCCGCTATAATATCAGATGCAGATGATGTTGATGCAAGTGTTATTGTAGGTATAACAAATAATCAGCGTGAAAATACTACAGATCTTGAGTGGGGATGGGCATATAGAAACACATATGAAACTATTAAAAGACCTTCAGGAAGAAAAATAGAGAATGGTCACCAGTTTGGTGACCAAAAAAATAAAGGCAAGAAAACAGAGGAAATTGTTGCAGAAAAATATGGAGTTGGACGTGGAACTATACAAAGAAAAATGAGACTTACATATTTAGAACAACAGCTCTTGCAACTATATGAATCAAAAAAAATAACTCAAGATATTGCGATAGAATTATCATATTTATCAAGTGTTGAACAGATAAATATTGCAAGTCTTAATGCTGATGGAATGAAGCTCACACTTGATATAGCAAAAAGATTTAGACAATTGTCTAAAGATGGAGAATTAAATATTGACAATATAAAGAAAATATGGGAGAGTGAAGGAGAGCAAGAAATAAAGAAAGTTAGACCTAAAAAGTATATGATTGATGATATCTTGTTCCCAAAATCAGTAAAAAAAAGCGAAAGAGAAAATTATATAAAAAAAGCATTACAATATATTATAGATAATAATATTAATGTCTAATTCAGAAAAATATTTTATAAAAGTATCCGCAGCGAAATTTTACATGTGATATTATGGTAATATCAAAATAGAAAAGACAATTAAACTGAATAGTAAGATAATACGTAGTTAAAGGATTGGTTCTATGAATAAGTTTTTTGATTTAGATAACAGAAAGAAGTTAGAGTTTTTGTTATCGGACGGGTTTTCGCTAACAATAATTCAAAAGAAATTAAATGTTACAAGAAGCATGCTTTATACAGAGATTAAAAAAGGACTTACTGTAGAAGAATATAAAAATCGTAGATATGTAAAATATAATCCAATCAGAGCTATTATTGCTGATATAGAAATAGCTATAGGAAAAGATAGTTGGAACGAGGTAAAAAACTCTTATTCAAAGAGAAAGTATAATAAAAAGAAGTAGATATTTGTATTTTGAAAGGATGCTATTATGAAGATTAGGAAGAAAGAACTTATAATAGGCATAGTTGCTATCGTATTAATAGCTGCTATCGGTATAGCATATGGAATAAGCAAGCCAGGCAGTACAACTGATGAACCAAAGAAAATTGAAAAGACAGTAAAGAAAAAAGTTAAAAAGAAAGTAAAGACAACAGGAATTAAATCAGATGAGGCTGAAGATAAAAAATCAGACGCTAAGAGTGATGTTAAGGCTGAAGATGAGAAAAAGGAAGAGAGTGGAGAAAAAATTGGTAAAAGTGATAATAACGGTACTAAATCATCCTCGAGTACAAAATCAAGTACGCCTAACTCAAGCATATCTTCACATAGCAACTCAGCAAGCTCAGGTTCAGCTCCGGCACCAAAGCCTAAACGCTGGGTAGTAGATAAGCCTGCGTGGGATGAGGAAGTCAGACAACCTGTTTATGTGAATACATGGTGGATAAAATTAATTGACGGAACCATTAAGACTTATTACAATAAGAATGAATGGATTAATGCACATAACAACTATGATGATAATGGTATTCCACATTCTTGGGGAAATGGAGAAAGAGTTCCGGATCCAAGTGGAGCGACTGAAGTAGTTGGATATATACACCACGATGAAGTAGGACATTGGGAATAAATTAGCTTGTCGAAGTTTTCAAATGAACATTTGAGAGCCTTGTAAATCATAAATGACAAGAAAGTAAAAGAGATTGGTTGTATAGCCAATCTCTTTTACTTTAATAAAAAAATAATATTTCAATCCACATGGTCTACTATGATATTAATAGGAACATAGATGTAAATAGAACAGAGAGAGGATAAATACAAAAATGAGTAAAGAAAGGGTTATAAAGTACATAGCGATAGGAGTAAATGTAATAAAGAAAAAGATATAAATAAAGAAAGAGACATCAGAAATGAAATTAAAATGTAGTCATTGTGGAAATGAGAAATTTTTTTACATAATCCAAACATATTCAGGGATGAGTTGTTTTGAAGTTAATAATGCAGGTGAATGTGATGAAACTTGTAATAATTCTAATATGCATGACGGTGCAAGATATCACTTAAAAAGCGTGTATTACTATTGTAAAAAATGTAATAATAAAGTTGAAAAAATACCGTTAGAAAAGAGATTTTAATATAGTTAATTAGAAAGAGCAGAATAAAATCGGTTTAGAAGGACATAGCAATATGTTCTTTTTTATATAGGGAAAGGGGTGAGATTGTGATGTTAAGGTTTGTTCCACCGTAAAAAAAATATATTTATATATCCGTTATATTAAGATAATCAAGAAGTAGATAGGAAAGAAATGATGAAAAAAATAAAACAAATACTTATAGGAATTGTAATGGCAGTTATGATTCTTGTGCCTGTTATATCAAATGCAGCAACAGTACGCACTGGTAGTACAACTGGAGCAAATTTTTCAGCGACTGGAACATATGGTGGTTATACCGTTACATCACAATCACTTGTTAATTTACACGTAGCAAGTGATACAAGCGAAAATATATGGTGTTTAAATCCACACGCAGATATTTTACACGATGAAAAAACGGTCATGCCAATTCAAAACTATGTAAATATATCACAAAGAGAAATAAATTACATAGCATCTGGTATAGATTTTATCATGAATAGATCAGGCATTGCTGATTATAATACAAGAGCTGCAATAGGGCAGGTATGGATATGGCTTCAGATGTCAAGTAGAACATACTACACGCTTAATAATTACAATTTTACTGGTACTGGTTCTGGAGCTTTTGCAGGAGTTAAAGCTCAAGCCGATGCGTGGGCATCATCACACGCAGATTCAGCGATTGGTCAAGGCTATGTTTATGTCGGAGCAAATGATGGATTTGCAGTAGATAGAAGCAAAGGACAAATTACAGCAAGATTTTCTGTAAGCTATAACGGAAATCTCACTTTACTAAAAGAAGCTTTAAATAATAAACATCTTGTTGATTTATGTCCGGAAAATTATTCTTTAGCAGGGGCGACATACAGAGTTTCTGCGAGTCCTAACATGGATCAAAATGCAGGTGAGCTTGTAGTTAATGCTGACGGAACATCTAATACGATATCTTTGCCGTCAGGTACTTATTATGTAAAAGAAATTGCAGCCCCTAAAGGATATAAGCTTGATACAAAAGTTTACACAATAACTGTAACAAGCGGACAAACATCAACGCTAAGAGTTAGCGATGAACCAATCTTTGACCCTCTTTCAATTAAATTACAAAAAAAATCAGCAGAAACACTAGATAAAGAATTATCACTAGAAGGAGCAGAATACACTGTAAAGTATTACAAGGAAAAAACAGAGGATACAACTGGACTAACTCCTTTTAGAACATGGGTATTCAAAACTGATAAAAACGGATATTTTAGCTTAGGTGATAAATGGAAAGTTTCCGGAGATGAACTTTTTAAAGATGATGATGGTATTCCAGTTGGGCTAAATGGAACATATACATTTGAAGAGACAAAAGCACCAAAGGGCTATGTAAAAACAGAGGGAATAATATCTACACAGATTATAGATAGTAATAATCAAGGACAAGCGGTGAATGTGCTTAAAGACGTTGTAGATGAGGAAAAGGTAATAACTGTAGAAGTCGATAAGGTTAGTGAGGAAAAGACTGGAGTAAAAACAAAAATTAGTGGAGCTACAATGCAACTAAAAAAGGCTGATGGTGCTGTTGTTGAAACATGGACAACTGAAAAAGACAAGAGTAAGGTATTTAAAGGACTTACAGCAGGTAAATATATCTTACACGAAAAGAAAGCACCTGATGGCTACGTAACTGCAAAGGATATTGAATTTGAAGTGTTTGCTGTTAGCGAAGTACAGAAAGTTGAAATGGTAGACGAAATTACAAAAACAGAATTTACTAAAACAGATGTTAAAACAGGGAAGCTGCTTAAAGGAGCAACAATGCAGATACTTGATGAAAAGGGAAAGGTAGTAAAAGAGTGGGTATCTGAAGATAAACCTACTAAGTTTGAAAAACTTCCAGTAGGCAAGTATATACTACACGAAGCAAAAGCACCGAAAGGCTATGAACTTGCAAAGGATATTGAATTTGAAGTAAAGGATACCACAGACGTACAAACTTTTACAATGGCTGATAAAACGAAAGTTGGTAAGGTTGTTTTCTTTAAACCAAACAATGTGAATACTGGAGATCACAGTAATTTATATATATTTGGCTTAAGCTTTATATTTGCAATTGCCTTAACTATTTTTATGGCAGTGGCAAAAAAAGAAAAAGGTAGAAACAAATAATAGTTTTAGTATTTAAGCAAGAGGAAGGATGTGTAACCCTTCCTCTTTTTTAGAAAGGATCAACGATGGAGATAACTATAAAAGACATTAAGGAACTGAAAACCATAGTAGAAAATATGAAAGAAAACGAAGTAATAAGCGTTGAGTTAGGTGATGGTAGTAGCGATGAAAGAGAAAAATAAGTTAAATGTTGTAAGAGTTAAACTAGTTGAGGATATTCCACTTTATAGTGATGAAATAGTAGGAAGTCCTGATGATGCAGTAGACATTTTAAAGAAAGAATTAAGCACTTATGATCGAGAGGTATTTGGGATTATTAATCTTAATACTATGGGAAAGGTGATAAATTTTAATATCGTAAGCGTTGGAACCTTAAATAGTTCTGTTGCTCATCCAAGAGAAATTCTTAAAACAGCTATTTTATCAAATTCTGCATCTTTTATTGCTATACATAATCATCCTAGTGGTTTTCCAAGTCCTAGTCCAGAGGATTTGTTGATAACACAGCGACTATATGATGCTGGGGAACTTATAGGCATAGAGATGCTAGATCATGTTATAGTAGCAGAAAATAAAATCTTTAGTTTTGCAGAAAATAATCTTTTAGGAAAAACATTTAAGGAAGCTAAGCTAATGTTAGGGATGAATGATAATACCATAGATTATAGAAAAAATAATTTTAGAAATAATGGTACTACATATACCGTTATCGCAAGAAATAATAATGATGCTCTGCTACAAAATCAAAGTACAAATGCGTATCTCATAGCTAAATCGATTAACCCTGTGAACAATGAATGGGAACAGGGAAAGTATTATGGGAATACTGAGAAGGATTTAGCTATAGCATCTTTCGATTTTGCACTAGAAACAGACAAAACTTTTGCGGAGAATATTTTAGCAAGAATATCTTACCAAGAGCTTTTTTATGGAGTTGCAAATATCGAAAATGAAAGATGGTGCGAATTATCTGAAGAACAAAAGGAAGCTGTTTACGAAAGGTATATGAATAGTGACAAATACACATCTATATTAGATCAATACCTTCTTGAGCAGCTAGATGAGTATATAGAAGATGCTTTAAATTTCAAGGAAGATGTAAATATGGATAACCTTTTATTAAATAAAAATGATAAGGAATTGGAGTTTAAAGAAGGAGTTGGCATGATTTATAAACATAAAGATGGAACAATTGAATATCCGAGCGATGAGGAAGTAATTGAATATATAGATAATGCAGAATCATTGGATGCGGTTGATAAAGAAGTATATGAAGAGCTATGCAAAAGGCTTGAGATAGACAGTAGTGAGTTTGATGAGCTTGATAATTTATTTATAGAAATACAAACACAATTTATTTACAACAACTGTAACCTTGAATGGTGGCGAAGGGGAGAAATTCGTGAAGATTTTGAGAATGGATTAACTTTTGAGCAAGTTAAGCTTTACGCTAAGCCAGAGTATGAGTATGGGCAGATTATGAATATTAGGAGAGGACTTGAAGTCGGACTATCAATGGAGCAAGTTCAGCTTTATGCTAAACCTGAATTTGGCAGTTGGCAGATGGCACAAATCCGAAAAGGTTTCGAAAATGGACTATCAGATGAGCAGGTTAAGTTTTATGCTAAGCCGGAGTGCGAATACTGGCAGATGGAAGAAATTCGTGTAGGCTTTCAGAACGGACTAACTTTTGAACAAGTAGAACTTTACGCAAAGCCTGAGTTTGAGTGTCTACAAATGGATCGAATTAGGAGAGGACTTGAAGACGGATTAACTTTTGAGGAAGTCATGACAAAAATTAACAATGGCTTTGCACACGGATTTACAAAGGGCTATTTAATAAGAGGTAATTTTGATGGTGAAAAATACCATAGAAATCGTGAAAGTTTTTTTGAATCACGAGAATGTGACTTCACTAAACTAGATGATACAGAAGGTTATGGTTATCATCCTGACCATTTAGGAGTACGCAATATAAAGATACTGAATAGCGATATTACAGGAACAAATGACTATTCCATTGTAATAATTACAAGAGATAACGAGGCTTTGTGTGACAGGGAAATGGAAGGGCAATGGAGTGATGGTATATTTGAAAACTGTAACGTATCATTATATGAACCATTAAGCCCTGAAAAGACGGAATATTATATAAAACTTTTTAAAGAACATTTTGATGACACCCTATCAAATGAAAAATCTAAAGACTTAAATCCCATTGAAAAAGCTATGGAAATCGCTAGAGATAAGACAGCACCTAAAGAAATAAATAATGAAGGTTTTGATTTTGAGCTATAAAAAGAGGTGATTAGGATGAATGATAAGATTTTAATTTTTATAGATGATGAAACTATTTCGCAAGATGAACTTTTAGAGGGTGATGCGAATGAAGAAAACGAATGAGTTTAGAGATTTAGTTGCTAAAGAATTTATACGCTGCGTGAATGAAAGCCCAAGAGAATGGAAACAAGGGTGGTTTACAGGAAAGTCAGGACGTGCAAGAAATGCAGCTACTGACAAACCATACAAAGGAATCAATCTTTTTTATCTAAAGATGGTAGAAATGCAACTTGGCTTTGACGATAATAGGTGGGCAACTTTTAAGCAAATCAAGGATAAAGGTTGGAAGCTTCAAAAAGGAAGCAAGGGATACAAGGTTGAATATTGGTTCCCTTTAAAATTTGATAGTAAAACAGGAAGAAGAAAAGCTATAACATGGAATGAATATGCTCAGCTTGAAGATGATGAAAAGAAAGATTGTACATTGCAGTGCAAGTATTTCACTGTTTTTAACGCAAGCCAAATCGAAGGTATTCCTGAAATCAAACTAGTTCATAATGATATCTCAGAAAGCGAAGTTGTGGAAAAAATTTCTAAAGGACTTGGTGTTGATATAGAACATTCAGGTGGAGATATGGCATATTATTCTCCTGGTAAAGATAAAATATGCTTGCCATTAAAAGAAACCTTTTTTGATGATTATGAATATAACTCCACCGCCCTTCACGAACTTGGACATTCGACTGGTGCCGAACATAGACTTAATCGAGATTTGTCAAACAAAAACTATGCGTATGAAGAACTTGTTGCGGAAATAACAAGTTGTTTTATGGGAGAATATATTTCTGCCGAAATGACAGATTCGCACTTTGAAAATCATAAAGCATATATAGCAAACTGGGCAAATGAAATTGAGGATGATAATGCATATCTTATAAATGCAATTAAAGATGCGGAAGCTGCTGCGGACTATATGATAGAAAAAGGAGAACTTGATCTTGATAAGGACGCTACTATGGAAACGCAAAACAAGTCATTTTATATAGAGCCGTTCCAGGTTGATTTTATAGAAAGCTATGAAAAGTTTGGAGTACGTCTATCCGAAAATCTTGATATTCAGGCACTTGATATAGATGGAGATTGGGAGACCTGGATCACTAAAGATGGTAAATGCATCGGAAATACAGATCAACTTAATATATGGTTTTGTGATAGAAATGTTAGCAATAATCATTATGTAAATCCGAGTGTTAAAGACCTTGAGAATTTATTTAATGAAATAAACTCAAGGCTTCCAAAGGAATCTGAGCTGTCAATTTTAGATTGTGTTGATAAAGAAGATTTGCAGGAACTAGAAGGTGGAAAGTCTTATTTAAAACGAAATGTTAATCTTGAAAAGTTTGTGTCTAAAGAAGAGTTGAATTCAGTAGAAGAAAACATTGTTGAAAACGAAAAAGAGGAAAGTTTTGAAATGTAGGTGAAGGTATGAAAAAAAGACTATTAGTTTTATTTTTTATTGTATTAGCTTTTTCATCGATATGCTATGCAGCAGAGGATGTTAAGCGTGAATACACATTTAAATCTGTTGGTAAAGATTTTAAATATGAAAAACATCAAGTAATAAACATTGATGGAGCTAGGTATAAAGTGAACGATATTAAATATGAAGTTATATCTAAAGACACGAAAAAGCTTGTGCGTGATTATACAGATCTTAGTAAAAAGGAAGTTCCTAAAACAATTGAAGAAAACGGTAAGAAATATAAACTTGCAAAAACTACATACAAAGAAGTGAAGCAAGATGTTAAACAATCTTTTAAGGGAACCGGAGATTTTGAAGTACCAAAAAGTAAAGAAATAGAAATGGGTGAAAATAAACAGTTTACTGGTATTTTAAAGAATGTAAATACCAGTTTATCAGATACATTTGATACAAACTTTGAAGTAACAGGAGTTTTTTATGGTGATGAGGACGTACCTGAATATGACTTAAATGGATATAAAATTCCTGCTTCATCTGCTCCAGCATTTACAGGATATCAAAGTGAAGTTCTAAGATATCTTAATCTTGAGCAAGATAGATATATTTTAAACAGTGGTAGTTGGAGCGGCGGATACTATTATACAAATGGTATAACAGCTAGAAATGCTATTTTCAGAGGTGTACAAAAAAGTACAATATATGATGCTACATATGAGATAACCAAATATGATGCAAATAGTATATATGAAAGTAGCGACGAAGATGCAACATATAAAGTTAAGGCTATCGTAAGCTATAAAAAAGTCAGTTTATCTATTTATGAAAAAATATTCATAGGCATCGGGATATTAATTCTCGCAGCACTTGCTGCGTTAATTTTATGGATTATTGCTAAGAAAAAAAAAGAAAACAAGACAGTTAAAGTAAAGGAGAATTAAAAATGGGAAATTTTGCACTTAAGTTAGAGAATTTTGTTTCAAGCGTAGCACCTTTTGTATACGCTATAGTTGCATTTGCACTACTAGTGCTTGGTATTATGATGATATATCCAAGTGAAAGCAGCAAAGAAAAGGCAAAAAATGCAGTACCGTGGGTAGTAATTGGTAGTGCTGTTGCTATGGGTGCAGTAACGATTGCAAAAGCTATAACAAGTGGATTTTAATAGGAATATAACAATGAGTAATAACAGAGTAAAAATAAGGCTTGAGCGTGCATTATGCACGCTCGATGCTCCACTCTTCGATGGCGAAATTACATATAATAGATTCTCCCTTCCGAAGGGTTGTACATATGAAGGAAAAAGTTTAGATAATATGTATTTTTATCCATATGTAGCATATGTTGATGATATGGATGAAGGTTATTGTGTAGCATCTTTCCCAAGTAAATATAATGTTCAAGTTGTAAATATGAAAAATGAAGATGGTGCATTAGTAAAAAACGAAGTGTATCTTAAAGCAGAAGAACTTAAGGATATAATTGAGAATAGAAATTTAGATTTAAACTGTAATAAAGAAATAGATGCAAATGAAGATTCGAGAAGAATTTCTAAAGAAATAGAGCATGAACAAGAAAATAATGCAGTCCTGGAAAAAGAAGAACTTGAAGAAGAGTTATAGGAGCTGCCATGAAAAAAATATTATATAAACTGTCATTAAGATATCACTATCCTATGCGTAGTGATAACTTAAATAATGTGATGAAATTAAATAGATTCTTAGCAAATCCGTTAATTATTGCACTCAAGATAATTTTAATGGATGTAGGTATTTTTTTCTTGCTTAATTTTATTATAAATGTGCTGAAAAATTTAAGGAATTTATATGGTTTAAAGTTTGATATGTACCAGCTTGTTACAGAACATCATTTTAGAGAAGAAGGATTTATAGGTAAAATCTATTTAGCTTTTCTTATTTTTATTGTGGTGTTTAATCTTATATCAATATATAAGACGCTAATTTCTTTTAATTCTAAGGACATAAATAAAGGCACAAGTGGTACATCGAGGTGGACAACTGTACTTGAGCTTGATAAGCAATTTAAGGCAGTACCTTTATATCCTTCATCTGTTGTGAATGGAGAAAATAAGACAAATTATTTTGTAGGAAAACCAGGCAGCATAATTTCCAGGTGGAGAGACAACTTATATATAGATACTCAGCTTTGCAACAATTTGTGGCTAGGTACAACAAGATCAGGTAAAGGTGAATTATATGTTTTCCCTACAATCGATGTATGCAGCAGAGCTGAAAAAATTGAAAACAGACCTTCTCTTATATTGTTTGATCCAAAGCTTGAACTATATAAATCAGCAAAAGAGAGATTAGAGAAAAGAGGCTATAAGGTAAGACTTATAAATTTAGATGATCCTACTAAATCCGCAGGGTATGATCCTTTATACATTGCAACTCAATATTTTAAAAATGGGCAAATAGAAAAAGCACAACAGGCAGCAAAGACTTTTGCTTTTGGTATATATAACAGCAATAACGATATGCAAGAACCTATATGGAAAAATACTGCTACAGACCTTTTTACAGCTCTTATCATAGCAAACATATCAGATTGTCTAAAAATGGATGAGGAGCTAAATAAGAAGCGTAAGGCAGCATTAAAATATAAGCAAGAGAACTTCGAGGAACTTGAAGATGATGAAGAAGCAAAAAATATCGCAATAAAGAGATGGGAAATCTTCAGGAAAAGTATAACGGATGATGAGGATCTGTTTATGCGACCTGAAATAACATGTATTCCTGGAGATATTAAATTTAAGGAAATAAATCTCAATGAAAAAAACATAAACTGTTTCTCTGTAATCAATTTTTTCAAAGAATTGTGTGATAGAGCAGCCCTTCAGGCAGACGGAGACAAATCTAAAATGGAAAAAAAGGCAGAAACAATGCTTGACACATATTTTAATCAAAGACCACCACTTGACTTTGCTGCGAGCCTATATAGTTCTATAAAGAGTGCTGGAGATCGAACTAAAGGCAGTGTATTTATTAATATGCAATCGTCTCTTTCAATTTTCCTTTTAAATAATGTTGCAAAAATGACAGCAGAAAATGATATTGACTTTGAAGAAATCGGATATGGAAAGCAGCCTGTTGCTATATTTATGGGAATACCATCTGAGGACAGGAGTAACCACTTTCTTGCTACAACATTTGTAGCACAGGTATATCAATATCTATTCCAGTTATCAAAGTCAAGAAATGGAAAACTGAGTAGAAATGTAAGATTTATACTAGATGAATTTGGAAATATGCCTAAAATCGAGAATTTTTCAGGATTTGTTACAGTGTGTCTTGGTATAGGTATGAGCTTTGATATATTTATACAGTCATATAATCAGCTTAAAAATAAGTATGGTGATGAATCAGATACAATCATGGAAAACTGTTCAAATAGAGGATATATACTAAACAATGGAAATGAAAGCACGGAAGAGTTTAGTAAACTTCTTGGTAACAAGACGATGATTGAGGTGCAGCGTTCAGGCACAAGATTTCAAACATCAAAATCATACATGGAAAGTACAAAAGAAGTAAGATTGATGTTGCCTTCGGATCTTCAAGTTCTGAAAGAAGGAGAAACAGTCTTATATAGAGGTGCTAAAAGAACAGATCTTTCAGGTGCTTCCATACGATCGTATCCAGTCATAAACGAATATCTTGAAGGACTTTATTTTAGAACAAAAATAATAGTATTTTTTAAGGTGATTATTAGGAGACTTCGCAAAGACAGATTATATATAAATGATCTTGAAAGAGAAGCAAAGTTTGGTGAGCAATACGAAAGAGAAAAAAGTAAATTGCAAAGTTATTTAGGCACAGCACTTTTGTATAGATATCAGTATATGGCAAGCGATTTTCCTAATCCTACAGAAATTAAATTTGATGATATCTGTAACGAGAGCAGGGAACATATAGACTATTCTAAAAGAGTTAATGATCCTGAAATTGTTGCAAAATATCTTAGTAAAAAAATCGCTGATGGTGATGAACAATGAGAAAAAAAGGAAAGAAAGAAAAACATAATAAACTTAGAAAAAAACTGGCTTCAGCAATAGTCAGTTTTTTTGTATTCACAGTGTTTTTAAGTGTAAAAGTATATGCTGAAGGTACTGCGGATGAATATATAAACGTATATAAGAATAATGCTGATATCCTTGAAAATAATAGTATCATTTCAAGTGCTATAAGGAGCTTATTATGGTACATAACAAAGGCAATCGTATTTATTGCAGATGCTTCCGAAAAGCTTTATGATACAGCTTTTGGTTTTATTGACATTACACTTAATGATAAAGTATCCGCCTTTATAGATGCGTTTAAGCCGGTTATAGTAGGCATCATGGCACTATCACTTTTATATCTTGGGTTTGTATTTATCTTATCACATGATAAAAAGCCAAACTTAGCTATTAATATATGCATATTTGCACTTGTTGTAACCATGGGAACAACGCTTTTTGCAGAACTAAATTCAGGAATTTTAGCATTTAAAACAGGTGTTGATAGCATTACTGATAAGAAAAATAGTAGTCAAGTTTACAAGGTAATTGATGATAATCTTATAGATCTTGTAGATATTGCAAGCCTTGATGGTAGTAAATTTAAAAGCCTGGTAAAACTTGATTATGCACATGCAAATAAGAATAGTAAGGACGGTAAAGATACATATTATCATTCAGGAATCAATAGAGAAACATTTTCTCAAATCGACTATAACGAAGTCCTTAATTATGATGCTGCTCAGTTTAATTGGGATACTGCAAGTAAAAAAATTTTGCAGAATAAATTAAATGTTGTTGTTCCAGGGAAAAAATTCACAACAAGAGAAGTATATAACGGATTTGGTTGGAATAGCGGTGACGATGCAGATATGGGAAATGAATTTTATTATAGATACAAATTTCATTTTCTAAATGCCTGGATTAGTCTAGTAGCATTAATAATCATATATATCACGATGTCATATAAGTGTGTAAGAGTAGAATTTGAGTTAGTTGTTGCAAGGCTACTTGCATTTTTATATAGTGCAGAACTTTCAGGTGGCGAAAAAATTAAGAAAATCCTTGTCTTTATAAGAGACAGCTATATCTTACTTTGTATTACAGTAATTTGTATAAAAGTATATGGTATTATGACTGGTATTATACACAGTCGAATAGATAATGGTTTTGTAGAAGCAGTCTTTGTTTTATTTACAGCTTTTGCAGTCATTGATGGACCAAATCTTGTAGAGAGATTGCTAGGACTTGATGCAGGTTTAAAATCGAGTGCAGCAAGGCTTCTTGCAGCATATGGAGCTGCAAAAGGTGCAGCAAAGGGTGTAAGAAGTGGAGCAAAGGGTGCGTCACAGAAAATCTTTGGAACTAAATCAGCTCCACCGATGCCTAATGATGGAAAAAGACATGGCGGCATTATTGATAAGCTAAATGGAAAAGAAAAAGAAGCTAAGGAAATCGGTAAAAAAGAATGGCAGGATAGAAAAAATAAAGGATCAAATGCGAGCAGTAGTTCTGCAAGCACAGGAACTAGTGAAGGAGAACAACCTGGTAAGTCGAGTGGAGATAATAATCCAGGAAATGCAGGAGAAAAGCCCGATGTTAATAACTCTAAAAGCAGTAGCTTTATGAATAGTAAAGACAAACATAGTGGCTCAAATGCAGGTTCATTTATGAATAATAAACGACAAGAACCTAGAAGCACAATGCCACGAAAATCTATAAAAAACCACAGTAAATATATGGACAAAAATAGTACACGAGGTGATAAATAATGAATAATGAAGTTATCATAACTGAAACATTAGAAAGCAGGAGTTCAGTTTTTTTAAATTACGATGCTTTTGACTTTCTTTTTATGGTACTTTGGATGGGTGCCGCTTTTGTACTTATGAAAAATGTACATGAAAGTTTGAGCGTGATTTATATGATTTTTTCGTTTCTTACAGGATTATTCTTATGCACTAAAAGTACGATGAATTCTAAAAGAAAAAACTATGAGAGTTTGTATTTTATACTAACAAAAGACTTAAGAGTATTTAGACCTTTTTTAGATATGGGAGAAGATGATGAAGAAGAAAAAAGATAAGGATAATGTAAAAAAGGGTGGCGAAAAAATATATACCAACCTAGAAATTTTGAAAATAAGAAGATACGATGAAGAAAAGAAATGCTTTGAGATGGATGATGGCAGCAGCCTTGATCTACTTGAAATCATTCCAAGGGATAGAGATAATGCAAGTGATGACGATGTTAGGCTTGATATGTATAGAATGATGAGGTTTTACAGACTTTTTAGTTCTGATATTAAGATATTGTCACTTAATTTTCCAATATCAACATCAGGGCAGCAAGATGCATTAAGGCGAGCAATTAAGGCTACAAGCAGTCCAGTGAGAATAAAATGGATGGAGAGAGAAATAGAAGAGCTTATATTACTTGATGAAAATATACAAAGAAGAGAATATTACTTAATGTATTTTGCAAATAACGAAGATACATTTGAACGTAATAGAAGTGATCTTTTAACTTTAGTTGGAACAGGGAAAAATAAGCTTGTTAGAGAAATGGAAAAGGGTAAAAAAATCCAGGTTGTAAGGAAATTAAACAATATGAATATGCTTATTATACCAGGAGAATTTGAGGAGGACAGTGATGAAAAGTACGAATAAAAAAATGCTGAAGTCCGGGAATATAGATGTGGAGCTTTTTGAATATATTCAGCCTTTAGGTGGGATTACTTTTAAAGAGCCGGATTATATAAATACTGGTGATGGGTATGTTAAGGTGATACATGTTTGTCAGCTACCAAAAAGTATAAGTGATTTTTGGCTTGATAAAATCTTTAATATTGATGGTACTGTTGTAACAATGGATATACACACCAAGGATGTTAATGAGGTAAAGAAAAATATAAAAAAATCACTTAAAGAGGAAAAATCAAGAGGAAAAACTACGAGAGATGAGCTTGAAGGTGATGATGCCTTTATGCGAGCAGAAGAACTTAAAAATATATATCATGAGTTGACCCGCTTTGGTGAAATAATAAAAATGGTTGATTTTAGAATATATGTAATGGGAAGAAATCTTGTTGAACTTGAAGAACGATGCGAGACTATCCTGAAGTCACTTGAGGGAGATTCTTATTTAAGCACAACCTTTTTAAATGAAACCAAAAGAGAATGGCAGAGCATGTTTGAAAGCTATAAAACGCAGCACAGCAAGCCATTTTCTTTTAAACCTCATCCGCTAACAACGGAAGCCCTTGCAATTGGTAATCCATTTAAATATAGTGAGCTTATAGATCCATACGGAACGCTTGTAGGATTCAGCGATGTTGAAGGTGCGGTTATTTTTGATGAGTTTACAAATACTAAAACAAGAAGCCATTATAATACTTTGTGTTGTGGAAATATGGGATCAGGAAAATCTACATTCTTGAAAAAACGTTTTAAAGCAAATGCAGCAAAAGGTAACTTTTTAAGAGTTTTTGATGTAACTGGAGAATTTACAAATCTAACAAAGGAATTTGGTGGCAAAGTGCTAAAATGCAATGGAGAAAGTGGAATACTTAATCCGCTTGAAATTCTTCGTGCAGGAGAGGATGAATATAGTTCATATGCAAGGCACATAACAAAGGTTTCAGCTTTTTTTATGTGTATAATGCCTACCATGACGGATAAAGAAATAATAAATATACAAAACTACTTAAGGGAATTCTATCAAAGATTAGGTCTAACACCTGATGACAATAGAGTTATAACAGGTCGAAGGGCAGCAGATTATCCAAAGCTTTCGGAATTCAAAACATTTTTAGAAATGGAACTGGAAAAAAAGAAAGTGGTAAAAACGGATAATGCAATTCAAGAAGAACTTGTTAAAGCAGAAGCATTAGAATTAAATTCTCTTCTAAAAATAGTTAAAAATCTTGTTTCTAACTACGGAAAGATGTTCGATGGACATACAAGTGTGGATAATATTATCGATGAAAAAATAGTAACATTTGATATATCGGAGATTAAAGATCTTGGTAATATATTTGTAGCACAGATGTTTAACATGGTAAGCCTTTGTTGGGATAATGCTATAAACAACGGAGTTGTTATGAAAGAAATGTGGGAAAAGGGAGCTATTGATATCCGTGATGTTACAAGATTTTTAATACTTATAGATGAAAGTCATCGATGGGTTAATACTAAAATGCCGATGCTTTTAGATTTGCTAATAAAATATCTAAGAGAAGCAAGAAAATACTTTGCAGGTATCACATTTGCATCACAATCTGTAAGAGATTTTATGCCGGAAGGAATACAAAATCAAAATGTAGATTTGATTAAGACTTTGTTTGAATTAACACAATATAAATTTATGTTTAATCAGGATGCATCAGCAACAAAAATAATAGGCGAAGTCTTTAATAATGCATTAACTCAAACGCAAATTGACATGATACCAACCTTGGAAAAGGGAGACACAATTCTATCAATAGCCGGAGATAGAAGTATTAAATTTAAGGTTTGGCTATCAAAGGAATACGAAGAAACTCTATTTGCCGGAGGTATGTAAAATGCTAAAAGAGGCAAAAAGAGCCATTGTGATCGGTATTGCTATAAGTATCGTATCTATAATCCTTATAGTAGTTGTCATTATATCATCTGTTGCAATGCAGCTTCTTGCTCTTAATAAAAGCAAGGATAACGATATTGATATGAGCCTTTTCAATTTGCCTGCTTGCATTACTGAGGATATTATACGTGCAGCTGTTTTAAGCTATGAAAAATATGGAGTTCCGGCAAGTATAACTATTGCACAGATTCTAGTTGAGAGTGGCACGGAATTTAGTGAACTTGCGACAAGAGATAAAAATCTTTTTGGCGTTAAATTCTTTGGAAATGGAATAGAAGGAGTAGATTTCAATTATTGGAAAACCAGGGAAGAAAACAGTCATGGTAGTTATTACATAAGAGCTAAATTCAGGAAATATAAAAGTTATGCAGAAAGTATTGATGCACATGGCGAACTTTTGGCTCAACCAATGTATAAAAATAGGGTAAAAGATTTAAAATCACCTGATGCTTGGGCAGACGCTCTTCAAGGAAAGTATGCAACAGCACATAACTATGCAAGTACTCTAAAAAAAATAATGCAGCAATACAATTTATACCAGTTCGATGGTGTTAAATCAAAAAACTTAAAAAGTCTTGGTAATGTAAACTATATTGGTGCAGCGAAAAAGGCAAGTTCAGCTCAAGCTGCAATCGTAACAGCTGCACTTTCATCTCCCGATCCGTTTAATCATGGCTATCGAAATCTCTGTGAGGGATGGGTATGTGATACATATAGAAAAGCAGGGTTACATTACTCAGCTTCTTGCTGTGCAAGTCATGCAAGAGAGCGTTTTGCTATAAAAACAGGAAAGATTCCAGTAGGTGCAGTTATTTACAGTAGTAAAGGATATAAATCAGGTGTTCGCTGTTCTTGTGGTCGTGATGCAGGGCATGTTGCTATATATATTGGAGATGGCAAGGTTGCAGGAAGTCAAACGCCATATATTATGGATATAAACGATTGGATTGCACTTTGTGGCTATGGTGGTTATAGTTTTAATGATAATAATATAAAAGGAAAGTAAAATGTTATATGAAGTTTTTAAAAAAGTGACAGGTGAACATGATGTTAAAATTATGTATTCTCCGGAATTGGAAAGAAAAAATATTAATAAATGTATATGTTGTTATGCATTTGTAGATAGTAAGTTTTCAGGAGAGGCTGAATTTGTTCCTTCTTCATATCCTAGTTGCGGTGATGATTTTGATGAAGAAAACGAATATACAGGGTTTAGATTCAAGTATGATAATAAGCCTGTATTTTTAGTTATGAATGACTTACAAGAAAGAAATTTTACTGAAAGTAGAAGTAAATATATGTGGCTTGAATATAAGCAAAAACCTTTTGTAGAACGTCTTTATATATCACTAGATGATAATAAAATAGTTCATTTCTCTTTTAGCGAAGATGAAGCAAAAAAGTACAGCAAGGCTTATGAAGAAATTTTTCTAACTCTTCTTGTAGAGAACAAAATAGAATATGATAAAATAATAAAAGAATTTAATGAGGTTGATTGTAAGGATATAAAAGAGCCATTTTATTTTAATGAATTGTGTTCTTTATATGATGTATGTTTTCCTAGCAAGGAATATAAAGAAAATATAATTGATCAAGATGAGGAGATTGAGTTCTAATTATTTATTTTTATGTAGAAAGGAAAGAGAGATGGATAAGAAGAAAATTGGAATGGTGCTGGTTCTTGTTGCTTTTTTTATAATAGGCTTTCTTGTTAAAACTGTTTTCTTTAGTGATAATGGCGATGCAGCAAAGAAAATTCCTGAAAAAAACAAAACAAAAATCGAGCGTCAGGTTGTAAGCCCGGATGAAAAAGATGGAGAGCTGCCAGGACAATCAAAAGACAATCCGAATATCGAAAGTATTGACAAAAGTCTTGGGTTAAAACTCCCAAATGAAATTTTAAAAATACTTCCAAAAGGGTTTGAAAAATCATTTAGAGAATTTATGGATGAATCAAATTTGTGGACTGAAGGTACTACAGGTACATCTGATGGATATTTAATAAGAGATATAAATAATGACGGATGGGAATTTAATATTTTGTTAAATAACTATGGTAAGACAGTTATTACCGTCAAAATTGATAAAAACGGAAATATACAGTATTTATATAGGTAATATAATATAACAAGGCTTTAAAAAATCGCTTAAAACTGATTTTAAAGCCTTGTTTTTTTCGGAGAAAATGAGATGAATAGAAAATGTTATTTAAAGGCAAGCGAAATTAAAAAGGAGCTAATTAAGGAAAAGCTTAGGAGAAAATATATGCTTGTATTTGATCAAGATAGAGCTAGTGCAGATATATTTGTGATTTTGGAAGAAGAGGATGGACTTACTGAAGAACAGAAAGATGATATAGATTATGCAAATACATATGGTATAGATGTAAGGGTAATCGATGCTGCACTTATTGATAGTGTTGATGATCCTTTATTATTAAAGGATGCTTTGATAGCAAAAGAAGTGGCATATACAAACGATGAATTGGAATATGGACTGGAGATATAGCTATGTTTGATACCTTTAAAGAAAGAGTTAATAAACTTAGAAAGAGAAGATACAAAAGTTATAATAAGCGAATGAAATATTTTATGGTGGTTTTCATAGTCGGGTATGCTATTTTTTTCACGTCACAACTTTGGTTACCACCTACATATGTAGGTGTACCTGTCACAAAAGTAGGTGGCAGCATAAGTGCTAATAATAGACAAGTAAAGGTAGATAGTATTGACTACTCTAAAAAAGACAGAGTAATCGAAGTGATACTAGAAATTGACAACTTATCAATTGATGGAGTTAATAGCTATAATTTTAAAGCAAAGGATAGACGAGGTAACCTTAAGACAGAAGTAGTTTCGGAATCTAATAAGTTTGTTGTGCTGCATATAAAGAAAGTTAGTAGAAGATGGACAGAAATTGGCATTGTTATAAGTTTGAAACCTGAAGATGAAAAGAAGAATACAGATTTTGACCCTATGAGAGTTTATATATCTAATAAAATTGCTAAAAATGTAGACACTATAGATATTAAAAGTGATGCAGGATATGTAAGGCTTGCTAAAAAAAGACAAATAGAGGGCGTTGAAGAGCAAATCATAGAACTTAAGCATATCATTAGTAAAAATAACAAAGATATAAAGTCTATTAAGGGAAAAATTAGTGAGTTAAAAAAGGAAAAGGAGGTTCAGACAGTTAAGGAAAAACAAGTGACGGACACAAATATAAATGAACTTGAGCTAAAGAAAAACGAACTATCATTAAAAAATAAAGATGCTAAAAATGATATAGCAGATTTACAAGAAAAAATAAAGGTACTAAACGGTGAATAAAATGAAGGTGAGTATTGATGCAATCAAGGAAAATAATAGCATACTTGATGTTGCAGAAAAACTTGGATTTACGGTAGTAAAAATCGGCAATTATTATACCTTGAAAGAACATGACAGCGTAAGAATAAATCCAAAGAATAATCTATACATACAAAATTCTACAGGCAAAGGTGGAACTGTAATAGACTTTTATATGAATTTTTCGGGTCTTTCACTAAAAGAAGCTCTTAAAAAACTAAGCGAAGGAACTATTACAAGTAGTTATAAACCATATCAAGAGCATAACATAGTAAAAGCTAAGCATGAAATCAAGGATTTAATACTACCTAAAGCAGATGAAAATTTGAAAAATGTATATGCATACCTGGTAAGTACGAGGGGAATTGATAAGGCTATCGTGTCTGATTTTATAAAACATAAGATGCTGTACCAGGATATACACAAGAATTGTGTTTTTGTGTCATATAAAAATCGTGAGCCTATGTTTGCAGCAGTGAGGGGTACTAATACAAAAAAACGATTTTTAGGAGATGTTGAAGGCTCTAATTATGATTATCTTTTTTTTATTGATAATAACGGGGAAAATCTTGTTATTGCAGAAAGCGTTATTGATGCAATGAGTATAATGAGCATTTATAAATCGAATGGAGACAATTATAAAAAAAATGATTATATAGCACTTGCGGGAACTCAAAAACATGAAGGTGTATTTAATCATCTTGCTAAGAAAAAGTATGAAAGTATTTTAATATGTCTTGATAATGATGAAGCAGGTAAAAAGGCTGCTGTAATGCTTGAAGAAAAAATTAAAGAAGTGTATCCGATGCAAAACATCAGAAAAATCTTACCTATGAATGGAAAAGATTTTAATGAGTATCTGCAAATCCTCAAGGGGAAACAATCCATCATAGGTAAAGCTCTTGAGAAAAACAATATAAACAATAAAGTTCCCAGGATAAAGCAAAGCTACGAGGATGATTTAGATATATAAAAAGGAGAAGATTAAAACAATGTATATAATTTTTGTTGGAAGCAAGGGTGCCGGATACTTTATTGATGAAGAAGTTAAAAGGCTTAAAGGTGAGATTGAGTTTGTAGAATCAAAAGCCCATATATCAGAACAAATAAATACAATTTTGCCACTTGCAAAAAAAGGCTGCACTGCAATTATATATGATGCAGAGCAATATGTTGATAGTGCTGAGATTATTGCTGCCGAAATCGAAAAAGTACATAAAGCAATAAATGCGAAAGCTATTGTCCTGGCATCTACTGCAAATCCAAATAATGTACTTATCAGAGCTTGTTTGGATCACGGAATTAAAGAGTTTATCAATATTGGACTTACAATTACAGACCAAAAGGATCAATTTATAAAATGCGTTACTGATTACTATAAAAACAATCCGGATGAAAGACAGGATATCAGAGATATTGAAAAAATTAAGGACGAAGAAAAGAAGAGAGTAGGAACGTTAAATACTATAGGCGTTGTTGGTTCGATGCATCGCATTGGAACAACAACACAGTGTATACAAATTGCAAAATACATAAATTACTTGGGATATACATGCTGCATAATAGAAATGAACGAGAACAAATATATAAACAAAACATCGTCTGCACGACTGCATGGAAAAACAGAGTTGTCATATGCCGAAAAAACAATGGCTGTCTTTGGATGTGAATTTATCGATGAGGAACTTGGTATATTCAAGATCGA